>Ga0228702_1000562_pt1 | contig 27635 bp, 27 predicted proteins | sample McNCre217_Aug_MG_2_FD_178018 | JGI IMG/M metagenome (GOLD analysis project Ga0228702, IMG submission 178018) | Freshwater microbial communities from McNutts Creek, Athens, Georgia, United States - 20-17_Aug_MG | ecosystem: Environmental > Aquatic > Freshwater > Creek | place: USA: Georgia...
TATGGCCAAATGCTCACTGTAAAGGGTTCTAACTACAACAAAAAGGTGGGGATTTACGTTACCTACTGCGTGGTCCCGCCTAAAGGACAAAGGCCAGATTTGTGCGGACCGTTCGATATCACGGGTAAGAGCAACGCGTCTACCTGGGTCTCGTTAAATCCGCCAATCTACGCGGCCGCCTTGGTGAAGCCGTTTGGTAAAGGCGGAACATTCAGAGTTCCGCTAAAGGTGACTCAAATGATTGGCGATCAGGACTGCAAGCAGGTGCAATGCGCCATAACCACAAGAGCCGACCACACTCGAGGATCCGATAGGTCGGCCGACGTTTTCATACCCGTGACCTTCAAATAACCAAATAACCAGGAAAGAAAAACAATGAAGAAACTAATAACGGCACTTGCAATTGCTTCTAGCGCCTTGGCGGTTGCAATCCCGGCACACGCAGATAGCGCACTGGTGAATGTGGCGCAGACCTCAAATCTGGCCAGAACCGGAACGGTGGCAGTAACGCTGGGCAATATTCCAGCTGGCCAAGGCGTTTATGTGATGTTCTGCGCTAAATCCGAATCCGCCGCCCGACCAAGCGCCTGCTATGGACGCGGTGTGTGGGCCAGCACTGACGAAGCGGCTTTGAAGCAAGGAGCTGTATCGGCAAATAACCCGGTTCAGTTGCCTGTGGCAGCATCCTTTACGCCTCAGGGTGGATCATTGGTTGATTGTGATCTGGTTGGCTGTGGAGTCTTTGTTCGCCGCGACCACATGGGGCCAACTGACTTGAGTCTCGACACTTTTATTCCAGTTAGTTTCGTGTCGGCTGTCCCTTCCAAAGTGACAGTTTCGCCAGCACTCGGACGCGTGCTAGTTACCATTGCCGGATACAAGGGCAAGACTGCGACTGTGAATTTGGCCGGTCGAGTTGTTACCAAACAATTGTTGGCTGACTCGGTTCAGTTTTTTGTTGGTAACGGTGGAAACACACACGCCAAGGTTGTTGTGAAACTTGGGAATCGACCACTTTTCTCCAAGGTACTTACCCTAAAGAAATAACTGCTGCAGCTCGCTAAGGGCTACGCCGCATGCCCTGGTTCCTCTAGCTATTGTTGGGGAGCTAGGGCTCCGGCAATTCCCGCAATGGCAAACCGCTCAAGTGCCGCAGCTTCGCGGGTGAAGTCGCTGCCTTCATCGATTCGCTTTGCCGCTGCCGCAACAGACGCGTATATCAGGTGGCACGTTGCGGTCACATCAACAGCGCCAAGCTCATTAACGGGGCTGGTTAGGGCCATCATGAAGTGCCCGTGCATGGCTCGCAGCATGCCACGCGACTCCTCAGGTAGAGACTCAACGCTGATTTGGCGAATTGCGCGGTGTTCGGCGCTGGCAAGGTGCGCAAGTGAGTAGTGAATCCAAATGCGCACTCGTTCCATTGGGTCGGGAAAGTGAGCGATTTTTTCATCAATGGCGTTACTGAGGTCCGCCATTTCGTTGATCACGAGTTCCGCTAAAACGTGATGGAGCGAAGCAAAATATTGGTAAATCGCTGGACGGGATAGACCTGTGGTCTCTGCCAAACGACTCATTGATACCGACTCAACCCCGTGTTCGGCGATTAGCTTTTGAGCCGCCTCGAGAATCAACTCTTGGCGACTGTCGCGAACTTGGCGTCGCACCATCTATGGCCCTAGGCAACTTCCGTGGTTAGTCGCTCTAGCAGCTCGGCGTATTTGACTGCGGTCTGCTGAACCACATCGGTGGGCAGTGTTGGGGGCATGCCTTCTTGGTTCCAGTTCTCGGCCAGCCAGTTGCGCACAATCTGCTTGTCAAAGCTGTCTTTGCGCTCGCCGCGTTCCCAGGCGGCCTTGCTCCAATAGCGCGAGGAGTCAGGCGTGAGCACTTCGTCGCCAAGGGTGATAGTGCCGGTTGCCGGGTCAACGCCAAATTCAAACTTGGTGTCGGCCAGAATCAGACCGGCTTGTTCGGCAAGCTTTGAGGCGGCGGTGAATACATCGATGGATAACTGGCGCAAAGCGTTGGCGTTTTCCAAGTCGATGAGTTCTACCGTTTTTTCAAACGTGATGTTTTCGTCGTGCTCGCCCATTGGTGCCTTGTAGGCAGGGGTGAAGATTGGCTCGGGAAGCTTGCCGCCAAAGGTCAGGCCCTCTGGAAGTTCAATTCCGCAGATTGCGCCCGTGACCTGGTATTCCTTCCAGCCGCTGCCGCTGATGTAACCGCGCACCACGCACTCAATTGGGAACATTTCCAACTTCTTGCAAATGGTTCCACGGCCGGCTACCTCGGAAGGAACTTCTACCTCGTGGCTCACGTGGTTAGGAACATCCAGGCGGTCAAACCACCAGTTAGTGAGCGCGGTTAGGTACTTGCCCTTGTTTGGAATGGCAGGCTCGAGCACGTGATCAAACGCGCTCACGCGGTCGCTGGCCACCACAAGAATCAGGTGGCTGTGGGCAGGGTTCTCGCTCTCGTAAAGATCGCGAACCTTGCCCGAGTAAACGTGCTTCCAGCCCGGAATGGTAACCGCCACTAGTTGGCCACCTTCTTGGCAATATCGGTTCGGTAGTGCGAACCCTCAAGCTGAATCTGCTCAATGGCGGAGTAAGCGTTCTTGCGAGCGTGGTGGAAATCCTTGCCGGAGGAAACCACGCTGAGCACACGTCCGCCGGTTGCCACCAGGTGGCCGCCATCGATTGCGGTTGCGGCGTGACAGATCTCCACGTCTTCAACTTCGAGTGCGCTTTCGAGTCCGGTGATTGGTCGGTTGGGAGCGGCGGTGTCCGGATAGCCCTCGCTGGCAAGTACCACGGTGATGGCAACATCGGTGCTGAAAGTTGGCTCAGGGGCGGTCTCTAGGTTGCCGGTTGCCGCGGCACGAAGCAGTAACGCAAGCGGGGTAACCAAACGGCGCAAAACCACCTGAGTCTCTGGGTCGCCAAAGCGCGCGTTGAACTCAATCACTCGAATGCCGCGTTCGGTCACAATTAGGCCGCAGTACAGCAGGCCAACAAATGGCTCTCCTAGGCGGGCCAACTCATCGATGGTTGGCTGCGCTACCGTGCGCTCAACCTCTTCAACAAACCCTGCGGGCAACCAAGGAAGCGGACTGTATGCGCCCATGCCTCCAGTGTTGGGGCCTGCGTCGTTGTTGTAGGCGCGCTTGAAATCTTGGGCGGGGCTTAGTGGTGCAACGGTGCGGCCGTCGGAAAGGAAGAACAGCGAAACTTCTTGGCCGTCTAGGAATTCCTCAACCAGAATGCCCATGTCAATGAACTTGCGAGCGTGCTCCAGAGCTGCCTCGCGATCGCTGGTAACAATCACGCCCTTGCCGGCAGCAAGGCCGTCGGCCTTCACAACGTATGGCGCGCCAAACTCGTCAATGGCGTTTTCAACCTCGGCCATGGTGGAGCACTCGCGAGCCATTCCGGTTGGAACTCCGGCGGCGGCCATGACTTCCTTGGCAAAGCTCTTTGAACCCTCTAGCGCGGCGGCCTTCTGCGACGGACCAAACACCGGGATGTTCGCCGCGCGAAGGGCATCGCTCACGCCGGCAACCAGGGGGGCTTCCGGGCCAATAATCGCCAGGTCGAATCCCTGCTCGTTGGCGTAGGCCGTAACGGCCGCCGGGTCATTGGCGTTGAGAGCCACGCAGGTAACGTCTTGGGCAATGCCGGCATTGCCCGGAGCGCAGATCACATTCGCTGCCGGAGTGCCCGTGCGAATGAGTGCTTTAACAATTGCGTGCTCGCGGGCGCCCGCTCCCAAAACCAGAATCTTCACTCCTCAAGTTTAACCTTGAGTGGTTGCGTTTACTGCTTGAGCTGGTCTCGCTTGCTAATGGCCAGGTAGGAAACCGAGGCAACAATGGCAGCCAAGAAGATGAGGCTTGTGCCGGTGGTTCCAACCCCGAGTCCGCCATCCTTGGGAGCCTGTGCCAACAGGTCACCGATGGATGCCCCGAGCGGGCGGGTAAGAATGTAAACCACCCAGAATGTGGTTATCTGCGACAAAACCCCCGACTTCCAAAGGCCTGCGGTAGTCGCAATGGCCCCGGCAAAGATGAGTGCAGACAACCCAAAGCCCAGGCTTAGTGCGTCGCCAAGGTAGTCGCCGGTTGCGGTGCCCATTGCAAAGGTGAGCAAAATGGCAAGCCAGTAGAACAGTTCGCGCTCGCGAGTGTTGATGCTCTTCATTTCGAGAGTCTTTTCCTTGCGGTACCAAATCACAAAAGTGATGGCAAGCAACGCGCCAAAAATCAGCATGCTGTAAAGCAGTGGGAATCCCATGCCGTCGGTGAGGTTGTCGGTAATCAGAGTTCCGGTGATGCTCACCTGAACAATGCTCACCCAGTAAAGCCAGGGGCGGTACTTGGCCGAACTCACCTGGAACCAAAGCAACACAACCAGCGTCACAGTCATTACCGCTGTGGTGTTTCCAAGCCCAAATCCGAGGGTTTCATTTATGAAGTCGCTGAAGGTTTCACCAACAGTGGTGGCAAGGACCTTGATGATCCAAAAGAAGGCTGTGACTGCTGGAACTTTAACGGCGAGATGCTTGGTAAGGAAAGTCATGCGGCAAGTCAACTGAGGTTTCCTGAGTGTTTTCTGGCAGTGGGCTCTGAAAGAATGGGCGCATGGCTAGGCGCAGAATTTCAATCATCGATGGCTTGACTGCCGTGGATCAGGTGCGCGCAGACAAGAGTTTGCGAGCTGGTGAGTCTGCGGCACAAAACCCTGTGCTGGCAACGGCCGTGCGTTTTCTGCTGGAAGACTTGGCCGAGCGCGTGCCCGGCAACTCGGTTGAGGTGCGCGTGCCGCTCTTTGGTGCGGTGCAGTGCGTGCCAGGGCCGGATCACCGCCGGGGCACTCCGCCAAACGTGGTGGAGTTGAGCGCGCAAACCTGGCTCGCGCTGGCACTCGGCGAGGTTGCCGTGGCTGATGAGGTTGCGGCGGGCCGAGTGCTGGCAAGCGGAACTCGCGCGCTCGAGTTTGCCGCGGTGCTCCCACTGGTTCGTTAGTGGCGCGGTGAGGCGGGCACGTTAGAGAGCTCGGCAAGTGCGTTAATTGATGCATGGCTAATGCAGAGAAGTCCGCGGGCGAGACCGCACCAAAACTAGAAACCGTTCAGATTCGTCACGTTCCAAAGTTTGGTGCGTTCATGATTGCTGGTGCAGTGTTCGGCGCCGTGTTCGGGCTCGGTGTTTTTGAGTTTGTTGGCAACACTCAGGCCGAGGGCTGGGGTGCGGTTATGGCACTACTTGCACTCGGTGGGGCTGCCATCGGTGGATTGATTGGTCTGGCCTGGGCGCTGCTGCTGGAGCGCAAATTTGCCAAGCGCGCAAAGGTTACTCAAGCCGCTAAACTTGAAGGGTAAAGCCCCCACATTCTCCTTTGAGAGCTATTTAGATTTGAGGTTGGCGTGCTTCGTGGCGATGGACTCCTAAATCACGATTTGCTACCCAACGAAGCGCTACCGCAGGACCAGTGCGGTGTGTTTGGGGTATGGGCACCGGGTGAAGAGGTTGCCAAGCTAACGTTCTTTGGTCTTTACTCGTTGCAGCACCGCGGCCAAGAGTCGGCCGGCATTGCCACTTCCGATGGCAAGAAGATTCTGGTTTACAAAGACATGGGCCTGGTTTCTCAGGTATTTTCCGAGAGCGCTTTGGAGAGCCTGGTTGGCCACATTGCGGTTGGCCACAACCGTTACAGCACAACCGGAGCAAGCTCTTGGCGTAACGCGCAGCCAACGCTGGGCCGCACCACCGCGGGGACCGTGGCACTGGCGCACAACGGAAACCTAACCAACACCGCCGACCTGCTTGACCTGCTCAAGGCGCGCTACCCGGACCAAGACCAAAACGAGATCACCGGTGGAAACACCACCGACACGGCAGTGCTCACCGCACTTTTGGCCGGCGACATGGACCACACTCTTGAAGCAACCGCGCTTGAGCTGCTGCCCCGGGTAAAGGGTGCATTCTGTCTGGCGTTCATGGATGAAACCACGCTGTACGCCGCTCGCGACCCTCAGGGGGTTCGCCCGCTGGTGCTCGGTCGCTTAGAGCGCGGCTGGGTGGTTGCCTCGGAGACAGCGGCGCTCGACATTGTGGGTGCAAGTTTTGTTCGCGAGGTTGAACCGGGCGAACTAATCGCCATTGATGAAAACGGACTTCGCTCCACTCGCTTTGCCGAGGCCAAGCGCGCGGGTTGCGTTTTTGAGTACGTTTACCTGGCTCGTCCAGACACCAGCATCAATGGCCGCGTGGTCTACGACGCCCGCGTTGAGATGGGACGCACCTTGGCTCGCGAGTATCCGGTTGAAGCCGACCTGGTGATTCCAACTCCGGAGTCCGGCACTCCCGCAGCCATCGGTTACAGCCAGGAGAGCGGCATTCCGTTTGGCCACGGACTGGTGAAGAACGCCTACGTTGGCCGTACGTTTATTCAGCCTTCGCAGACCATTCGTCAGCGCGGTATTCGCCTCAAGCTCAACCCGCTTAAAGAGGTAATCCGCGGAAAGCGCATTGTGGTCATTGATGACAGCATTGTGCGCGGCAACACCCAGCGTGCGCTTGTGCAAATGCTTCGCGAAGCCGGAGCCGCCGAGATCCACATTCGCATCTCCAGCCCGCCCATTACCTGGCCGTGTTTCTACGGCATTGACTTTGCAACTCGTGCCGAACTGATTGCCACCGGCCTGGGAGTTGAAGAAGTGCGCCAGAGCATTGGTGCCGACTCGCTGGGTTACCTGAGCAAAGACGGCATGATTGGTGCCACCGAGCAGCGCGAGAGCGAACTCTGCACCGCCTGCTTCACGGGTGTTTACCCCATTGAACTTCCAACCGCGGATCGCCTGGGCAAGAACTTGCTGGAGCGCACCGATGACCCTGCCGCCTGCAACCCAGGACCCGACAGCGAGGGCGAAGCTCTGCTGCGCGCCCAACAGGAGAACTAATGAGCAACGCTTACGCCGCTAGCGGTGTTGACACCGAGGCCGGCGACAAAGCCGTTGAACTTATGAAGCAGGCCGTGAGCGCCACCCACAACAAGCTTGTGGTTGGCGGACTTGGCGGCTTTGCGGGCATGATGGACGTTAGCTTCCTCAAGCAATACGATCGCCCACTTTTGGCAACCAGCACCGATGGCGTTGGCACCAAGGTTGCTATTGCTCAAGCGATTGACAAGCACGACACCATTGGCCAGGACCTGGTGGGAATGGTTGTTGACGACATTGTTGTGACCGGTGCTAAGAGCCTGTTCATGACCGACTACATTGCCTGCGGCAAGGTGGTGCCTCAGCGAATTGCCGACATCGTTCGCGGTATTGCCGAGGCCTGTTCCGCAGTTGACGTTGCCTTGGTTGGTGGCGAGACCGCCGAACACCCAGGACTTCTTCACCCAGACGAATACGACGTTGCCGGCGCGGCCACCGGTGTGGTTGATGCCAGCAAGCTGCTTAGCTCAGACCGCGTTCAGGTGGGCGATGTGGTGCTTGGACTTGAGGCCAGCGGCTTCCACAGCAACGGCTATTCGCTGGTTCGCAAGATTGTTGCCGACAGCAAGTTGGACTACACCAAGACCGTTGCCGAGTTTGGTTCGCGCACCCTTGGCGAGGTTCTTCTTGAACCAACCCGTCTTTACACTCGCGTGCTCAACAACCTTCTGGAGAGCTCGGTTGGTTCGCAGGTGCACGCCATGAGCCACATCACCGGTGGCGGCATTGCGGCCAACCTGAGCCGTATTCTCCCAACCGGCGTAACCCTCGACGTTGAACGCTCAACCTGGCGTCCGCAAGACATGTTCCAGGTGCTGGCCGGTTGGGGTGGCTACAACCTGAAGGACCTAGAGGGAACCTGGAACCTGGGTCTTGGCTTTGCCGTTGTGGTGCGCGGATCGGCCGCCGCCGACGTGATGGCACAACTCAATGCCGCGGGCGTAAAGACCTGGCAGCTGGGAATCATTGAGAGCACCGCTTGCGACCTAGACGCAATGGGCTACACCTACGAGGCCAAGGGCGTTGTGGGTGGCGGCGTGCGTCTGGTTGGCAACTACCGACCTTAAACAGCATTCTTAAACAAAAAGCGGGCGCCTTTAGGCACCCGCTTTTTGTTCAGGAAAGTTAGGACAGGTAAAAAACCTGCTCGAGGCGTTTGAATCCTTCGTCTGGACGAAGACCCTCAAGCTCCTCGAAGTATTCACCCATAAAGGCTTGCCATCGCTCGTTTACCTCTGTTGCCGCCATGCCCGCCAAAGCCGCTTCAAGATCAGGAGTCTCAAAGTAGCCAAAGAGGCTTGCGTCGTTACGGTCTAGAAATAATGAGTAGTTTGTCCAGCCAGTGCGGGAAAGAGCTTCCAACATTTCTGGCCAAACATTTTCATGGTGTTTCACATACTCGTTGAGTCGATCTGACTTCAACTTGAGTCGGAATCCAATTCTCTGCACTTGCTTGCCAATCTCTATGGGGAGTGCTGCGGCGGGTTGCCCCACCGCAGCACTCGAGAAGAGTTATACCTTTGGGGTCTAGTAAATCTTCTTGAAGGTTGCGATGTTCGACTTGTCGAATACGTATGGGTCACCCAGGTAAGCAATGCCACCCTTAACAACCTTGAACGACTTCTTACCAGCCTTGAACGAAGAACCAACCTTGCCGGTGAACTTCTTGGCGTTGGCCAGGCCAGCTGCGTAAACAGCAACGTAGCCGAGGTCAATTGGGTTCCACAGACCTACTTGCTCAACGGTTCCATCCTCAATGTATGGAGCCATGTCGCTCGGCAGACCAAGACCGGTTACCTTAACCGAAGCGTGCTTTGCCTTCTTCTCGATAGCTGCAGCAAGTACACCAACGGTGGTTGGTGAGATGATTCCAGCTACGTCTGGGTACTGAGCCAAGATGGCGTCGAACTGAGCAGTGGACTTGGTTGCGTCGTCGTCACCGTAGAAGGTGGACTTGTCAACGGTGCCGCCAACCCACTTCATGTTTGGGTACTTAGAAGTCAAGTATGGGCCCATTGCTGCAATCCAGGTGTTCTGGTTGGCTGCGGTGGCTGCGGCGCTTAGTACAGCGATGCTTCCCTTACCGCCGGTTGCCTTGGCGATCCAGTCAACTTCGGCGGTACCAATGCGGTTTGCTGCCGACGGCAGAACGGCAACGGTACGAGCCGATGTGTCGGCAACGTCTGCGTCAGAGGTAACAACGGTGATGCCAGCTGCACGTGCCTTCTTCAACGAAGGAACAATTGCGTTCTGGTCGGCAGCCGAGATAACCAGCACGTTGTAGTGCTGCTGGATGATCTTGTTGATGAACTGAACCTGAGCAGGTCCGGTGGCCTCGGTTGGGCCAACGTAGGTGCACTTGGCCTTGATTTCCTTACAGGCCTTCTGAGCTCCCTGGTTCCATGCGGTGAAGTAACCGATGTTAACGGCCTTCGGCATGATTGCAATCTTCAAACCGGTCTTGATTCCGGTAGAAGCTGCAGTGGATGGAGTTGCGGTTGCAAGCAGTCCACCCACCACTACAAGAGCGAGTGCGGTGCGCGCAAACTTCTTCTGCATGATTTCTCCTATTTGTGATTGTTGTTTAGTTACTCGATTTGGCTTTTCGGCCGGCTCGAATCATCTCTGAAGCGCGTGGGAATACCACTGAGATGAGCAGGAGCGCACCGCTGACAATCAGCAATGCATTTGCGGAGAAGTCACTCAACTGAAGCACGGAGCGAACCACTCCAAGCACCAGCACGGAAGCCAGAACACCCCATAGTGTTCCAACACCGCCCGCAATTGAAACTCCACCGAACAGCACGGCGGCAATGACAGCAAGTTCATAGCCAACCGCTCCGTCTGGAGAAGCACTAGCGAAACGCAGCGTGTAAACCACACCGGCTACGCCAGACATAAGCCCCGTGAGCGCAAAGAGCACCATCTTGGTGCGCGCCACAGGAATTCCACTGAATTTGGCAGCCTCTGGGTTGATGCCAATGGCAAAAACCCGACGACCAAACTGGGTGTAGTGCAGTACTACCCAGAAAAGCGCGCCAAACACAACCAACAAAATGGTCACGTAAGGGAAGAAGGTTCCCTCAATGTTGGAGTAGCCCAGCGAGGTCCAGTCATCGGGCATTTGGTTCACTGGGTTATTGCCTAGAAGTGCAAAGCAAAGGCCACGGTAAAGCGCCAATGTTCCAATAGTCACCGCCAGAGACTGAAGGCCAACCACGGTAACCAGGAATCCGTTTATCAAGCCGCAGGCCAGGCCGGTGAGGAGGCCGCCTACCACGGCCCACCCAAACGGCACACCGTTTTTGAACAGCACACCGATGGTTGCCGAGGACAGGTTGAGTGCCGAGGCAACCGACAAGTCAATCTCGCCGGCAATGATGAGGTAGCTCATCGCAAAAGCGATGAGAGTGATTTCGCCAATGTCCTGAAGTATGAAACTGATGTTGTCGGTGGAGCCAAAATAGGGCACACCAAACGAACCCAACACTGTGACCGCAACAAGCAGCAGGGCAATGCCCTTGTCCCATGTCAACGAAAAGCGGTTCATGCGTTGATCCTCATGATCTGAGTTGGCTTAACCCGCGACGAAAGGTAGCGGTCGAGTGAGATGGCGGAAATAAGAAGGATGCCGTTGACTGCTTGCTGCCAGAACTGAGGCACACCCAGGGCGCCGAGAGCCAGCGTGATGGCCTGCAGAAGCACTGCTCCAATAACGGCACCATATGGGGTTCCGAGACCTCCGGCAATCGCAACTCCACCAACCACACAGGCCGCAACTACGTTTAGTTCCAAGCCGGTGCCAGAGTTGGCTGCAGCAGTGTTGAATCGAGCCAGGAGTACTGCTCCAGCAAGGCCAGCGATAGCGCCGGTGATGACAAACGCCGTGAAAGTTCTGCGTGCCACAGGGATCCCAACCAGACCAGAAGCAGCCGGGTTAGAGCCAATTGCGTAAAGGTCACGCGCCCAGCCGAGGTGGCGCATTACCAGGCCTGCCGCAATCATGAGCACGAATGCAATCCAGAACAGGTAGGGGATTCCAAGCAGGTAGTTTCGGCCAAGGAAGCTGATGAACTTGGGAACATCGGTGTTGGTAATTGTGGTTCCGCCAGCAATCTCGTTGAAGGTTCCGCGAACCAGATACAACGATGAAAGTGTGACTACCAAGCTGGGTAGCTGAAGGTAGGCAACCAGGAATCCGTTTAGGGCACCTACGCCAACTCCCAAGAGCAAGCCAGAAAGCAAGCACCACCATAGGGGTGCTCCGTGTGATGACTGGTAACCAATGAGGAATGCGGAGAATCCGATTGTTGAGCCCACAGAGAGATCAATGTGGCGCATCACAATTACAAAGGTTTGGGCAACGGCAAGGATTGCAATTACGGCAACGCCAAGAGTGATGTCTTGGACTCCCGAGATGCTGAAGAATCGTGGATTGGCAAAACCGGTGATGAGAATCACCAAAACGAGCGCCAGAAACACCGGCACCTCGCGCACCTTTAGCAGTTTTTGGATTCCGGAAATCATAGAGTCTTTATCGATCCTGTAGCTGTGGAGATAACGGCTTCTGGCGTGGCCTTGTCGCGGGAATACTCGCCAACCAAAAGGCCTTCACGCATTACAAGAACCCGATCCGCCATGCCAAGCACCTCTGGCAGTTCCGAAGACACCATGATGATCGCCATGCCTCGAGCAGCCTCTTGCGATAGCAGGCGGTGAACCTCTGCCTTGGTTCCAACGTCAATACCTCGAGTTGGTTCATCAACAATGAGAAGTTTCGGTTCGGTTGCGAGCCACTTGGCAAGAACCACTTTCTGTTGGTTGCCGCCACTCAGTCGATCAACCGAATCGTGAATGTCTGCGTACTTCAACTGGAGAGTTTTACCCCAGGTTTCGGCGGTGCGAATTTCGCTGGCAGCCCTCAATAAGCCGCCGCGAGTTAGGCGGTTGAGCACCGTGATTGCGGAGTTTTTGGCGATTGAAGCCGACATGAACAAACCTTGGAGCCGGCGATCTTCGGGCACTAGCGCCATTCCGGCTTTCATGGCCACAGCCGAATTTCCCGATGGCAATCGAGTGCCGTTAAGGACTACTTCACCTTCATCAAACTTGTCGATTCCAAAAATGGCTCGCACCACTTCGGATCTTCCCGCACCCACCAAGCCGGATAGTGCAACAATCTCTCCCGCGCGCACATTGAAAGTGATGTCTTTGAATTGGCCCTCGCGCCCTAGGTTTTGAACCGAAAGGACCACTTCGCCCGGCTTCACCTCGATTTTGGGGAACAATTCTGAGATTTCTCGGCCAACCATCAGTTTGATGAGCGCGGGTTCGGTCAGTTCTTTGGTTAATCCGGAACCAACCGTTGCGCCATCGCGCATCACTGTGATGCGGTCGCAAAGTGCGTAAACCTCATCAAGGCGGTGACTCACAAAGACCACGGCGCAACCGTTGTCCCTAAGGTTACGGGCCACCGTAAAAAGACGCTCAACTTCTTTAGACGAAAGTGCGGCGGTAGGCTCGTCCATCACAATGACTTTGGCATTGATGGATAGCGCCTTTGCAATTTCAACAATCTGCTGGTCGGCAATGGAAAGCCCACGGGCACGGGTGTTGGGGCTGAGGCTCACGCCAAGTTGCTTGAACAGCTTTTCCGACTCGGTCTCCATGAGTGTCCAGTCGATACGGCTTCCCTTGCGTGGTTGACGCCCCACAAAAACATTTTCTGCCAGAGACAAGTCAGGGAACAGGCTAGGTTCCTGGTAAATCACTGCAATGCCTTGTTCGCGGGCCAACTTGGTGCTGCCCTGCACAAAATCAGAACCCTGCAAGGTGATCTTGCCCGAGTCCGCTTTGTGAACTCCGGCCAGAGTTTTTAGGAGAGTAGATTTACCGGCTCCGTTTTCGCCCATCAAAGCGTGAATTTCGCCTGCGTTGAGTACGAGACTGGCTCCCTGCAGCGCTTTAACGCCTCCAAAGGACTTCACAATGTCCCGGAGCTCGAGAACTGGAACGCTTCCTTGCGATCCGGCACTAACTTTGGCGCTAATTTCTTTTCCTTAGTTCTCTGAAACGTTTCAAAATGGCGATGTAATCAGGTTATTACAACAACTAGGGTTGGTAGATAGTAGGTATTGGGTTTGTGATTGAAACGTTATAACGGCTGGGCTTTTCGCTATTGCCTGGGCATTGGCGCCAGACGCTCCAGGATTCTCACGTGGTCCGGCGTCAACTCGGCAAGTGAGTTCACACCAAGCAACTTCATGGTGCGAACAATCTCTCCGCGCAGAATCTCAATGGTGCGGTCAACGCCTTCGCGTCCGCCGGCCATGAGGCCGTAAAGGTAGGCGCGTCCAATCAGCGTAAAGTTTGCGCCCTTGGCAATGCAGGCCACAATGTCTTGGCCGTGCATGATTCCGGTGTCAACCCAAACCTCGGCGTCCTTGCCAACCTGCTTCACGGTATCGGGTAGCAGGTGGAACGGAATCGGTGCGCGGTCTAGTTGGCGGCCGCCGTGGTTGGAGAGCAACACGGCATCGGCACCCAACGCCACCGAGCGCTTGGCATCATCCACGTTCTGAATGCCCTTTACCACCAGCTTGCCCTGCCATTGGTCTCGGATCCACTTGAGATCGTTGAAGTCAACCGTTGGGTCAAACATGCTGTCCAGAAGCTCGGCAACGGTGCCGTTCCACTGACCCAGCGAAGCAAACTTGAGCGGATCGGTGGTTAGGAAATTCATCCACCATTCGGGGCGCGGCAACGCATCGATGATGGTTCCCAAGGTTAGAGCAGGCGGAATGGTCATGCCGTTGCGCTTGTCGCGCAGGCGGGCGCCGGCTACCGGCACGTCAACTGTGAGCTGCAGGGTTTTGAATCCGGCCTTCCAGGCGCGGTCAACCAGTTCCATAGAGCGGTCGCGGTCTTTCCACATGTAAAGCTGGAACATGTTGCGTCCGTTCGGCGCGGCTGCGGCAACTTCTTCAATGGAGCGCGTACCCATGGTGGAGAGCGAGAACGGAATGCCCGCGGCTTCGGCAGCTTGCGAACCGGCAATCTCGCCCTCGGTGTGCATCATGCGTGTGAACCCGGTGGGTGCAATTCCAAACGGCAGAGCGCTGCGCTCACCTAGAACATCGATGCTCGTGTCGGCAGCGGCCACATTTCGCAAAATCGACGGGTTCCACTGGATGTCCTCAAAAGCCTGACGAGCACGAGCGAGCGAGATTTCTTGGTCGGCGGAACCATCGGTGTAGTCAAACGGTGCGGTTGGTGTACGACGTTTTGCGATGTCGCGTAATTCATAGATGTTGTAGGCCTGATTCAGACGTGCCTGGCGTCCAACCTGTGGCTTCTTAAAGACCATGAGTTCGGCCAGGTCTTTGGGATTTGGGAAGCGGCGTTTGATGTTGCCCACGGTATTCCTTTGGTTACGCGACTAGTGCTAAGACTAAGCCGACTGCGATTCTGGTTGAAAGAGTTGAGGAGTGAAGTGCTGGCGGATGACTTCGCGCTGTGAATCCAACGCTGCGGGAGCACAACCGTGAGCGCCAGCCTGAGTGATTAGGTTGCCCAAGGCGGTTGCCTCCACCGGGCCAGTCAGAACCTGAACACCGGTTGCATTGGCCGTGAGTTGGGCGAGGAGTGCGTTTTGGCTTCCACCGCCAACCACGTTGATCTTGGATATCTTTAGACCCGACACCTTTTCAAATCCGCGAAGGGCAACGGCGTAGGCATCTGCCAACGAATCGAGTATGCAGCGAACAATCTCCGCCTTGGTGTTAGGAACCCTGCCGCCGAGCCTGGCGCAGTGTGCCTGAATGCGAGCAGGCATGTTTCCCGGCGCCAAAAACTCTTCGTCTTTAACATTGAGGCGCGCGGGGCTGCTTATGGATTCGGCTTCCACCAGCAAAGCCGAAAGATCGAGGCTGGAATTGGCTTCTTGCCAGTCTGCAAGACACTGTTGCAATAGCCAGAGGCCGGTCAGATTCTTGAGGAATCGAATGCGGTTTTCGGCGCCGAGTTCGTTGGTGAAATTCTGCGCTTTAGCCTGAGCGCTGAGAATGGGGGTATCTAGCTCAAGCCCCAACAGACTCCATGTGCCGCTGGAAAGGTAGGCAGAATTTTGGTCTGCGAGGGGTGTGCCAACCACGGCTGCCGCTGTGTCGTGTGATGGCACGGCAGTGACCACGGTATTCGCCAAAGCGGGGTGTGTGACGCGCTCAGGTAATAGCTCACCGATGATTGCCCCCGGACTCACAAGCTCAGTAAATAACTCACGCTTGAACCCCAACAGGTCGATCAGTTCCCAATCCCACTCGTGCGTTTCCACATTGAGAAGTCCGGTGGTTGAGGCGTTGGTGCGCTCGGTTCTGGCCACACCTGTAAGCCAGTGTGTCAGCAGGTCCGGCATCAGCAGCATGGTTGCGGCGTGCTGCAATTCATCGGGGTCTTGAGTTTGATGCGCGGCGAGTTGATAAAGCGTGTTGAACTGTAAGAACTGGAGCCCGTTGTGGCGGTACTGGTCCTCGGGGGAAATGGTTTGATCCACCAAAGCAACGCCAAGCAAGTTTCGTTCGTCGCGGTAGTTGCGGGTGTTGGCAACAAGTGCGCCATTGGAATCCAGTAGGCCGTAATCAACAGCCCAGGTGTCAATGCCAATGCTTGTCACCGTGGTCCCAGCGGCTGCCGCAAACTCACCAAGCTTGGTGAGGCCAGCAGTAATCTCACGCTGAAGCGCACCAAAGTCCCAGAACAGTTTGTTGCCTTTGGCAATGGGCGTGTTAGCAAAACGGTGAAGCTCGGTGAGCTCCAGCTTGCCTTCACCAATCACGCCGGCAATCACTCGGCCCGATGATGCGCCGAGGTCGATTGCGCCGAAAACTTTGGACATTTGCTCTTAGCGCAGGAAAGCCGCGGCCACGCCGGCGTCAACTGGAATGTGGAGTCCGGTGGTGTGAGTCAGGTCGCCACCGGTTAGCGCAATCACTGCGTTGGCAACGTGGTCGGGCAGTACCTCGCGCTTTAGCAGAGTGCGCTGGGCGTAGAACTCGCCCAGGTTCTCTTCTTTCACTCCGTATACAGCGGCACGCGATGCACCCCAGCCGCCGGCAAAGATGCCCGAACCGCGAACCACGCCATCTGGGTTGATGCCGTTTACGCGAATCTGGTGTTCACCCAACTCGGCTGCCAACAGGCGAACCTGGTGGGCCTGGTCTGCCTTGGTGGCCGAATAGGCAATATTGTTGGGGCCGGCAAAGACCGAGTTCTTGCTGGCAATGTAAATGATGTCGCCGCCCATTTCCTGTTCGATCATGAGGCGAGCGGCTTCACGCGAAACCAGGAACGAACCGCGAGCCATCACGTTGTGCTGCAAATCCCAGTCCTGCTGTGTGGTCTCCAATAGCGGCTTGCTCAGGCTGAGTCCGGCGTTGTTTACCACTAAGTCGATTCCGCCGAATGCCAGAACCGCTGCCTGAAGTGCGGCAACAATGTCGGCTTCGCTGGTCACGTCAATCTTCACGGCAACCGCGTGGTCTGGCCCTCCCAGTTCGGCGGCCACGGCTTGAGCGTTTTCAAGATTCAAATCGGCTATGACCGCACAGCCACCCTCGGCCACAATGCGAGTGGCGATTGCCTTGCCAATGCCGCTTCCGGCTCCCGTTACAAACGCAACTCGGGTTGCAAGTGGCTTGGGCTTTGGCATGCGCTGCAGCTTGGCCTCTTCAAGCGACCAGTATTCGATATTGAACTTCTCCGCGTCTGAAATTGGCGCGTAGGTGCTCATGGTCTCGGCACCGCGCATCACATTAATTGCGTTGACATAGAACTCACCGGCAACGCGTGCGGTCTGCTTGTTGGGACCAAACGAGAACATGCCAACGCCTGGCACCAGAACAATGGCGGGGTCGGCTCCGCGCATGGCTGGCGAAGATTCGTTAGAGTGCGCCCGGTAGTACTTTTCGTAGTCGGCGCGGTAGGCCTGGTGCAGTTCCTTGAGTCGCGCTTTGGCATCATCGATGCTTGCACTCGCAGGTAGGTCCAGCACCATTGGCTTCACCTTGGTGCGCAAGAAGTGGTCCGGGCAGGAGGTGCCGAGAGCGGCCAGTTCGCCCAGCTTGGCACGGCTCAGGAAGTCGAGTACCTCCGGGGCGTCCGAGTAGTGGCCCACCATTGGCTTGTCGGTGGATGCGAGACCGCGAATCAGCGAGCCGAGTGCGGCCGCGCGTTCGTGGCGTTCGGCTTCTGGGAGTGCCTCGTTTCCTGCCACAACATCACCGAAGGGTTTTGCATCGGTGAAACTGTTGATGTATTTCTGGGCCGTCTCAATGATCCACAGCGAGTTCTCCTGGCACTCGTCGCTTGTGGCGGCCCATGCAGTGATTCCGTGTCCGCCGAGAATACATCCGATTGCTTCCGGGTGGGCAAGTTTGATTTGCTCAATGTCTAGACCCAGCTGAAATCCTGGACGACGCCACGGAACCCAAACCACTTTGTTGCCAAAGATTTCGGCGGTCAGGCGCTCGCCATCTGCGGAGGTGGCAATGGCAATGCCACTGTCTGGGTGCAAGTGGTCGATGTGTGCGGCATCAACAAGTGCGTGCATTGCTGTGTCGATGCTTGGAGCGGCGCCACCTCGACCGTGAAGGCAGTAATCGAACGCGGCAACCATTTCGTCTTCATGCTCGAGACCGCGATAAACGTTTTTCAGGGCCCGAACTCGCTCCAACTGAAGCACCGCAAGACCGCTCTCCTTGAGGGTGCCCAAGTCGCCGCCGGATCCCTTCACCCAAACCAGCTCAATATCCTTGCCCGTGGCTGGATCGGCACCAATGCCCTTGGCGCTAGTGTTTCCGCCTGCGTAGTTGGTGTTTTTGGGATTCGAGCCCAGTTCATTTGAACGCTGGACAAGTTGCTTTACGGTTTGGTTCATCTGAGTCCTGATTGATTTGGGTGAACGAAAAGTTGTTTTATGCGGTTGGCGACTACGCGCCCCAGCCGGCCTGAACGCCGCCAACACGATCGGTGGCAATCTGCTTCAGGTAACCGCTCTCGGCAAAGGCCTTGATTGGGTTGGCTGGTAAGCCCTTGCCGGTGCGCCACTCTTCTAGGAGAGGGCGAACATCGGTGTAAAAGGCTTCCATAAAAATGTCATTGGCGCCCAGCACGTCGCCGGCTCGCTGTGCCTTGTCTAGCTCGGTTGAGTCCACTAGCAAAGCACGTGCGGTCATGGCCTGAACGTTGAGAACGCTGCGAATCTGACCAGGGATTTTGTCCTCGATGTTGTGGCACTGGTCCAGCATGAAGGCAACTTCACTGTTGGTGCCGTAGCCACCACCACGGATTACCTCGTACATGATGCGGAACAACTGGAACGGATCGGCTGCGCCAACAATCAGGTCGTCGTCGGCATAGAAACGCGAGTTGAAGTCGAACGAACCCAGTTTTCCAAGGCGAAGCAACTGCATAACAATGAACTCGATGTTGGTGCCAGGCGCGTGGTGTCCGGTGTCGAGACAAACCATGGCCTTGGGGCCGAGTGCTGCTACCTGCGCGTAACTGGTGCCCCAGTCGGGAACATCGGTGTGGTAAAAAGCCGGTTCAAAGAACTTGTACTCCAGCACCATGCGCTGGTTGTCGCCCAGCTGGGCGTAGATCTTTTGCAGGCTGTCTGCCAAACGATCCTGGCGGCCGCGCATGTCGTCTTGGCCGGGGTAGTTGCTGCCGTCGGCCAACCAAATCTTAATATCGCGGGAGCCGGTCTGGTTCATGACGTTAATGCATTCCAGGTGGTGGTCAATCGCCTTTTGGCGAATGCGGTCGTTTGAGTGCGTGAGCGACCCCAGCTTGTAGTCCTCTTCTTGGAAGCTGTTGGAGTTGATTGTGCCCAAGGCAATGCCGTTGTCTTCGGCATGCTTGCGCAGATCCGCGTAGTTGCACTTGTCCCAAGGAATGTGCAGCGCAACCGTTGGGGCAATGCCCGAGTACTTGTGAACCTGAGCGGCATCGCTGAGTTTCTCGAATGGGTCGCGCGGTGCGCCTGCGGAGCCGAACACTCTAAAGCGGGTGCCAGAGTTTCCAAAGGCCCACGATGGAAGTTCAATGGCCTGCAGGTCTAGCTGCTGAAAGAGTGCTGCTTTTGCATCGTTGGAAAGCATGGCGATTACCTCTCAAGATTGAATCGTTTCAACAGGTTACTGAAAAAGTATCGGTAAATGCAACTCATAAAGATAACGGCTTGATAAAGGCGCAATACGGTAGCCTTGTTGCGAGCCAAGGCATTGTCCATGGCGGTAGTTTTGAAATCATTCAATCGTATTGCGAGAGTGGCCATGAGCAGCAACAGCAGACCCAGCGTTCAAGACGTTGCGCGCCTAGCGGGAGTTGCGGTTGGCACGGTTTCAAACGCCATGAACAACCCCGAAAAGGTGCGAGCCGAAACTCTGGATCGAGTGAATAAGGCAATTGCTCAGTTGGGGTTTGTGCGCAACGATGCCGCCCGCCAGCTCAAGGCTGGCAAGAGCCAGACCATTGGCCTGGTGGTGCTGGATACCTCTAACCCGTTCTTTGCCGAGCTTGGTCGCGGCGCCGAAGATCGCGCTATGGAACTAGGCCTTTCACTATTGGTGGGCAATTCCGGCAACGATGAGCAACGCGAAGGCAAGTACATCAACCTGTTTGAGGAACAGCGCATGGCCGGAGTTCTGGTTTCGCCTTCGGGTAGCGGCACCGGTTTGGTGTCCAACCTAAAGAGCAAAGGATTTCGCACAGTATTGGTTGACCGCATGGCTGATGCCGATCTCTGCTGTTCGGTGGGTGTTGACGACGTTGCCGGTGGGCGCACCGCTGTGCAACACCTTCTTGATCAGGGTCGCAAGAACATTGCTTTTGTTGGTGGTCCGCTCAACATCAAACAGGTTCAAGATCGATTGGCCGGAGCTCGCGAGGCGATTGCAGGAAATGCGGGAGCCAACCTGCGCATACTGGAGAGCAGCGCCATGACGGTGCTCGCCGGAAGAGACATCGGAGATCAGATTGTGGCGCTGCCCGCGGAACAGCGACCCGATGCAATCTTTGCGGCCAACGACTTGCTCGCCGTTGGCGTGCTCCAGGCGTTTGTGTTCAAGGCGCAAATTGCCGTGCCTGAAGACGTGGCCATTGTGGGTTACGACGATATTGACTTTGCCCAAACAGCCATTGTTGCCCTGAGCTCGGTTCAACAGCCGGCTGCAGCGATTGGTGCCACTGCGGTTGACCTGCTAGTTGACGAAGTTGAAAACGGTGCGGAGCACAAACACCAACAGGTTACTTTTCAGCCTGAACTTGTAATTAGGGCCAGTTCCCAAAGCACCTGATTTTTTGGCGCCACATTTCCGATTGGAACTAGGCGCCAACTAGGTGGCAGAATTGCCTAGGAACATAAGGAATCTAATGACTAAACCAATTCGCGTTGCCATTTTTGGCGCGGGTCCCGCCGGCATTTATGCCGGCAACATCTTGGCTAACAGCTACCCAAACGTGACCATTGATCTTTTTGACCTACTGCCTGCACCTTATGGATTAATTCGTTACGGAGTTGCTCCGGATCACCCTCGCATTAAGGGCATTGTGAACTCGTTGCATGAAATGCTAGACGCGGGCACTATTCGATTCTTTGGCAATGTTCAGTTTGGCAAAGACCTTAATCTCAACGACGTACGCCACCACTATCACGCGGTGATTTTTGCCACCGGCGCCATCAAGGATGCCGAGCTCAACATTCCGGGAATCGATCTTGACGGGTCCTACGGCGCCGCTGACTTTGTATCTTGGTATGACGGCCACCCAGATGTTGCGCGTACCTGGCCACTCAATGCGGAACAAGTTGCAGTCCTGGGCAATGGAAACGTGGCACTCGACGTTGCCCGTGTGCTGGCCAAGCACGCCGACGACATGCTCAAGACCGACATCCCTGCCAACGTTTATGAGGGCCTCAAGGCATCACCGGTAACCGACGTGCATGTGTTCGGTCGCCGCGGTCCGGCTTCTATCAAGTTCACGCCAATCGAGCTCCGCGAGCTTGGCGAGGTTGAAGACGTTGACATTGTGGTTTACGAGCAAGACTTCCCGGAGGGTTGGTTTGATGAAGATGCCGAGGGCGTGACCAACCAGCAAAAGGTTATGGCGCGTGTTTTGGAGTCTTGGCGCAACCGCCCAAGCACGGGTGCCAGCCGTCGTTTGCACCTGCACTTCTGGCACAAGCCGGTTGAGATTCTTGGCACCGATGGCAGAGTCTCGGGCATGACCTTTGAACGCACGGCAAACATCGCTGGGCAAACCGGAGCCAACGCCGCGGTTACCGGAACCGGCGAACTGGTGCACTACGACCTGCAGGCGGTTTACCGAGCCATTGGTTACTGGGGCAGCGAACTGCCCGAGGTGCCTTACAACTTTGAGAAGGGCGTGATTCGCAACCAGGGCGGTCGTGTGGTTGACGAAAACGACAATGCCGTGAACGGCCTCTATGCAACCGGTTGGATCAAGCGCGGACCCGTTGGTCTGATTGGCCACACCAAGAGTGACGCCATGGAAACCATTGAGAACCTGGTGGCCGACATTGACGGCCTGACCGACCCGGTCCACACCGGTCTCAACTCAGTTCTTGAGTTGCTGGATTCGCGCGGAGTGAAGTACACCAACTGGCAGGGATGGTTGGCGCTAAACGCGCATGAACTTGCGCTGGGCGCAGCCGACCCGAGCCAAGTTCAACGCGAGCGAGTGAAGGTGGTTGACCGCAACGAACAGGTTGGGATCAGCCGCGCCGCGCAATAGACCGCACTGCACACACAGACTTAAACGCAAACCCCGTGTCACCGATGATGGTGGCACGGGGTTTGCGATTACGTGAGTGGAAACCTTGCGAAAGTTAGGCGCTCTGAACAATTCCGCCAACAACCGCGAGCACAAGGTTGAGAACGGTGAGCAGACCGATTGTTGGAACAACCCACTTCTTGGTGCTGAGGTCTTTCTTGCTGAAGCCATAGGCCAAGAAGAAGATTGCGGTGATCACAATGCTCTTGGCGGCCAACATGAAGTTGTTAACGTGCTCATCGCCGCTCATTTCAACTAGGCCAACCAGAGCAAAACCGGTCACCAGCAGGGTCCAGGCGCCGTGCAGCATGGCAGGAACAATACGACCACCGGTCTTGAGCTCCTTCATTTGAGTTAGGAAACCGCCAAGAAGGCTAGCCAAACCAATGAGGTGCAGCACCACAAAAATTCGAGTTGCAAGTTCAATTGCGCTCATTACTTATCCTTTTCAATCGGCACACGCGGCAAACAAAAACCGTGGAGCTATGCTTTCAGTCTAGCCATGAGTACCGCGGCTTCAACGGCTTCGGCACCCTTGTCCTCGCGCGAACCCTCAAGCCCTGCGCGGTCCAGAGCCTGCTGTTCCGTGTTCACGGTGAGCAGGCCAAAACCAACGGGCACGCCGTAATCCAACTGCACGCGGTTCAATCCATCGGTGGCCGCCGAGCAGACGTAATCAAAGTGCGGGGTGTCGCCCTGAATCACAACGCCGAGCGCAACAATCACATCGGCGCCTTCTTCGGCGGCCCACTTAGCGGCCAACGGCAGTTCAAACGCGCCAGGCACGCGAACCACGGTGTACACGTCGTTACCCGCGGCAACCAGTGCGCGCTCGGCTCCGGCAAGCAGGCCATCGGTGATCTGGGTGTGCCAGCTGGTCACAATCACGGTGACTGCAAGTCCACTCGCATCGATGGATAGTTTTGGCGCTCCCGCTCCGCTCATTAGCTGTTCCTCTCGGGGATCTGGTGACCCATTCGGGCACGCTTGGTTTCTAGGTAGTTTTGGTTCTCGGCGCTCTGGCCAACCAGTACCGGAACGAATTCGGTTACCGGAATCCCGGCTTGGGTTAGGAAGTCTGCCTTGGCGGGGTTGTTGGTCATGAGGCGAACGCTGGTCACGCCAAGGTCGCGCAGCATTGCAACCGCTGCACCGTATTCGCGATTCTCACTCGGTAGCCCCAGTGCCAGGTTGGCATCAACGGTGTCGAGCCCTTGTTCCTGAAGTGCGTAGGCCTTGAGCTTGTTTAGCAGACCAATGCCGCGACCTTCCTGACCGCGCAGGTAGATCACAACACCTCCGTTTGGGTCGGAGGCAATCTGGTCCATGGCGTAATCCAGCTGCGGGCCGCACTCGCACTTGAGCGAACCAAAAGCCTCGCCGGTGATGCACTCCGAGTGCACACGAACCAGCACGTTGTCTCCCGTGGGTTGGCCGCTCACAATGGCAACGTGATCTGCAGTGGTGCTTCGGTCGTAGTAGCCGCGCATGCGCATCATGCCGTGCGTGGTTGGCACGTTCGCTTCGGCCGCAAAAGTCACTCGGTCGTCTTCTGGTCGAACGAGCTTTGCGGGCAGCCCCTGGAGGTGAGCGATCAACTGTTCAATGGTGATTACCGCCAGGTCGTCACGTTGGGCAATCTCCTGCAACTCGGGCAGGCGCATCATGCTTCCATCGGTGGAAACCATTTCGCCAATCACACCAACCGGCTGCAAGCCCGCCAGAAGCATGAGGTCAACGGTGGCTTCGGTGTGACCTGGACGCTCTAGCACTCCACCCTGCTTTGCGCGCAGCGGAATGATGTGGCCGGGGCGAACCAGAGCGCTCGGCTTGGTTGCAGGGTTGGCCAGGAACTTCAGGGTGGTGGCACGGTCTGCCGCACTGATACCGGTGGTCACTCCGGCGGCCGCATCCACGCTCACGGTGTACGCGGTCTTGAGTCGGTCCTGGTTGTTGGGAACCATGAGTGGCAGCTCGAGTTCGTTGGCACGCGCGGCGGTCATCGGTGCACACAGGTAACCGCTGGTGTGCTGGATCATCCAAGCCAACCACTCCGGGGTGGCAAACTGGGCAGCCATAATGGCATCGCCTTCATTCTCGCGATCCTCGGCGTCGGCAACCAAAATGGGGCGGCCTAGTCGCAACTGTTCGAGCGCGAATTCAATTGTTGAGAGCGCCATTACATGCCCCTCGCTTCCAGGAGTCTTTCAATGTGTTTAGCCATTACGTCGGCTTCAACGTTCACGGACTCGCCGGCTTGCTTGCTGCCAAGCGTGGTTAGTCGCAGTGTTTCGGGAATCAGGCTGAGGCCTACAAAGTCGGCACCAACCTCGTTCACGGTTAGGCTCACGCCATCAATCGTGATGCTGCCTTTGAGCACCACGTACTTCATTAGGTCGGCCGGAATGCTAACCCGCACCCACTCCCAGTTCTCGCTCGGTTCGCGGCTCACAATTTGGCCAACACCGTCAACGTGCCCCTGCACCACGTGACCGCCAAAGCGGGTTGCGGAGTTCATGGCACGTTCCAGATTCACCTGGTCGCCAATCTTCACGCCACTCAAACTGGTCTTGTTCAGAGTCTCCTGCATCACGTCGGCCGTGAAACCATTGGCATCATGCTCAACCGCGGTGAGGCAGGTGCCGTTTACAGCGATGGAGTCTCCGCGGTTCAGGTCGCTCGCCACCAGCGCACCGGCAATGGTGATGCGCACTGCATCTGGCAGGGTGTCAACGGCAACAACTTTGCCGAGTTCTTCAACAATTCCGGTGAACACTAGTTGACCTCCAAAGGCAGTGGACTTGCGGCCGAAGCAGTCGATTCCCTGGCGGGAGCTGCCACAATCAGCAGGTCCTCGCCAAGTTTCTGAGTATGCAGAATCTGCAACTTAATGGCTTGGCTCATGGTGGCAACGCCAATGTCTTGCATCGATGCGTTTGGCCCACCCAGCAGCATTGGTGCTTGGTAGATCAGGTACTCGTTGACCAGGCCGTGCTTTACAAACTGGCTGGCAACGCCGGGGCCGCCTTCCACCCAAACGTGCTTGATGCCCAGCTCCCAGAGGTGACGCAGCGCCTGGTTCAGGTCGCGCGTGCGCAAGTGCAGACTCAGTGCCTCGTTGTTGAACAGGTTCAGGGTAGGCGGGAGTGAACGGTCCCCAAGTACCACGCGCAACGGCTGCGTTGGGTAGAGCGAACCATCGGGGCGACGCGCGGTGAGAGTTGGGTTGTCGGTGATGGCGGTGCCGGTGCCAACCAAAATCGCATCAAGTTGACTGCGGCGCAGGTGCACATCGGCCCGGGATTCGAGTCCGCTGATCCACTGGCTTGTGCCGTCTGCCGCGGCGGTACGACCATCGATGGTGGTTGCCCACTTGAGGGTCACGAACGGGCGCTGCTGCTTGGCAGCCGTGAGCCAAACTCGAGCCTGGAAGTCGGCCTCGGCTTTTAGCACGCCGGAAATAACCTCGATGCCAGCCGCACGCAGAGTCTCGGCTCCGCCACCCGAGGTAATGCCAATGTCGCTAGATGCGTAAACCACACGACTAACACCCGCGGCAATGAGTGCCTGCGAACATGGTCCGGTTTTGCCTGTGTGGTTGCAAGGTTCGAGGGTCACCACGGCGGTGGCGCCGTCTGGCATCATGGCCAGCTGGCTGAGCGCCATCACTTCCGCGTGCGGGGTGCCGCTGCCTTCGTGCCAGCCCTCGGAAATGATATTCAGGTTTCTATCCAGAATCACGGCGCCCACCTGTGGGTTAACGCCGCGGGCCGGTCCGCGCAGGGCAAGCTCAAGCGCGCGACGCATTGCCGCATCAAAGCGATTGTCTTGAGTCATCTACCCGGCCTCTCGTGAGAACGCACCGCGGGTAGGGGACGCCGAGTGGCGTCAAACGGCGGAACGGGGGCGCCAATGGCACGGCCCAAACCGCTGTTCTTCTCCCATCCGGACTTTAACCGTCGGTCCCGGAGTTTCACCAGGTCAACCGTGGTTTTGGATTTCTCCTAAACCCCGGGTCGCGGACTGTAACCGCCGGCTCAGATTTTCACTGACCCCGAAGAACGTTTTATTGCAATAACAACTCTACTTGTAACCGGCATATAGAGGTATTTGTTCCGTGGTTCCGGTTTGCAGCATGAAACCTAATGAGTGGCGCGATAGTTAAGAACCCAGGCGTTCAATGCCGGTAAAGCAACATCGATGCACGATCCAGTGGCCTGCTCTTTAGAACCCGACAGTGTGTATTGGTAGCAGCCGAGGCCCCTATTGGTCACCGATGTCACGGTTGCGCTGCCAACCTTTTGCCCAATCTTGGGCAGGAGCGTTGCGTAGAACGCCTCGGTCTCGGCAGCGGTAGCTGGTGGATCCAGCGTCACTACCTGTGGCTGCGAATGAAGGCCCTTAACTTCAATGTCCGCCACCTTTTGCATAGTCTGCGTGTGCGCTCCTTTGAGCCCTGTTGTGGTCACTTTTGCAGGCATGACTGCCAAGACCAGGGCCACAAACAACCCTGTAACGGTAAGGGCAGCCGCGGCAACGGCTAAAACGATCTTTGAAGTAGTGCTCATGATTCCCCCAGCGGTTAATGGTTGACTACAGAAGGGTTATGTTGCCAACCAATCTGGTCTTACCAACCATTACAAAATTATTTGGCAGCGATGAAGCCCACGCGGTCGTACACAGCGGCAAGAGTCTGCTCGGCCAGCTCGTTGGCGCGGGCAGCCCCCTTGGCTAGTAGGCGGTCCAGTTCGGCCGGGTCACTCAACAGTTCGGTGGCGCGGTCGCGAATCGGCTCGATGTGCGCAACCAGTGCGTCGGCCAACTCACCTTTGAGTGCTCCGTAGCCGGCACCCTCGAAACGTGCTTCCAGGCTGGCAATGGTCTCGCCCGAAATCAGGCTGTAAATGCCCAGCAGGTTGCTCACGCCCGGCTTGGTTTCGCGGTTGAACTTGATGCTGCCCTCGGTGTCGGTAACCGCGCTCTTGATCTTCTTTACAATCACGGAACTCTCATCCATGAGGTTCACCAGACCCTTGGGGTCGGCCGCGCTCTTGCTCATCTTGGCCTCTGGGTTCTGGAGGTCGTAGATCTTGGCGGTTTCCTTGAGGATGTGTGCTTCGGGAATCACAAAAGTCTCACCAAAGCGCGCGTTAAAACGGGTTGCCAGGTCGCGGGTTAGTTCCAGGTGCTGACGCTGGTCCTCGCCAACCGGAACGGCCTTTGGCTGGTACAGCAGAATGTCGGCCGCCTGCAAAATGGGGTAAGTGAACAGACCAACCGATGCCGAGTCCGAGCCGCCCTTCTGGGTCTTGTCCTTGAACTGGGTCATGCGGCCCGCTTCGCCCATGCCGGTGATGGTGTTGAGCACCCAAGCCAACTGTGCGTGGGCGGGAACGTGGCTCTGAACAAAAAGCGCGCTCTTGGAATCATCGATGCCCGCCGCAAGATACTGGGCCGCGGTGCGTCTGGTGTTTTGGCGCAACTCGGTTGGGTCCTGTGGCACGGTGATGGCGTGCAGGTCAACCACGCAGTAGTAAGCGTTGTAGTCCTCCTGCATCTTGGTCCAGTTGACCAAGGCGCCCAGATAGTTGCCAAGGTGGAGCGAACCGGCGCTGGGCTGCATGCCGCTCAGCAAATTCGGCTTGCCGTTGGCGGATTGGTAAACAGGGGCTTTGGAGTTCATTGGCTAATCCTAAAGTTTGTATTCCACAACCACAGGCGAGTGGTCGGTAAAGCGGGTGTCGTAGCTGGCGGCGCGTTCCACGCGGTAGTTGGTGGCAAGC
>Ga0228702_1000563_pt1 | contig 27565 bp, 39 predicted proteins | sample McNCre217_Aug_MG_2_FD_178018 | JGI IMG/M metagenome (GOLD analysis project Ga0228702, IMG submission 178018) | Freshwater microbial communities from McNutts Creek, Athens, Georgia, United States - 20-17_Aug_MG | ecosystem: Environmental > Aquatic > Freshwater > Creek | place: USA: Georgia...
CGCCAAACGAAAGGGGCGGCTTCCAGTTCCACATACACGCGCTGCGGCCCGTTTTGAAAATACCAGCGCCCTTGGGGGTCGGCCTCGTAATTGCGGGCAATGAAATCGATCAGTTTTTCATGGCGCAATACCGAGCCCTTGGCTCCGACTTTCCCACTCTGGAAATGCCCCAATGCCTGAACACGGTCATCGCGCATGAGCCATTGGCCGCGGCTGTCCAAACCCAACCAGCCGTAGCAATCGGGCACATTGGGCCATTTGGCCATGGCTTGTCGAACGAGATCATCCATAGGGTGTCACCTGATTGGTGGTCTGTGCGCCCGCTTGCAGCAGCCAGGACCCCACGGCATCGGGCAAGCCCCGCACATGGCCTGGCCAGCCGCCTTGTGCAAAGCCCACATGCCCGCCATGGGCCGGTTGCCACAGCGTGACCGATGCGGAGACATCGCTGGGCTGCGGCAGGCTGTGCGCGGGCACAAACGGGTCGTTCAATGCGTTGAGCGCCAATGCTGGGATGGCGATGTTTTTCATCAAGGGCTTGGCTGAAGCCCGCGCCCAATAGTCATCGGTGTTTTGAAAGCCATGCAGGGGAGCCGTGAAGACATTGTCAAATTCGTACAGATCGCGTGCGGCCATCAGACGCTGTCGGTCAAACAAGCCGGGATGTTGTGTCAGCTTGGCCAGCGCCTTGGGCTTCATGGTGCGCAGGAACATGCGGGTATAGACCTGCCTGTTGAAGCCTTGACCAATGGCTTGACCGCTTTGGGCCAGATCGAGCGGTGAGCACACCGAGGCCACAGCATCGGCTTTGAGTTTGGCTTGCAGGCCGTGCTCTGCCGCCCAACGCATCAGCGCATTGCCCCCCAAGGAGACCCCTGCAGCCACTAGGCGCTGCCCTCCACACTGCTGGTGCTCATGGCGCAAACGCTGAAGCAACCAATCCATCTCTTGGTGGTCGCCTGAGTGGTAGGCCCTTGGCGCGTGGTTGAGTTCCCCACTGCAGCCGCGAAAATGCGGCAAGGCCAAATTCACATCGTGCTGCGCCGCCCAGTCTGCAAACGCCTGTGCGTAGTGGCTTTGCGAAGAGCCCTCCAGCCCATGAAACAACACCACGAGCGGTCTGCTGGCATGGCTGGCGTGTTGTTTGTCCACATCCACAAAGTCACCATCGGGCGTCAACCAACGCTCGCGCTGCAATGGCAAGGCCTGACCCCAACGGCGACGAGCGTACAACGCCGGCCAAATGGTCTGCGCATGCCCACCAGGCAACCATGGAGGAGCGCGGTAGTTCATCAATGCAGCACCACAGGTTTAACACCTTGGTCCGCCGCGTCGTGCGACGTACCTGGACTGGTGTGGTGGGCCACCAAACGCCAGCCTTGCGGCATTTTGTGAAAAACATTGGTGGCAATCACCCAGGCCATCTGTGGGCCTTGCGGGCTGATCACTTCGATGCGCTCGACCAAGTGGTGAACCTCACTGGCCAGTGACTGGATCTTGTGCACGCGCTCTGGAAAGGCCTGCACGCTGCCATTGGCGAACATGGCTTCAAAAGCGGCACGAATGGTGCCTGGCCCCACCAGGCGCGGACCACCGGGGTGAATGCACACGATCTCATCTTCTTCGGCCCAGCAAGCCATCAGTTGCTGAATGTCGGCGTTTTGCAAGGCCTCGTAAAAGGCTTGCTCGATGTCATCCGGTGTGCCACCAACGATGGCGGCTTGCAATTTGGCGCGTTTCATGGGCGGTGCTGTGGGACAGGTCAGAACCTTCGATTGTGCCGGTACATCGCGCTCTGTGCAGCAAAGGAAGTCTTCGCACCAAGGTCTTTGGTTCGCTGGCGCGCATGACGCAAGCGGGCAACAAAAAACCCGGTCACACAGGTGTGCCGGGTTTTTTGAAAAGACCGGGGTGAACCGTTCTTTTATTTCTTGCGATAACGACGCAGAGCGGACAACTGAGCGGCCAACACAACCAGCTCGTTTTGAGCGCGGGTCATGTCGATCTCGTTCTTGGCGTTGCGCAGGGCTTCTTCAGCCGCTTGCTTGGCCGCGTTGGCTTTTTCTTCGTCGAGGTCTTTGCCGCGGATCGCAGTGTCGGACAGCACGGTCACGCAGTTGGGCTGCACTTCCAGGATGCCACCGGCCACGAAAACGAACTCTTCGCCGCCGTCAGCCGTTTCAATGCGAACCGACCCGGCTTTGATGCGGGTGATCAGCGGGGTGTGGCGTGGGTAAATGCCCAGTTCGCCAGACTCACCGGGCAAGGCCACAAACCGGGCTTCACCCGAGTAGATGGACTCTTCGGCACTGACCACATCAACGTGGATGGTGTTCATGTTTGCTCCAGTTCAAAAAGGGGAAAGTGTTTTCAGCGGAGAGGCGACCGGGGCCGCCTCATCGTTCCGCTTAAGCGACTTTCTTGGCCTTTTCGAAAGCTTCGTCGATGGTACCCACCATGTAGAACGCTTGTTCTGGCAGGTGATCGCACTCGCCGCTGGTGATCATCTTGAAACCACGGATGGTCTCAGCCAAGGACACGTACTTGCCTGGCGAGCCTGTGAACACTTCCGCAACGTGGAAGGGCTGCGACAGGAAACGCTGGATCTTACGAGCGCGGGCCACGGCCAGCTTGTCTTCAGGAGCCAGTTCGTCCATACCCAGAATGGCGATGATGTCGCGCAGTTCTTTGTAACGCTGCAGAGTACCTTGCACAGCGCGAGCTGTGGCGTAGTGCTCTTCACCGACGACCAATGGGTCCAGCTGACGGCTGGTCGAGTCCAGTGGATCAACCGCAGGGTAGATACCCAGAGCAGCGATGTCACGCGACAACACCACGGTGGAGTCCAAGTGAGCGAAGGTGGTGGCAGGCGATGGGTCGGTCAAGTCGTCAGCAGGCACGTACACAGCCTGGATCGATGTGATCGAACCGACTTTTGTCGAGGTGATACGCTCTTGCAGGCGGCCCATTTCTTCGGCCAGAGTAGGCTGGTAACCCACAGCAGAAGGCATACGACCCAGCAAAGCGGACACTTCGGTACCGGCCAAGGTGTAACGGTAGATGTTGTCCACGAAGAACAACACGTCACGGCCTTCGTCACGGAAGGATTCAGCGATGGTCAAACCAGTCAGAGCCACGCGCAGACGGTTGCCTGGAGGTTCGTTCATCTGACCATAAACCATGGCCACTTTGGACTCTTCGAGCTTCTCGAGGTTCACAACGCCGGAATCGGCCATCTCGTGGTAGAAGTCGTTACCTTCACGGGTACGCTCACCCACACCAGCGAACACGGACAAACCGCTGTGCGCCTTGGCGATGTTGTTGATGAGTTCCATCATGTTCACGGTCTTGCCCACACCGGCACCACCGAACAGGCCCACCTTACCGCCTTTGGCGAAGGGGCAGACCAAGTCGATCACTTTGATACCGGTTTCGAGCAGCTCTTGCGATGGCGACAGTTCGTCGTACGCAGGGGCTTTGCGGTGGATGGGGGCGGTCAATGCCTGATCCACGGGACCACGTTCGTCGATGGGGTTACCCAACACGTCCATGATGCGGCCCAGAGTGGCTTTACCCACGGGCACGGTGATGTTGGCGTTGGTGTTGTACACCTGCATGCCACGACGCAGACCGTCGGAAGAACCCAGAGCGATGGTACGAACCACGCCGTCGCCGAGTTGTTGCTGAACTTCCAGCGTCAAAGCGCTGCCGTCCATTTTCAACGCGTCATAGACCTTGGGCATTTGGTCACGGGGGAATTCAACGTCGACCACAGCGCCGATACATTGAACGATATTGCCTAGTGCTTGAGCCATTTTGCTTGCTCCAATCAATTAAATCTTGTGAATGCCGTTAAACAGCTGCCGCACCTGCGACGATTTCCGAAAGTTCTTTCGTGATCGCTGCTTGACGCGTCTTGTTGTAGACCAACTTGAGTTCACCAATCACGCTGCCGGCGTTGTCGGTTGCGGCCTTCATGGCCACCATGCGAGCGGACTGCTCCGAAGCCATGTTTTCTGCCACGGCCTGGAAGACCAAAGCTTCGACATAACGAATCAACAAGTCATCGATGACGGCTTGTGCTTCGGGTTCGTAGATGTAATCCCAGTCGTGGGAATTACCGGCTTGCTCTTGCAATGATTCAGCAGACAGGGGCAGCAACTGCTCCACCACCGACTCTTGCTTCATGGTGTTGATGAACTTGGTGTACGAGAGGTACACAGCATTGATCTCGCCCTTCATGTAAGCGTCGAGCATCACCTTGACGGGGCCGATCAAACGCTCCAGATGGGGGGTGTCACCGAGCTGGGTCACATGCGAAACCACCTTGGCGCCGATACGACCCAAATAGCCGAAGCCTTTGTTGCCGATGGCGACTGCCTGGGTACCCACGCCCTGCTCTTGCAGATCGCGGATTTTGTTGGTCACTGCACGCAACACGTTGGTGTTCATGCCGCCGCACAAGCCTTTGTCCGTGGTCACCACAATGAAACCAGCGGTCTTGGACTCGTTGGTTTGCATGAAGGGGTGAACGTACTCGGGGTTGGCCTTGCTCAGGTTGCCCGCGACGTTACGGATTTTTTCGCTGTAGGGACGAGCGGCACGCATCCGGTCCTGCGCTTTGCGCATTTTGGATGCGGCAACCATTTCCATGGCCTTGGTGATCTTCTTGGTGTTCTCCACCGATTTGATCTTGCCGCGAATTTCCTTGCCTGCTGCCATATGTGTTCCTATTCAGTTGGGGACAGAGCGTCTGCTCGCATCCGATCTGTCCGCAATGTTGAAGGGTTTAGGCGAAGGACTTCTTGAACGCTGCAATCGCGGTGTTCAATTCGGCTTCTGCGTCTTTGTCCATGGCTTTGTCAGCTTCCAGCTTGGCCAGCAATGCAGCGTGCTTGTCTTTCAGGTAGCTGTGCAAACCAGCTTCGAAAGGCAGAACGCGCTTGACATCGATGTCGTCCATGTAGCCCTTGTTCACAGCGAACAAAGTGGCAGCCATGGTGCTGATGGCCAAAGGCGAGTACTGAGCTTGCTTGAGCAATTCAGTCACACGTGCGCCGCGGTCCAGCTGCTTGCGAGTGGCTTCGTCCAGGTCAGAGGCGAACTGCGCGAAAGCGGCCAATTCACGGTACTGAGCCAAGTCGGTACGGATACCACCGGACAGGTTCTTCACCAGTTTGGTCTGGGCTGCACCACCCACGCGAGACACCGAGATACCGGCGTTGATCGCAGGACGGATACCGGCGTTGAACAGGCTGGTTTCCAGGAAGATCTGACCGTCGGTGATCGAAATCACGTTGGTTGGCACGAAAGCGGACACGTCACCGGCTTGGGTTTCGATGATTGGCAGTGCAGTCAAAGAACCTGTTTTGCCTTTCACGGCACCCTTGGTGAAAGCTTCGACGTAGTCGGCGTTCACGCGGGCTGCACGCTCGAGCAGACGGCTGTGGAGATAGAACACGTCGCCAGGGTAAGCTTCGCGGCCTGGTGGGCGACGCAGCAACAGCGACACTTGACGGTAAGCCACAGCTTGCTTGGACAGATCGTCATAAACGATCAAAGCGTCTTCGCCGCGGTCACGGAAATATTCGCCCATCGTGCAGCCAGAGTAGGCCGACACGTACTGCATCGCAGCAGATTCAGAGGCAGAAGCAGCCACGACAATGGTGTACTCCATCGCGCCAGCTTGCTCCAGAGCACGCACCACGTTCTTGATCGACGAGGCTTTTTGACCAATCGCGACGTAAACGCAGGTCATGTTCTGACCTTTTTGGTTGATGATGGCGTCGATCGCGACGGCAGTCTTGCCGGTCTGACGGTCGCCAATGATCAGTTCGCGCTGACCACGGCCCACGGGCACCATGGAGTCGATCGACTTCAGGCCAGTTTGCACAGGTTGGTCAACAGACTTACGTGCGATCACGCCAGGGGCGACTTTCTCGATCACGTCGGTCATTTTGGCGTTGATGGGGCCTTTGCCGTCGATCGGCTGACCCAAAGCGTTCACCACGCGGCCAATCAGTTCGGGGCCCACGGGCACTTCCAGAATGCGGCCTGTGCACTTGACAGTGTCGCCTTCGGAGATGTGCTCGTATTCACCCAAGATCACGGCACCGACCGAGTCACGCTCGAGGTTCAGGGCCAGACCGAAAGTGGCAACACCTTCGGCTGTGGATGGGAATTCGAGCATTTCGCCCTGCATCACATTGGACAAGCCATGCACGCGAACGATACCGTCGGTCACAGACACCACGGTGCCTTGGTTGCGGATATCGGCGCTGGCGGACAGCCCTTCAATGCGGCTCTTGATCAGTTCAGAAATTTCTGCGGGATTGAGTTGCATGACTCTTTCCTTCTTTCTTTAAATTTGTCCGGTCTCAATCCGCATCAAGCGGTGAGGGCCGATTTCATTTGTTCCAGTCGGGCCTTGACAGAGGTATCGAGCACCTCGTCGCCCACCACCACACGAATACCGCCAATCAAGGCAGGTTCGAGCTCGACGCTCACATTGAGCTTGCGCGCAAAGCGCTTTTCGAGCGTGGCCGACAGATCGGCCAAAGCCGAAGCGTCGATGGGGAATGCGCTGTAGACCACCGCGTCAGCGGTGCCACCTTGCGTATTCATGAGGACCCGGTACTGCTGTGCAACGACAGGCAGCGCACTGAGACGACGGTTTTCGATCACCAGGCGCAGGAAATTCTTGCCAGCCTCGGGCAGTGCAGAGCGCACCACGCCAGAGATCAGCTCGAACACCTGCTCGTCGGACACTTTGGGGCTGTCGGCGAACTGTTGCAGTTGCGCGTTGTCGGCAACGGCAGCCAGTTCGTCCAGCCAAGCGGCCGTGCCAGCAAGATCGGATGCCTGCGCCTTGAACAGCGCTTCGGCATAAGGGCGGGCGATGGTAGCAAGTTCTGCCATGGTCTTCTCTGGCTGGAGCTTTTTACAGCTCGGTCTTGAGGCGGCTCAGCAGATCAGCGTGGACACCGGCGTTGACTTCCTTGCGGAGAATCTGCTCGGCGCCTTTCACGGCCAAGGCTGCGACCTGCTCACGCAGGGCTTCGCGGGCCTTGACAGCTTGCTGCTCAGCTTCAGCTGTGGCAGCGGCGATGATCTTGTTGCCTTCTTCGGTGGCACGTGCCTTGGCTTCGTCAACGATGCCTTGTGCACGGCGCTCGGCGTCAGCCAAGCGCGAAGCCGTCTCGTTGCGCGACTGGGCCAGCTCGGCCTCAACACGCGCATTGGCGTTGGAGAGTTCGGCTTTGGCTTTGTCGGCGGCAGCGAGGCCGTCAGCGATTTTCTGTGCTCGTTCGTCGAGCGCTTTTGTGATCGGGGGCCACACGAATTTCATCGTGAACCACACCAGAATCGCAAAAACGATCATCTGAATGAACAGAGTAGCGTTAATGTTCACGGTTCAGTCCTTCTTCTTGCGTGAAGAGGTACGTGGATTACTTCAGAACGAAGGGGTTGGCGAAGGCGAACAGCAGAGCGATAGCCACACCGATCAGGAAGGCGGCGTCGATCAGACCAGCCAAGATGAACATCTTGGTTTGCAGTTCGTTCATCAACTCAGGTTGACGAGCAGAAGACTCGAGGAATTTGCCGCCCATCAAAGCGATACCGATGGAAGCGCCGATAGCACCCAGACCAACGATCAAACCACAAGCCAATGCCACCAGGCCGAGAATGTTTTCCATGAGAAGCTCCTAAAAGTTAGTGGAAAAAAGAAACAAGAAACGAGAGAAAAAGTGTCATCAATGTGCGTCGTGCGCTTGACCTGTGTAGATCAGCGTCAACATCATAAAGATGAAGGCTTGCAAGGTGATGACCAGGATGTGGAACAAAGTCCACACGGTACCGGCGACGATGTGACCAACGGCCAAACCCACGCCAGTTGCCGACAATGCCCAGCCGCCACCCATGAGGGCAATCAACATGAACACCAACTCACCCGCAAACATGTTGCCAAACAGTCGCATGCCATGCGAAACCGTCTTGGCCAAATATTCAATCATCTGCATCAAGAAGTTAATCGGATACAGAGCCCAGTGGTCACCAAAGGGCGCAGCAATCAGTTCGTGTGCCCAGCCGCCCAAGCCCTTGATCTTGATGTTGTAGACCAAGCAGATGAACAACACGGAGCAAGACAGACCCAATGTCGAAGACAGGTCGGCCGTAGGCACCACGCGCAAATAATCTTTGAAACCCAAAGCAGGGCCAGCACTGTGCCAAGCACCAGGAATCAGGTCCACAGGCAGCATGTCCATGGCGTTCATCAGGAAAATCCAGACAAACACCGTCAGCGCCAGAGGGGAAATCAGCTTGCGGCTCTTGGCGTTGTGGATCACGCCCTTGGCCTGGTTTTCCACCATTTCGGACAGGATTTCGACAGCGGCCTGGAAACGACCAGGAACACCGGAAGTGGCTTTGCGAGCAGCGGCCCACAGGACCAAGCAACCCACCACACCCAACACCAAGGCAAACACCACGGAGTCGAGGTTGAACAGACTGAAGTCAACAATGCTTGTTTGCTTCACGCCTTCAAACGAGAAGTTCATTTGCAGGTGTTGCAAGTGATGCTGGATGTACTCTCCAGCCGTCGGGGCATGTGCGCCAGCGTGTTCAGCAGACATAAATCACCAATCAGTTCATCAAATCAATTCGGCTTCGATTTCCGTTGCATCCAGCCCAGCGCCATGGCCAGCCAATACACCTTCATCGTCACCACGAAGCCGGCCACCAGGGCAAGCCAGCTCAAATCAGAAACCACTTTGGGCGCCACCAGAAGCAACGCCACGGTCAAGACGATCTTGACCAATTCCCAGACAAACAGCCCCACCAAAGCAGAACCGGCTTGTCGCATCCGCATTTGCCGGGACAAAGCCCTGACAAACACCACGGCAGGAATCACCACCGCCACAGCACCCCAAGCCACCGATGCCGCCAGTCGAGACTGGCCGCTGAACCATCCGGTCAGCACGGCGACCAAGCCACCCACCAGCACTTGGAGCCACAAAACACGCCAAGGCGATGCCATGGGGTTTTGTTGCCGCAAAGCCTGTGCCTGTTCGGCAGTCAGGGGCTTGAAATCGGACTCAAGGTCTTCATTTGCAGAATCTTCGCTCTCCCGGTCGGCAGAAATGCCGCTGGGCCGCACCCTGTCCGTGCTCGGCTGAAGGTCTGAGGAGATTTTCACCATCTCAAATTACACCGAGGTTACGTGCACGGCAAATCCCGCAAAGCCTTCGATTATACGTAGAAACCCCCGCCTGACCAGCCTTTACCCGTGAGTTTGGTCGGACTCTCGCCGAAATATCGCGCCGACAAGAGCGACAATCCCTGTTCTGACGGCTCGTACGGCCGTTTCTTTTTCGCCCATTCCCGGGAGTTTTTCATGTACGAATGGTTCAAATTTCTCCACTTGGCCGCTGGCGTGGTGTGGCTGGGCGGTATGGCCTTGATGGTTCTGGCCGTTCGCCCAGTGGTCCTCACGCGCTGGACGCCCGCGGAGCGCCTGCCCTTCATGTCGGCGGTGCTGTCGCGCTTTTTTGTGATGGTGTGGATTTGCATCGCGACATTGCTGGCCACAGGCCTGTGGATGCTGTCGGGCGCGGACATGAAACTGGCCCCCAAAGGCTGGCACGCCATGTCGGGCATCGGCATCTTGATGTGCCTCATTTTTGCCCACATCTGGTTCGCGCCGTTTCGCAGGCTCCGAGCTGCGGTGCATGCCGCAGACTGGCCCGCTGCCGGCAAAGCCCTGGGCCAAATTCACCCGCTGGTGTTGACCAATTTCGCTCTGGGTTGGCTCGCCGTGGCAGCGGTCATCATCTGGCGCTGAAGACACCCCAACGATCACAGGATTTTCATGAGTGCATCCATCACCCCTCCCTCCGGCACCGATCCGCGCAAAGACAGCCTGATCGAATACCCCTCGATCTTCCCCATCAAGGTGATGGGGGCCATGGACAACGGTTTCGCCGAAGCCCTGGTTGAAGTGGCTTTGCAATTTGACCCCGGCTTTGACGCCTCCACCATGGAGCTGCGCCCCAGCAAGGGCGGCAACTACCTGGGCGTGACGCTCAACATCACCGCCACCAGCCGCGAACAGCTGGACGATTTGTACCGCGCCTTGACCGGGCACCCCATGGTCAAAATCGTGCTCTGACCATGATCGTGCACAAGCTGGGGCGCGTGGATTACCTGCCGACCTACGAGGCCATGCAGGCGTTCACGGCGCAGCGTCAAACCGACACACCCAACGAGTTGTGGATGTGCGAACACCCGCCTGTGTTCACGCAAGGCTTGGCCGGACAGGCCGATCATGTGCTGATGCCTGGCGACATCCCCGTGGTGCAAACCAACCGGGGCGGCCAAGTGACGTTTCACGGCCCCGGTCAAGTGATGGCCTATCCCTTGATCAACCTGCAAAACGCCGGCTACTACGTCAAGGAATACGTTTACAAACTCGAAGAGTCGGTGATCCGCACCTTGGCGCACTTTGGCGTGACGGGGCACCGCGTGGCCGGCGCACCGGGCATTTACGTGCGCCTCGATGACCCTTTCAGCCATGCCGCACTGGTGGGCCCAGCACTGCCCAGCGACCCCTTCAAAGGTCTGGGCAAGATCAGCGCCTTGGGCATCAAGGTCAGCCGACACTGCACCTACCACGGCGCGGCCCTGAACGTGGCCATGGACCTGGAACCCTTTACCCGCATCAACCCCTGCGGCTATGCGGGCCTGAAAACTGTGGACCTTTCTACAATCGGGGTTGAAACCACCTGGGACGAAGCCGCCCAAGTGCTGGCCCGACAACTGGCCGCCCGTTTATGACCATTGGCCTGGCGCACAACGCGAAAGCCATGACCGAAAGAACTTGATGAGCAACAACCCGACCGATCGCAATGTGGTGCGCGAAGCGCAAAGCGTCGAAAACTACGACCCCCTGGCCAAACAAAAAGCCGCCGCCAAACTCTCGCGCATCCCGGTCAAGGTCGAGCAAGCCGAAGTGCTCAAAAAGCCCGAATGGATCCGCGTCAAAGCTGGCTCGCCCACCACGCGCTTTTATGAAATCAAGGACGTGCTGCGTGCCAATAAATTGGTCACCGTGTGCGAAGAAGCCAGCTGCCCCAACATCGGCGAATGTTTCGGCAAAGGCACGGCCACCTTCATGATCATGGGCGACAAGTGCACGCGCCGCTGCCCGTTTTGCGACGTGGGCCATGGCCGCCCCGACCCGCTGGATGTGAACGAGCCCGACAACCTGGCCAAGACCATTGCGCAGCTGAAGTTGCAGTACGTCGTCATCACCAGCGTGGACCGCGACGACCTGCGCGACGGCGGCGCGGGCCACTTTGTGGAGTGCATCCGCAAAACGCGCGAGCTGTCACCCACCACCCAGATCGAGGTGCTGGTGCCCGACTTCCGGGGTCGCGATGACCGCGCCCTGGAAATCCTGAAAGCCGCGCCGCCTGATGTGATGAACCACAACATGGAAACCGTGCCGCGCTTGTACAAAGAAGCGCGTCCCGGCTCGGACTACCAGTTCTCGCTGAACCTGTTGAAAAAATTCAAGGCCCTGTTTCCGAACGTGCCCACCAAGAGCGGCCTGATGGTCGGCCTGGGCGAGACCGACGAAGAAATCCTCGAGGTCATGCGCGACATGCGTGCGCACAACATCGAGATGCTGACCATTGGCCAGTACCTGGCCCCCAGCAACAGCCACCTGCCCGTGCGCCGCTACGTGCACCCCGACACCTTCAAGATGTTCGAGGCCAAGGCCTATGAAATGGGCTTCACCCACGCGGCGGTGGGTGCCATGGTCAGATCAAGCTATCACGCAGATCAACAAGCCCACGCGGCGTTGAACCGCTGAAAACCCAGACGACTTGACCGCGGCCTGACCACCCTGTCGCGTCAACGCGTGACGGGCATCAGCGTAGCGGGCTCGTCGGATTCGAGCACCTGCTGAGCCCACAGCGCCAGCTTGGCGGTGTCCGAGCGCAAGACTTGGTGCTTGACCGACAAAACCTGTGAGGGGTGCATCGAAAAACTGCGCAAGCCCAGCCCCAACAGCAAACGGGTCATGGTCACGTCGCCGGCCATCTCGCCGCACACCGAGACGCCTTTGCCTTGCCGGATGCATTCGGTGATCGTGTCGGCCACCAAACGCAGCACCGCCGGGTGAAGCGGGTCGTACAGGTGGGCCACCGACTCGTCGGCGCGGTCAATCGCCAGGGTGTACTGGATCAGGTCGTTGGTGCCAATCGATAAGAAGTCGAAATGCTTGAGGAACAGGCGCAAAGACAAGGCTGCGGCAGGGATCTCGATCATGGCGCCCAGGCGCACCGGGCCATAAGCCACACCACGCCGGTCCAGGTCCTGACGGGCTTGATCGATCAGGGCGATGGTCTGACGGATCTCGCTGCCATGCGCCAGCATGGGGATCAGCAGATTGACCTTGCCGTGTGCCGCTGCACGCAAGATGGCACGCAACTGCGTGAGGAACATGGACGGGTCCGCCAAGCTCCAGCGAATGGCACGCAAACCCAGTGCAGGGTTCAAGTGCGCGGCATCGTGGCGGGCTTCGTCCAGCGGCTTGTCGGCCCCCACATCCACCGTGCGAACCGTCACTGGCAAGCCGTTCATGCCATCGACGGCGCGGCGGTAAGCCTCGTACTGCTCATCCTCGCCGGGCAAATTGCCCTGGCGACCCATGAACAAAAATTCGCTTCGGAACAAGCCCACACCCACCGCACCGGCAGTGATAGCGGCCAAGGTGTCTTCCGGCATTTCGATGTTGGCCAGCAATTCGATTTTTTGACCGTCCAGCGTGACCGCCGGGGTGTGGCGCAAACGGGCCAGGCGTTCACGCTCCAGATCGCCTTGCCGCTGTTTGAAACCGTAGTCGGCCAAGATGATGGGCGACGGGTCCACGATGACCACACCGGCATCGCCGTCGATGATGACCCAGTCGTCTTGCTTGACCAGTTGGCTGGCACTGCGGGCCCCCACCACCGCCGGAATGTCCAGGCTGCGGGCCACGATGGCGGTGTGCGAGGTCTTGCCTCCGACATCGGTGACAAAACCGGCGAACACGCTTTGCTTGAACTGCAGCATGTCGGCGGGTGACAAATCGTGCGCCACCAGCACCAGCGGCACATCCATGGTGTCGCCCAGCTGCAGTTCCTGCTGAGGCCGTGCGGGCCGCTTGGCCTGCGTGACCAATGAGCCCGTCCCCTTGAGGCAGTGCAGGACGCGCTCAGCCACTTGCTCCATATCGGCTTTGCGTTCGCGCAGATAGGGGTCTTCCATCTCGTCGAACTGGCGGGCAATGATCTCCAGCTGGCTGGTCAGTGCCCATTCGGCGTTGTACAGACGCTCTTCGATCCACTGGCGCACGCCGGAGGTCAGCTCCACGTCCTGCAACAGCATCATGTGCACATCGAGCAAGGCCACCAGCTCGTGCGGCGCGTCCTTGGGCATGTCTTTTTGCAGGCGCTGCAGTTCGTCCACCACCTCGTCGCGGGCCTTGCGCAGGCGCTCGATTTCGCTGGCCACCTGGTCGGGCTGGATGAAATAGTGGGCCACATCGACCCGGCTGGAGGCCACCAGCACGGCACGCCCGATGGCAATGCCACGCGCCACCGCGAGGCCATGGATGCTGAAGGTCATGCGATCACCTCCCAGGCGCTCATGCGGGCGTGTTCACTCATGCTCACTCGCCTTCGCCAAATTTGTCGGCCATCAGCGCCAGCAAGGCCTCCAGGGCTTCCTGATCGCGCTCACCAACAGTCTCCAACGTCACTTCACTGCCCAGGCCAGCGGCCAACATCATGACGCCCATGATGCTCTTGGCGTTGATGCGGCGCTCGCCCTTGCTGAGCCAGACCTCGCACGGAAAACTGCCCGCCAGCTTGGTCAGCTTGGCCGATGCGCGGGCGTGAAGGCCCAGTTTATTGCTGATGATCGTGGTGGCTTGGGGCATGTCTCTTTCCTGTTTGATTTTGGGGGGCGGTGCTGCCCACGGTCATGACGCCCTGGGTGCCGCCCGCCTGTGCGCGGCTCACCAGCTGGTCCAGGCTTTCGTGGCGGTAACACACGCTGCGCAGCAGCATGGGCAAATTCACACCGGCCACCAAGCGGGTTTGTGCGCTGTTGTTCAACTGCTGCGCCACGTTACAAGGCGTGGCACCGAACACGTCGCTGAGCAGCAGCACCTCGTCGGTGCCCAGCTGGGCCATGGCACGGCGTGCGTCGGCCAGACTGGTTTCGGGGGCGTCGTGCGGCAACACATCCAGCGCCAACACGCCTGGTGCGCAGTCGGGAAAGACGTGCAGGGCACATTCGCGCAAGGCATTGGCCAGCGGGGCGTGGGCGATGATGAGGATGCCGATCATGATGGGGTTGAATTATCGGGGCTGATCGGACTTGCTGAACACAAAGTACAGCCAGGACACACAGGAACACACCGCGAACGCGGCCAAAGCCACCTGATAAGCCATGGGCTTGTCCAAGCCCGCAGCGCGGCCCGCGTCCACCGCCAGGCCAATGCCCCACTGCACCACAAAAATACCGGCAAAGATCACCAGGTTGTAAGCCGACAACGCCCGCCCTGCCAGATGCGCAGGAAAAGCCATGCCCACCGCAGGCTGTGCAAGCGCCACAAAAGTGCTGCACACGCAAAACACGGCCAAGGTGCCCGCCGCCGCCGCGCCCAATGCAGGGCCTTGCCACACGATGAAGGCCAGCACGCCAAACGTCAGGGGCAAGCCCCAGGCGATCAGCTGATCCACCTTCAAACCCCAACGGGCCAGACGGGGCGTGATCAGGCCCCACATCCAAAAGCTCACCAGCATGCTCAGGTTGATCACAAACAAGCCTGTCGCCGCTTCTTGCGCCGTCCAGCCCGCCACCTGGGTCATCCAGGGCCCCGCCCACAAAGTCTGAATCGCCACCATGCCGCCGTAGCTGAAAAACCCGATCGGGGTCATGCGCCAGAAATAGCGGTTGCGCCAGATCAGGCGGTAGCTGCCATCGTCATCCCCGTGACTGGTTGCGGCCGCGGGCGCGGACCGCCAACGCGGCACCAAGAGCGCAATCAAGACCATCGCCAGCGCGATCATGCCGCCCAGCATCAAAAACAAAGCACGCCAACCCCAAATCGGCATCAACCACTGCACGGGCAAAGTGGCGGCAACCATGCCAAAGGAGCCGGTCATCAGCATCCAGGAGTTGGTGCGCAACTGCGTGGGCGCGTCAAACCAGCGCCGGTACCCGGTCAAGGGGGCCATCAGGCAAGCGCTCACGCCCATGCCACAGAGCACCCGAGCTGCCAGCAAACCGTGAAAGCTTTCCGCCTTGGCAAACGCCAGACAGCCCAGCACCGCCACAGACAAGAAGGCCAGAATGACTTTTTTGGGGCCATGCCGATCCAGCCAGCGCCCCAGCGGCAACTGGGTGAGCGAAAAGCCCAAAAAGTAGCCGCCCGCCAGCAAGCCCAGGTCTTGCGCACTGAGCTGAAACTCCTGCGTCAAGGTGGGCGACAAAGTGGCCGTGATGGCCCGCACCAAGGCCGAAAAAAAGTACGCCAGCGCAAACGCCAAAAAGACCACCACCGCCATGCGGCGCGGCAAATGATCCGGGTGTGTCGCCGTGCTCATGGGCGAATCCCGTCAAACAAGGTACCCGCCAAATCGGCCGCATCGCGTCGGTCATAGACCACCGCATGCACCAGCCGCACCCGCTCGCCCTCGGCCACAGCACCCCAGACGGCGTACATCGACAGCGCCTGTCCCTGCGCACCTTGTCCGGTCGCCTGAATGCGGGTGGCTGCTGTCAAAGGCAAAAAGCCAGGTCGGTGCCAGACTTGCTGCTGGTCTGCCGTCAGAGGTTGCTTGACGCCTGCATGGGCCAGTGTCGCCTGTCGCCAGCCCGTCAGCACGGCATTGGCGTCGCCACCGGCTTGCAAGGGTGCGGTCATCACCGCCACCATGGCCTGCCCGCTTTCACAACCGACCACTTGCATGTCCACCGGCACCCCGCCCAGCGGCACAGAGCGCGTGGCGCGGTCAGGTTTGCACGGCAGCTGAACTTTGAGGGTGGTGCCCTCAAAGCCCACGTCCCGCCAATTTTGGTCAGGGCTGCAGGCGCTCAAAAACAAGGCCGTCGTGAGGCTGGCCACCAGGGCCCATGAAAAGGTTCGCATGGGGTGATTATCCTGATCACCTGCGATCTTTGTTTTTCGCGACAATGAACGCATGAATTCACTCGATGGCATCCGCGTTCTCGACCTGTCCCGCGTCTTGGCAGGCCCTTGGTGTACACAAACGCTGGCCGACCTGGGCGCGGACGTGATCAAGATCGAGCGCCCCGGCAGCGGCGATGACACCCGCAGCTGGGGTCCGCCCTTCTTGAAAGACGCCCAAGGCCAGGACACGGCCGAAGCCGCGTACTACCTGGGTGCCAACCGCAACAAACGCTCGGTCACCTGCGACATCGCCCAGCCCGAAGGCCAGGCCATGATCCGCGAACTCGTCAAACATTGCCATGTGTTTGTGGAGAACTTCAAAGTGGGCGACATGGCCCGCTATGGGCTGGACTTTGCCAGCCTGAGCGCCATCAACCCCCGTCTGGTGTACTGCAGCGTGACCGGCTTTGGCCAGACCGGCCCCTACCGCGAGCGGGCAGGTTACGACTACGCGGTCCAAGGCATCGGCGGCTTGATGAGCGTGACGGGCGAGCGCGACGATTTGGGCGGTGGCCCCCAAAAGGTGGGCGTGGCAGTGGCCGACTTGTTCACCGGCATGTACGCCACCGTAGCCATCTTGGCGGCCCTGCGCCACGCCGAGCGCACAGGCGAAGGTCAGCATGTGGACATGGCCTTGCTCGACACGCAGGTCGCTATGCTGGCCAATCTGGGCTCCAACTACCTGGTCAGCGGCAAGGTGCCGGGCCGCGCTGGCAATGCACACCAGAACATCGTGCCCTACCAGGTCTTCGAGGTGCAGGCACCTGCAGGCTCTGCGCCCGGCACGCGTGACCACCTGATTTTGGCCGTGGGCAACGATGGTCAGTTCGCCAAGTTCTGCGCTGTGGCAGGTCGCCCCGAGATTGCGCAAGACCCGCGTTATGCCCTGAATGCGGACAGGGTGCGTCACCGCGCCGAGCTGGTGCCGCTGCTCGAAGCCATCATGCTCACCCGCACCAAGGCCCAATGGCTGCCTGCGCTGGAAGCCGCCAAAGTGCCTTGTGGTGCCATCAACCACTTGGGCGAAGTGTTTGAAGACCCTCAGGTGCGCGAGCGCGGCATGGTCACCGACTGGGTTCACCCCATCAAGCCCGATTTGCGACTGGTGTCCAGCCCCATCAAGATGAGCCGCACCCCCGTGCGTCAGGACCTGCCGCCGCCCATGCTGGGCCAACACACCCAGGAAGTGCTGTCCGAAGTACTGGGCTGGTCGGCCGAGCAACTGGGACCACTGCGCGGCAAAGGGGTGATCTGATGGCGAATTTCCTTCTGGTCCACGGCGCATGGCATGGCGCGTGGTGCTGGCAGCGGGTGTTGACCCCTCTGATCCAAGCAGGGCACCGCGCCCACGCGGTCACCCTGACGGGCGTGGGCGAGCGTTCGCATTTGCTGCGTCCCGGCATTGACCTGGAAACCCACATCCAGGATGTGCTTTCGGCCATGGATGCCGAAGAGATGAACGATGTGGTGCTGGTGGTCCATTCTTATGCCGGCATGATCGGCACCGCGGTGGCCGACCGCCGCCCAGAGCGCTTGCGTCATCTGGTTTATTTGGATGCTGTCTTGCCTGCGCCCGGCGAGAGTTGGAGCAGTACCCATGAGGCCGCCACGCGTGCGGCACGCATCGCAGCCTCGGAGGCTGATCCTTTGCACAGCTTTCCTGCGCCTGATCCTGCGGTCTTCGGTTTGAGTGGAGAAGACCACGCCTGGGTGGCTCGCAGGCAAACACGCCACCCCGGTGGGCCTTATACGCAGGTGCTGAACTTTGACCCACGCCGGATTGCGACCGTGCCTCGGACCTTCATCAACTGCACACGGCCACCACTGGCCACCATCGACGTCAGTCGGCAGCGAATGGTCGATCCGCAATTTTGGGATGGCCACTGGCTGCCCGGCTCACGCGTGGTGACGATGGACACCGGACACGACCCGATGGTCAGTGACCCACTGGGCCTGACCCATTGGCTGCTCGATTGCAGCGCCTGAAAGCGGCTGGGCTCAACGCAAAGCGCCGAACACTTTGCTGAGCAGGGCGCTGCCTGCTTCTGCAGGGTTTTGCCGGATCTTCTTTTCCTCTTCACCGATCATGAAATAAAGACCTGACAAGGTTTTGTCGGTGACATGGGCCTCCAAATTCGCCTTGTCTTTGGACACCAGGCCCATGCCCGACAGCTTGCCGGCGATGGCATTGAACTGGTTCACCACGCCCAGCTTGCTCAGCGATTCTTTCACCGTGGGCATGAACTCGGTGGTCAACGATGCACGTGTCTTGTCTACAAAAAATTGGGTGACCGAGTTGTCTCCACCTTGCAAGATGCCCTTGGCGTCCTGCACGGACATGGTCTGAATCGATTGGGTGAGCAATTTTTTCGACAAGGGCACGGCCGCTTCGGCAGCACGGTTCATCTGCAGCGTCAACTCATCGAGTTGCTTGCCCAGTCCCATGGTCTTGAGCCACTTGGCACCTTTGTTCAGGGTATCGGGCAGTCCAATGCGCACTTTGTCGTTGCCCATGAAGCCGTCTTGCACACCCAGCAATTGAATCGCTGCATCGGCCCCTTTTTCCAGCGCCAACTTCAAACCTTTGGAGGCATCCACCGTGCTCAAATCATTCAGGCCCAGTGCGTGGGCTGGGGCAATGACCCACAGGCCCGCGGCCACACCAAACGTATTAAACTTTCGACGATGAAGATGCACTTGAATACTCCCTTGAATTGGCGACTCGCTCATGGCCGCATGTGGACTTGGCTGCGCGCTTTGGGCCTGGCTTGCCTGTTGGCAGCCTGCGCCAACGACCGCGCGCCCGAATCTTCGTATGTTTTGCTCGACGGCACGAAGATCACGACCACGCAATTGCAAGGAAAAGTATTTCTGCTGAATTTTTGGGCCACCAGCTGCACCACCTGTGTGGCCGAGATGCCGGAGCTCATCGCCACCCACAACAAATTCAAGGACCGTGGCTTTGAGACCCTGGCCGTGGCCATGAGCTACGACCCGCCCAGCTACGTGGTGAATTTTGCGCAAACGCGCCAATTGCCCTTCAAGGTGGCGATCGACAACACCGGTGCAGCTGCCAAGGCCTGGGGCGACATCCAGCTGACCCCCTCCACCTTTGTCGTGAACAAACGCGGTGAGGTCGTCAAGAAGTATGTCGGTGCCCCCAACTTTGCGGAGTTGCACCAGCTGATCGAGTCGCTGCTGAACGCTTCCTGAGCGGGGCGTCTGACCCACTCAGGTGGGGCCATCAATCTTTGCGGAAGTTGTCGTGGCAGGCTTTGCAGCTGGCTGCAGCCGGGCCAAATGCGGCTTTGAGCGCGTCCACATTGCCGGCCTTGGCTGCGACATTCAGCTTGCCCAATTCGGTTTGCATTTTGTCTGCAGCCTCTTTGAACTTGGCTGCGTCTTTCCAGATTTCTGGCTTGGCGCGGGTTTCGCCTTTGTCGGTGCCCTCGCCAAATGCAGCCCAAGGCAACTTGGCCAAGGTCGCCACCAGCTCGGCATTGTCAGCGGCAGCTTTGGCATCGTAGGGTGCTTTGCCATTGGCCATGGCCCCCAGACGTCCAAAATGAGCGGCCATCACAGTGAAGCTGGCCTTGCGGTATTTCACCGCATCTTCCGGCTTGGCAAATTGGGCTTGTGCAGGCAAGATGGCAGCCAGACTCAGGCTGAGCGCGGCGGCGGCAGTGATCACATGTTTCATGAACGTCTCCTTGGTTGAAGGCTTGAGGTAGCCATTTTTTGTGGCTTTCCAGTCTCTCACATTTCCATTTTCTTTGCATGACCGCAACCTCCACCTTCACTCAACGCATTTGGGATTTGCCCACCCGTGTATTTCATGCCTTGTTGGCTGTCTGCGTTGTGGGCCTGGTCATCACGGGCAACATCGGCGGCAACGCCATGGTCTGGCACTTTCGCTTGGGCTATGTGGTCTTCAGCTTGCTGCTGTTCAGGCTGATCTGGGGGTTCATCGGTGGTCACTGGTCGCGCTGGTCACAGCTGCCTTTGAGGCCTCATCAAGTTGGGGCTTATCTGCGCGGTCGTGCCGACATCTCTCATGTGGCGGGACACAACCCGATGGGGTCGTGGTCGGTGATGGCTTTGCTGGGCATGTTGGCCTTGCAGGTGAGTACAGGATTGATCAGTGACGATGAAATCGCCAATTCGGGCCCCTTGAGCTCACTGGTCTCAAGCGCATGGGTGTCTGCCGCAACCCATTGGCACAAAGGCTGGGGCAAGGCCATCTTGCTGGGCTTGGTCTTGTTGCATCTGTTGGCACTGATCTGGTACCGCTGGCGCAAAGGCCAAGCATTGGTGCCTGCCATGTGGCACGGGGACAAAACACTGCCCCTGGCTGTCACGGCTTCCCGTGACACGGCATCTTCGCGCCTGCTTGCCTCTTTTGTTTTTCTACTGTGCTCTGCCGTGGTGGCCTATGTGGTCAATCTGACGTCCTGAATTTGCCGCTGCCTGTGCAGTACTTGCGTCGCCTGAGGCTACACTGCTCATTCGTTTGACTTTCGCTGTTCACCTTGCAAACGCCATCTGTTCATCTACGCACCCCGTCATCGGCTTCTGACTGGGATGAGGTGCGTGCCATCTTTCAAGAATACGCGCAGACCCTCGATGTGGACCTGTGCTTTCAAGGCTTTGCCGATGAACTCGCGCAGTTGCCCGACGACTATGAAGAGCCCCGTGGGGCCTTATTGTTGGCTTGGGTGAATGGGGCGGTCGCAGGTAGCTGTGCGCTGCGCCCGCTCGACACATCGGATTACACCAATGCAGCGGAAATGAAGCGTCTGTATGTGCGCCCAGCTTTCCGTGGTTTGGGTCTGGGCCGTCAATTGACCGAAGCCATCCTGGATGCCGCCCAGCGCAGTGGCTACAGCTGTGTTTTGCTGGACACCCTGGATGACATGGAGTCAGCTCGTGCCCTCTATGAAGACCTGGGCTTTGAAGAGATACCGCCCTACTATCACAACCCCTATGCAGGGGCACACTACCTCAAGGTCGATATCGACTGAGGGGGCTTGCCACCATGACAAAGGGGCCTTCGGGCCCCTTTGTCATGGTGTTGACCAAATCAGCCTTTGGCTTGGGCCAGCAACGTTGCGGCATCGCTCACTTCGAACTTGCCAGGGCCTTCAATGTTCAAGCTCGCCACAGTGCCGTCCTTGACCAGCATGGAGTAACGGTTGCTGCGCAGGCCCATGCCGCGCGACGTCAGGTCCAAGGTCAAGCCAGTGGCCTTGGTGAAATCCGCACTGCCGTCGGCCAGCATGCGGACCTTGGCACCGGTTTTTTGGTCACGCGCCCAGGCACCCATGACAAATGCATCGTTGACGCTGACGCACCAAATTTCGTCCACACCGACGGCTTTGAGCGCGTCGAAGTTGTCGACATAGCCGGGCACGTGCTTGGCCGAGCAAGTCGGGGTGAAGGCACCAGGAAGGGCAAACAGTGCGATGGTTTTACCAGCAGAGGCTTGTGTCACATCGACAGGGTTGGGGCCAATGCTGCAACCGTTGCCCTCCACTTCAACGTATTCCATCAGGGTGGCTGCGGGCAGTTTGTCTCCGACTTTGATCATGTGTGTGCTCCAGTGAGTTATTGGCTAAATGGCCAAGTTAAAAAAAAACGACCCACAATTGTGGGTCGTTTTCGAGAAGTTTGCTTGCGTTACAGCTTTTGAGCTTAAACGGCAGCAGCCTTTTCAACCAGGCGCGTAGCCACCCAGTTTTTGGTCTTCGAAATCGGCTTGCTTTCAGTGATTTCGATCACATCGCCCAGGTGAAATTCACCCTTTTCGTCGTGAGCATGGTATTTGCTCGACTTGGCCACGATCTTGCCGTAGAGGGCGTGCTTCACACGACGCTCCACCAGCACGGTCACGGTCTTGGCGCGCTTGTCGCTGACCACCTTGCCAATCAAGGTGCGCTTGAGGGATGTTTTAGCTTCCGTCATGGTCACTCCTTACTTGGCGGCTTGCTTTTGGGCAAGGATGGTTTTGGCTCGAGCGATGGCACGGCGAGTCTGGCTCAGCGTACCGGTGTTGCCGAGTTGTTGCGTGGCTTTTTGCATACGAAGGCCAAAGTGGGCTTTTTGCAGCGCTTTGATTTCGTCTTTCACACCAGCAACGTCTTTTTGGCGCAATTCAGCAGCGTTCATTTCTTGTTTCTCCTGAATTATTGGCCAATCATGCGTGCCACAAAAGTGGTACGCAGGGGCAACTTGGCAGCGGCCAATTTAAAGGCTTCACGGGCCAACTCTTCAGGCACGCCCACGATTTCGTAGAGCACCTTACCGGGTTGGATCTCAGCCACGTAGTACTCGGGGTTACCTTTACCGTTACCCATACGCACTTCAGCAGGCTTGGTGGAAATCGGCTTGTCAGGGAACACGCGAATCCAGATGCGGCCACCACGTTTGACGTGACGGGAAATCGCACGACGTGCGGCTTCGATCTGGCGGGCCGTCAAACGGCCGCGATCTGTGGACTTCAGACCGAAGTCACCGAACGCCACCGTGTTGCCACGGGTAGCGACGCCGGTGTTGCGGCCTTTCTGTTCCTTACGGAACTTTCTGCGAGCAGGTTGCAGCATGTTGTTACTCCTTATTGACCGTCAGCTGCTGCAGCTGGCGCGGCGACTGTGCGAACGCGCTTAACGGCGGGTTTGGCATCGCCACCTGCACCAGCAGGCTTGTCACTGCCATCGGCAGGGGCGGCGTTGGTGCCAGAGGGACGACGGGCACCACCACGGCGCTCACCGGCTGGACGGTCGCCTGGGCGGCCATCACGGCGAGGACCACGTGGGCGGCGCTCTTCTTCTGCACGTGGCTCAGCCAGTGCAGGCGCGTCGTTGCGACCCAATGTGTCACCTTTGTAGACCCAGACCTTGACACCGATGATGCCGTAGGTGGTCTTGGCTTCGGAAGTGGCGTAGTCGATGTCAGCGCGCAGGGTGTGCAATGGCACACGGCCTTCGCGATACCACTCGGTACGCGCAATTTCGATGCCGTTCAGACGGCCAGCCGACATGATCTTGATGCCTTGGGCACCCAGACGCATGGCGTTTTGCATGGCACGCTTCATGGCGCGGCGGAACATGATCCGCTTTTCGAGCTGCTGGGTGATGCTGTCAGCGATCAGTTGAGCATCGATTTCAGGCTTGCGCACTTCTTCGATGTTCACGGCCACTGGCACGCCCAAGCGAGCAGCGAGTTCTTTCTTGAGCAACTCGATGTCTTCGCCTTTTTTGCCGATCACCACACCTGGACGAGCCGAGAAGATGGTGATGCGGGCGCTCTTGGCGGGACGCTCGATCAGCACGCGGGAAACCGCAGCGTTCTTGAGCTTGGCCTTGAGGTACTCACGCACCTTGATGTCTTCGGCCAGCATGCCGGCGAAGTCTTTGTTGCTGGCGTACCAACGGCTTGCCCAGTTGCGGCTAACAGCCAGGCGGAAACCGGTAGGATGGATTTTCTGTCCCATAGTTCTTCCTGATTAATTGCCGACCGTCACATACACATGGCATGTGGGCTTGCTGATGCGGTTGCCACGGCCTTTGGCGCGGGCGGTGAAACGCTTGAGCGTGGTGCCTTGCTCGACGTAGATGGTCTTGACCTTCAATTCGTCGATATCGGCGCCGTCGTTGTGCTCGGCGTTGGCAATGGCGGACTCCAGAACCTTCTTGACGATGCCCGCAGCTTTTTTCTGCGTGAAGGTCAGGATGTTCAGAGCTTGATCCACTTTCTTGCCGCGAATCAAATCGGCGACCAGGCGGCCTTTATCGACCGACAAACGGACGCCCCGGAGGACTGCACGTGTTTCCATGGTCTTTCCTTATTTCTTCTGGACTTTTTTGTCCGCAGGGTGACCCTTGAATGTGCGGGTCAATGCGAATTCGCCCAATTTGTGGCCAACCATCTGGTCGGTCACGTAAACAGGAACGTGTTGCTTGCCGTTGTGAACGGCGATGGTCAGACCGATGAACTCGGGCAGAACCATGGAGCGACGCGACCATGTCTTGACGGGCTTTTTATCTTTGGTGGCAACGGCTTTTTCAACCTTGGCCAACAAATGGTGGTCAACGAATGGACCTTTTTTGAGTGAACGAGTCATTGGCTACCCCTTACTTCTTACGACGCGACACGATCATGACCTGTGTGCGCTTGTTGTTACGGGTACGGTAGCCTTTGGTCAGGTTACCCCATGGGTCAACTGCATGACGGCCTTCGCCGGTGCGACCTTCGCCACCGCCGTGTGGGTGATCCACAGGGTTCATGGCCACGCCGCGAACGGTTGGGCGAATACCCATCCAGCGCTTGACACCGGCTTTACCCAGTTGGCGCAGGCTGTGTTCTTCGTTGGCAACTTCACCAATGGTGGCACGGCACTCGATGTGGATCTTGCGAACTTCACCGGAGCGCATACGCACTTGAGCGTAGATGCCTTCGCGAGCCAGCAAGGTCGCCGAAGCACCAGCCGAGCGAGCGATCTGAGCACCAGCACCGGGCTTGAGCTCGATGCAGTGAATGGTCGAACCCACTGGGATGTTGCGGATCGGCAAGGTGTTGCCAGCACGGATCGGGGCTTCAGCACCCGACAACAGGGTTGCGCCGACTTCAATGCCACGGGGGGCAATGATGTAGCGGCGCTCACCGTCGGCGTAGCACAGCAAAGCGATGTGCGCAGTACGGTTTGGATCGTACTCAATGCGCTCAACTTTGGCCGGGATCGCGTCCTTGTTGCGTTTGAAGTCCACCACACGGTAGTGGTGCTTGTGACCACCGCCTTTGTGGCGAGTTGTGATGTGACCGTTGTTGTTGCGGCCCGACTTCTGGTGCTGGGGTTCCAGCAACGGAGCGTAGGCTTCGCCTTTGTACAGGTGGTCACGGGTGACCTTCACCACGCCACGACGGCCTGGGGAGGTTGGTTTGATCTTGATGACAGCCATGATTACGCAGCCTCCCCGGACAGGTTCAGCTCTTGACCGGCTTTGAGCGTGACATAAGCCTTGCGAACGTTGTCGCGACGGCCAATGGTCTTGCCAAAACGCTTGGTCTTGCCCTTGGTGTTCACCACAGACACGCCTTTGACCTCAACCTTGAACATCAATTCCACAGCGGCTTTGATTTCAGGCTTGGTAGCGTCCTGCAGCACTTTGAATGTCACAGCGTTGGACTTTTCAGCAACCTGCGTGGCCTTTTCGGACACGATGGGAGCGACCAACACCGACATCAGACGACCTTCGTCAAACTTCACGGCGCTCATGCGAACATCTCCTTGAGTTTGTCCATGGCACCTTTGGTCACGAGGACTTTCTTGAAGTTCACCAAAGACACGGGATCGGCGTAACGTGGCTCAACAATCAGGATGTTGATCAGGTTGCGCGATGCCAGGTACAGGTTTTCGTCGACTTCGTCAGCGATCACCAGCACGTTGTCCAGGCTCATGGCCTTGAACTTGGCGGCCAAGGCTTTCGTCTTGGGGGTTTCGACTTTGAAGGAATCCACCACAGCCAGGCGGCCTTCGCGGGCCAACTGCGAGAAGATCGAAGCCATACCAGCGCGGTACATCTTCTTGTTGATCTTCTGGGTGAAGTTTTCGTCAGGCATGTTCGGGAAAATCCGACCGCCGCCACGCCACAGAGGCGAAGACGTCATACCAGCACGGGCGTTGCCTGTGCCTTTTTGCTTGAACGGCTTCTTGGTGGAGTGCTTGACCTGTTCACGGTCTTTTTGTGCACGGGTGCCTTGACGGGCGTTGGCCTGATAAGCCACCACGATTTGGTGGATCAGGGCTTCGTTGTATTCACGACCGAACACGGTTTCAGGCGCGTCCACTTTGGAGGCGGCTTGACCTTGGTCGTTCAGGAGTTCGAGCTGCATCAGTTCGCTCCTTTAGCTTTAACGGCGGGACGCACAGTCACGAAACCACCTTTGGAACCGGGAATGGCACCCTTGATCATCAACAGACCACGGGCTTCGTCAACGCGGACCACAGCCAGGTTCTGGGTGGTGCAAGTGACATCACCGAGGTGACCCGACATTTTCTTGCCAGGGAACACGCGACCAGGATCTTGCGCCATCGAAATCGAACCAGGCACGTTGTGCGAACGGCTGTTACCGTGCGATGCGCGCTGCGATTTGAAGTTGTGACGCTTGATGGTGCCGGTGAAGCCTTTACCGATGGAAGTGCCTTGCACGTCCACTTTCTGGCCCACAGCAAACACAGCAGCCACGGGCACAGCAGCGCCAGCGGCGTACTGAGCGGCCGTGTCGGCGGTCACGCGGAATTCTTGAATGATTTCACCGGCTTCAACACCGGCTTTGGCCAGGTGACCAGCGATAGGCTTGGTCACGCGCGATGCCTTGCGGGCACCAAATGTCACTTGCAAAGCGACATAGCCATCGTTCTCTTGGGTTTTGACCTGGGATACGCGGTTGTTAGAAACATCCACCACTGTGACAGGCACTGCGTCCCCATCATCAGTGAACAGACGCATCATGCCCACCTTGCGACCCAGCAACCCGAGGGAGTTGCTCAGACTCATTGTTTTCTCCAAAACTTCCACCGCGGCCACTTCAATTGGCAGCCACGTTTTTTACGTGAAAGACTGTTAATAAATCTCACCCCAAAACGGAGTGAGCCTGAAATTATAGCCCGGCCCACCATTTCTGGCAAGTCAGGCTATTTTTCAAGTGATTTGGGTGGTTCAAGACCACCCCAAACCGCATTACTGCAGTTTGATTTCGACGTCCACGCCAGCGGGCAGATCGAGTTTCATCAGGGCGTCCACAGTTTTATCTGTAGGGTCCACAATGTCCATCAAACGCTGGTGCGTGCGAATTTCCAACTGATCGCGGCTCGACTTGTTGACGTGAGGCGAACGCAGAATGTCGAAACGCTTCATGCGGGTTGGCAATGGCACGGGGCCCTTGACAATCGCGCCGGTGCGCTTGGCAGTGTCCACGATCTCAGCAGCAGACTGGTCGATCAGTTTGTAGTCAAACGCCTTGAGGCGAATGCGGATTTTTTGCTTGGATGACATGTCAATTCCTTGTGGTAAGTGTTCTGATGACAGTGCGCAAAGGCCAGGCCTTTGCGCCACTGATCCACAAAAAATTAAGCGATGATCTTGGCAACCACGCCAGCGCCGACGGTACGGCCGCCTTCGCGGATAGCGAAGCGCAGACCTTCTTCCATGGCGATGGGGTTGATCAACTTCACAGTGATCGACACGTTGTCACCAGGCATCACCATCTCTTTGCCTTCTGGCAATTCGATCGCGCCGGTCACGTCAGTCGTACGGAAGT
>Ga0228702_1000564_pt1 | contig 27544 bp, 34 predicted proteins | sample McNCre217_Aug_MG_2_FD_178018 | JGI IMG/M metagenome (GOLD analysis project Ga0228702, IMG submission 178018) | Freshwater microbial communities from McNutts Creek, Athens, Georgia, United States - 20-17_Aug_MG | ecosystem: Environmental > Aquatic > Freshwater > Creek | place: USA: Georgia...
TTTATTTAACTATTTGGAGTTCACATGAAAGTTGTCGCTTACGAACGTAGCGTACAGGGAACGGGTGCGAGCCGCCGCCTGCGCAATGCCGGTAAAACGCCTGGCATTATCTATGGTGGAAATGAAACCCCTCAAGCTATTGAATTAGATCACAATGCCCTTTTCCATGCTTTACGCAAAGAGGCATTCCACTCATCTATTCTAGATATTGAAGTTGCTGGTAAAAGCCAAAAAGCTTTGCTACGTGACTATCAAATGCACCCTTTTAAACCGTTGGTATTGCACATCGACTTCCAACGCGTTGACGCTAACCAAAAGATTCACGTAAAAGTGCCTTTGCACTTTGTAAATGCTGAAGTAGCGCCTGCAGTTAAATTAGGTGGCGCGATTGTTAGCCACATTGCTACAGAAATCGAAGTGAGCTGCTTACCTTCAGACTTGCCAGAGTTCATTCAAGTTGACTTGAGCAAAATTGAAGTGGGTCACTCTATTCACGTTAAAGATATCTCATTACCAAAAGGTCTTTCTTTGGTACCGCATCTTGAACATGAAAACCCAGTGGTTGCTAATGCACGTGTTCCAGCTGTTAAAGCTGAACCTACTGCAGAAGCAGCACCAGCGGCCGAAGCTCCTAAAGAAGAAAAGAAATAAGTCTTTTTTAGTGCTTATGAAAAACCCGCTTTCTAGCGGGTTTTTTTTCGAACCCAAACTTAGTCTAAAGTATCGGTATGTTTAAGTTAATTGTTGGCCTAGGTAACCCAGGCACCAAACATGAAAAAGATCGCCACAACGCGGGATTTTGGCTGGTGGATGAGCTTGCTCGACTATATGGCGGTCAGTGGCAAGAAGAACCTAAATTCTTTGCTCAAGTCGCCAAAATCAAGCTTGGTGGAATAGACGCCTGGTTAGTCAAACCTAATACCTTTATGAATAGAAGTGGGCAAGCCGTTGCGGCTCTTTGTAGATTTCATAAGATTACCGCTAAAGAAATGCTCGTCGTTCATGATGAGCTTGATTTAAAACCTGGCGTGGCAAGGTTGAAATGGGCTGGTGGTCTAGGTGGCCACAATGGCTTGAAAGATATCAGTGCGCATTTGAGTACGAATGATTATTGGCGCCTTCGACTTGGCATTGGCCACCCACGTGATGCTGAAAGCGAAAAAAAGAATCTAGACGTAGCCGACTATGTATTAAAAAAACCTCGTCTAGAAGAACAAATTGATATTGACCGTGCGATTTCTTGCTTCTTGAGCAATATGCCAAAAATTATTGCTGGTGATATGCCCGGCGCAACGATGGCCCTACACAGCAATACTTAAGAAATTTTTATTTTTTTATTAGTTAGCTGATGGTACTTAGCCATTAGCTGATCTTGGCTTTCCACATACTCAGGATTAAGCGGAATACAGTCAACCGGACACACTTCTCTGCACTGAGGCACATCATAGTGACCAACACACTCCGTGCATTTATGAGCATCTATCTCATAAATTGCCAGCCCCATTGAAATGGCGTCATTAGGGCACTCTGGCTCGCACACATCACAATTGATGCATTCATCGGTAATCATTAATGCCATTTATCTTCTCAACTCAGATCTTTTTTGCCAACCACTTTTCCACAGATGGGAAAACAAACTTGCTAACATCCCCGCCCAATAATGCAATCTCACGCACAAATGTGCCAGAAATAAATTGGTATTGATCAGATGGGGTTAAAAATAAAGTTTCAACATCCGGTAAAAGATAACGGTTCATACCAGCCATTTGAAACTCATACTCGAAATCGGAAACCGCGCGCAAACCACGAACGATGACTCTCGCATTATTTTTTCGAACGAAATCTTTCAATAAACCGCTAAATCCTTCAACACGAACATTTGGATAATGCCCCAAAACTTCTTTAGCAATCTCTAAGCGCTCTTCTAAATTAAAGATTGGTTTTTTATTTTTACTATCAGCAATACCCACAACCACCTCATCAAAAATAGAGGATGCTCTACGAACCAAATCTTCATGGCCACGTGTAAATGGATCAAATGTTCCTGGATATACTGCAATTGCCATAAAACCTCCTAAAACTTGCGCTCAGTTTATATCTTCTTAGGCACTAATAGTGTGCCATTTGCCACTCCGGCACGTATAGTACGCCCAACCATCCACAAATCACCATATTTAGGTATTTCCGCTAATAAATTTTCCGGAAACACAGTCTTAGGATGCTCTACATAAATAGCTGACTGAATCTCTTTCCTTGTAAACCTTACAGCCTGTGTCAGAGCGCTCAAAAAAAGAGACTCATTTGAAAAAGGCGGATCAATAAATGTAATGTCGACGCTATCAGTTGGTAATTTTTCACCATAAGTAATGGCATCTGCTTGAATCATTTCCACGCGCCCCAACTCTGAAGCATCTTTAAATTGCGTGAAATTATTTTTTAATTCACTAAAGGCTATCTTATTTAATTCGACCATCGTTACTTGTTTAGCGCCTCTAGAAAGAGCCTCAAAGCCAAGAGCCCCTGTTCCAGAAAACATATCTAAACAAATTAAACCATCTAATCGTTGTCCCAACCAATTAAAAAGAGTTTCTCTAACACGATCAGAGGTTGGTCTAAGTCCTTGCAAATCGGTGACCTTAACTAAACGCCCCCGCCAATGCCCGCCAATAATTCTTACCTTGCCCACGCTCATTGACCACCCACAACAACCGTCACCATCTTATTCATATCAAGATGCTTTTTATAAGCAGCAATCACTTGGTCTTTAGTAACCGCATTCAATTGCATGGTCCAAGTATTTAAAGTATCAAGCGGCAACTCATTCCAAGCAATACTAGCGACGTTATCTAATATTTTTTTGTTGCTATCAATTCTTAATGGAAAACCATTCGTCAGATTTTCTTTTGCAGATTTAATCTCTTCATCAGTAGGGCCATTAGTAACAAAATTAGTAATGGTCTCCGTCATTACTTTGACCGCAAGATCTGACTGCTCCTTTTTTGTCTGCATCCCCGCCACAAATGGCCCAATATCTTTTCCAGGGGCCACATAGCTATAGACGCTATAAGCTAGCCCTCTTTTTTCTCTAACCTCTTTCATTAGCCTAGAAACAAACCCTCCGCCACCTAAGATGTAATTACCTAATAACAACGGGAAATAATCTGGATCTTTTCTAGCAATCATCGGTAATCCCATCGAGATGTGGGCCTGTTGTGAAGGATGATTAATCTTAATAACTCTGTCCGCTAATGGTTTTGCGGATAAAATCTTAACGGGTTCAACTACCTTTAACTGAGAGGAGGAAACCGGCAAACCTTTCATTAATTTATCGATAATGGCATCTGCATCAACATGGTTTAAATTTCCAACAATAGTAATCTTTGAATTGGCCGCAAAAAATCTCTTCTTATAAAAATCACGGACATCTGAAATATTTATTTTTTCAACCGTTTGAACAGTTGCAGATCTTGATAATGGGTGGGAGCCGTAAAGCTGACGATCAAATTCTTTCCCCAAAACAACCTCTGGTTTTAAGTTGGCTTCCTTGATTGAACTAATCATTAAATCTTTTTCTCGATTTAAGATTTTTGCATCAAAAACAGGTGCACTTAAAACTGAAGCAGCTAAATCAATCACTGGCGACAAATATTTTCGATCACTTAATGACCGCAATTTAAGACTTGTTCTATCAGCGCCAGCCATAACAGATAAAACAGCACCCTGATCAGCCAATCTATCTGATATTTCAGCCTCGCTCAAAACTTTTCCATGAACCATGGCGCCCTTATCCAACATGGCCGCCGTCAATGATGCTAATCCAGTTTTATCTACCGGTACATCTACAGCGCCAGCGCCCCAATCAATTTGTAAATCAACCATAGGGATTGATGCTGTCTCAACAAGAAAAACTTTGGCCCCACTTGAATGCGTCCAATTTTTTATGGTTATTTCAGCAAAAGCCTGAACGCTCATGAAAGTAGCGCATAAAAACAGTAGGTATTTCATATTTCTAAAGCTCATATCAATGCCTCAATCTCAATGGAGCAGATTGATTAGTTGTTTTTTTAAGATCCATTGGTTGTGGGTTAAGGAAAGCAATCGTCAAATTGTCATCTCTTAAATATTTATTAATTACTTCTTTTATTTGACTAGAGTTAACTTTTCCAATTGCCGCCACATAATCATCAGCATATTTCCATGAAACCTGATTCATTTCAAAAACACCAATCTCCATAGCCTGGCCAAATACTGAATCTTTTTTATAAACTTGAGCGGCCATCAATTGGGTCTTAACACGATTCAATTCCACATCAGTAACGCCATTAACTGCAATATCTTTAAGAATATTTCTAATTTCAGACTCCACCATGGACGGTGATGATTTTTTGGATATGCTAGCTCCTAAGGTAAATAACTGAGGGCCTCTACCTAACGCTCCATAAGATGCATCCACGGAATCAGCTATTCTTTTATCTCTTACTAAAATTCTATTCATGCGTGAATTAGCGTGTCCATCTAATATGGCAGCCAACACTTGCAAAGCATATGGCTCAGCAACATCTAACTTATTAGGGTTTAATTTAGGCACCTGCCAAGCCATTGTTAAATCAGGGTTCTCAGCGGGCACCTTCACCTCTATTCTCTTTATACCTAATGCATTAACTTCTATCTGCGGTTTTCTAATAGGTAAATTCTTAGCTTGCAAAGGTTCGTAGTATTTCTTCGCCAACCTTAATACATCTTCAGGGCCAACATCTCCAGCAACAACAAGTACCGCGTTATTAGGCGCATACCAATTCTCGTACCATTCTTTTGCGTCCAAATAAGTCATACTTTCTAAATCAGTCATCCAACCAATGATTGGATTTCTGTAAGGCGTATTTTCAAAAGCTGCCGCATATAAACGTTCATTAACAATTGCCTGAGGTTGGTCATCAGTCCTCAATCTGCGCTCCTCCATCACCACTTGGAGTTCTTTTAGAAATTCTTCTTCAGTTATTTGCAGATTCGCCATTCGATCTGCTTCTAAAGCCATCATTTTTTCTAAATGAGATTTTTCTATCTGCTGAAAATAAGCTGTGTAATCTTTGCTCGTGAATGCATTATCTCTTCCACCCACCTCGGCAACTTTTTTTGAAAATTCTCCAGGGGCAAGATTTTTCGTTCCTTTAAACATCATATGCTCTAAAACATGAGCGACGCCTGTCTTACCACTCACCTCATCGACTGAGCCCGCCCGATACCAAACCATATGCGCAACCGTTGGCGCACGGTGATCCTCTCTAACAACCACCTTCATGCCATTTGATAATTGAAATTCATGCGTTAAAGGTTTTAATGTTTCAGCATTCGCGATGAATGAAAATAAGACGCCCCATAAAAAAATTGGGGTATTTTTGGCTAGGGTTGTTAATATGCTCATAGTTAATGAATTGTATCGGTCATGTTCGGATTACGTAAAACCCTATCTAGCCTATTTAGCAGGCAAAAAATTGATGAAGAATGGTATGACTCTCTAGAAGAAGCGCTTCTTTTAGGTGATGTTGGCATGAAAGCCACCCAATCTCTCATCGCCTCTCTCAGAGCTGAAGCCAAAAAACAAAAGGCTGAAACTGTTGAGGAACTCAAAGAACTGCTGGCGCAACTCATTGAAAACTTACTAAAACGCCTAGAAAGACCTCTTAACCCATTACTCAGTTTTCAAAAATCTTCGTTAAACCCACAAGTTTGGATAGTAGTGGGTGTTAATGGGGCGGGGAAAACCACCAGTATCGGTAAGCTTTGTCACCATTTTCAGGCTTCCGGTCATAAAGTTTTGTTAGGGGCTGGAGATACTTTTAGAGCCGCTGCAAGAGAACAATTAATGACGTGGGGTGAACGTAACCAAGTTGCGGTTATCACTCAACAAGGAGGCGATGCCGCAGCCGTTGCGCATGACTCAGTCAAGGCAGGTCAATCTAGAAATATGGATTTAGTTGTCATTGATACAGCAGGCCGGCTAAGCACGCAAGCCAACCTAATGGATGAACTCAAGAAAGTGAAACGCGTCACTGCTAAAGCCCAAGACGATGCTCCTAACGAGACAATTTTAGTAATTGATGGCAATACTGGTCAAAACGGCTTATCGCAAGTCAAAGCGTTCCACGAGGCTCTTGGCTTAACTGCAATTATCGTTACAAAACTCGATGGAACGGCTAAGGGTGGGATTCTTTGCGCAATCGCTGAAGAGCTCCCTGAAAACACACCTAGCGTGATTGCACTAGGCCTTGGGGAAGGGATTGATGACCTTAAGCCATTTTTGGCCTCAGAATTCGCTAAATCCCTAGTTCCATAATATTTAAAACCATTTAAATCATAGGGTTACAGTATAATTAGCACTCTATTTAATAGAGTGCTAATATAACCATATATGACACAAGTGAATGCTCTTATTCCGACAAACTTAAATGTAGGCAGCTTGGATGCCTACATTTCTAGCGTCAATAGACTGCCTATGCTTAGCGCAGCGGAAGAGCTTCGCCTTGCGAAAGAGTTCAGGGAGCAAGAAAACCTGGATGCTGCTCGCACGCTTGTTATGTCACACCTAAGACTAGTTGTTTCGATTGCGCGTCAATATCTTGGCTATGGTCTTCCTCATGCCGACCTGATTCAAGAAGGCAATATCGGTCTTATGAAGGCTGTTAAGCGCTACGATCCCAACCAAGGAGCTCGCCTAGTTACTTATTCTATTCACTGGATCAAGGCTGAGATTCATGAATACATTCTGCGCAACTGGAGAATGGTGAAGATTGCCACAACCAAAGCGCACAGAAAATTGTTTTTTAATTTGCGCAGTAATAAGCCTAGCTTAAACGCACTATCCCCAACCGAAATTGAACATCTAGCTAAAGCGCTTGATGTACGCAACGAAGATGTCAAAGAAATGGAGCAGCGTCTTTCTGGTGGAGACATCGCGATTGAAGCTCACGACACCTCTGACGATGAGGCTTATGCGCCGATTAACTGGCTAACAGATAATCGATATGAGCCATCACATGTTATTGCGGAAGAAGAACATCGCCAACTGCAAGGCCCTGGCATTGAAAGAGCACTTGCCACGTTAGATGAAAGAAGCAGGAAAATTGTTACAGCTCGTTGGCTTGATGTTTCTGATGATGGGACTGGCGCAAGCACGCTCCATGACTTAGCCGCTGAATTTAATATCTCTGCTGAGCGAGTTCGTCAGATTGAAACAGCTGCTCTAAAAAAGATGAAGCTAGCGCTAAGTAACTCTTAAACTCTATTGAGATAACTAGGCGGTTATCTCAATAGTTGCTTTAAATCTTCAGCAATCAATTGCGGCCCTTGTTGGTGTCTTAAAAACAATCTTAATTGGCCATTCGTATCAAAAACATAACTTCCTGCTGTATGGTCAATCGTGTAGCTGCCTGCAGATTTACCCGGAACCTTGCTATAGAAGACCTTAAAGTCTTTTGTTACTTTTTGCAAAGACTCAACTGAATCCGGCCTCATACCTAAAAATCTTTTATCAAAAGCTGGTACATATTGGGCTAGCAAATCTAAAGTATCACGGTCTGGATCAACCGTTACAAAAATAACCTGAACTCGATCAGCATCTTTACCCATTAACTCCATGACACCCTGCATTTCATTCATAGTTGTAGGACAAACATCTGGGCACTGGGTATACCCAAAAAACATGACCACTAACTTTCCTTTGAAATCTGCCAGTTGTCGTTGTTTTCCATGATGATCGATCAAAGAAAAATCTTTGCCAAATGACTTACTACCAGTAATGTCGACATTGTTAAATTTAAGAGCTTCTTGAGAGCAAGCCAATAATAAAACTGATGCCAAGCCAATCAAAAATGCTTTTAAGAATTGCAGTTTATTGATGTTCATATTTAGATGTAGTGATCGATTAACAATGCAGCAAATAAAAGTGATAAATAAATGATGGAGAATCTAAATGTTTTCTTTGCAAGCTCATCGCTATATGAGCGATAAAGTGCAATGGCGTATCCTAGAAATACGGCCCCTAACAATAAAGCGCTAAGCAAATAAAAATAACCGCTCATTTGGTAAACAAACGGCAGAATGGTGGCGGCAATCAAGATCAAGGTATACAGAAGAATATGCAACAAGGTAAATTTTTCACCGTGAGTTACCGGCAACATAGGTAAGCCCGATTGCTTGTAATCTTCTCTTCTATAAAGTGCCAGCGCCCAAAAATGAGGAGGGGTCCAAGTAAAAATAATTAAAACTAAAAGCCAAGCCTCTGCCGGAAAACTATTTGAAACTGCGGCCCACCCCAAAGCTGGCGGCATAGCTCCAGATAAACCACCAATCACAATATTTTGCGGAGTGGCAGGCTTTAAAAGTAATGTGTAAATGATGGCATAACCAACAAATGTAGCTAAAGTTGCCCACATAGTTAATGGGTTTGCAAAATGCCATAACAATGCCATGCCAATAGCACCAATCAATAGTGCAAAAATAATGATATGAAATGGTCCCAACTCACCAGTAGCGGATGGTCGCCAAGCAGTTCTTCGCATCTTGGCATCCACTTTTTGCTCAACCAAACAATTAACAGCGAAGGCTGCTCCGGCAAGCAACCATATACCAAGTGAACCACCAATTAAAATCGGCCAGGGCACCATACCTGGGGTAGCCAAGAACATACCAATGATGGCGCAAAAAACAGCTAATTGCGTGACTCTGGGCTTAGTTAAAGCCCAATACTTTCGCCACGTCGGCATGGAATTAATGTTGCCTTTTAAATTCACGCAAACTCCTCACGATGCAGCATTAACAATTTAACTAAAACAATTACCATGGCAGCGGCACCTCCTGTATGTAAAAGAGCTGCCACAATTGGCCAATCCAAAATAATATTACTCATACCAGTTAGTAGTTGCATCAAACATAAACCAAACAAAGCAAATGCCCAATGTCTTAATTTAGGATGACCAATTGTCATTGCATTTTTTAAGGTTTTATAACTAACAAAAAATAAGATACTTAAAACAACTAGAGCACCAAGCCTATGCACCCAATGAATGGCTCTAAGGGCTTCAATAGCCAAGAATCGGCCATCAGCAGTTTTCCCCAATTCTCGCCATAACGTAAATCCAGATTGGAAATCCATCGAAGGAATTAACTCACCATGGCACAAAGGAAAATCATCACAAGCCAAAACAGCATAATTAGTACTAACCCAAGCGCCTAAAAATATTTGTATGCATAAGGCTACTAACCCAAACCAAACTAAAGCACCGTGCCCTTGAACCACAGATCTTTGTTCTTTAAGGAAACTATTGCTTTGCCAAGCTGTTAGGCCTGACAAATAAGTTAAGCTTGCTAAAAAAGCAATTCCCAGCATAAGATGCGTGGTCACAATGATGGGCTGAAGTTTTAAAGTAACAGTCCAAGCGCCAAATGCTCCTTGCAAACAAATTAATCCTAAAATAAAAGCGGCGCAAATTCTAATTTTTAAATTAATTTGATTTCTTTTTATCCACGCCCAAAAAACAATCGTGATACAAAGAAAACCTACGGCCATAGCAAAGTAACGATGCAGCATTTCTATCCAAGCTTTACTCAGAGTTACAGGGCCTGTAGGCATTGCAGCCTCGGCTGCTGAAATATGTCCAATAGCCATGATAGGATTTGAAACCCCATAACATCCCGGCCAATCCGGGCACCCCAGCCCAGAGTCAGTTAGCCTTGTAAAAGCGCCGAATAAAATTAAATCAAATGTAAAAAAAATAGTTAACAACACCAAGCGATGAAAAGTAAAACTTTTCCTTCTCCACCAGGTGAAAAGCACTAATAAGGCAGCAACTGATGCGCCAATTAATGCTAACTGAATCCACATAACCAAAGACATTAGTCGCCAACTTTCCCAGTTGGATTCCACTTTAATAATTTCTCTAAATCTTTAACCATCTTCTTAAAATCTAAGTGTCCCTCGCCTGTTTTAAAACGCATCATTCTGTCGCCCCTTGGATCCAATAAATGAATAGCGCTCTGCTCGTTATCAGCATTAAGCCATGTCATTAACCGTTCTTTTTTTACCAAATCACGAGGCATACGAATAAACGTAAAGCCTGCTAACTCTTTGTCATATGATTTTGCAATTTCTGGATCAATCACAGAATCATCAGTCACCAACCAAACCAACTGCACACGAGTTCTCTCTTTACCCATGGCTGTACGAAGCTGCCTCATAACATGCAACAATGTAACGCAAGCATCATCACCAACTTTACATTCACTAGCTGGCCTTGCAACCAACAAGGTCCACTTACCCACTAAGTTTTCTTCAATAACATCTGATGGGAATGGTTGAACTGGGCTAACTAATTCACCGATGTTAGCTTTACCACCAGCAGGCTTAATCACATAAAAAGTGAAATACGATGCTATCACTGGCGCAGCGCAAACCAGTAACAACAAAATCATTTGTATCCGACCTCTTTTAGTTGCAGAGTCTATCTTTTGACTTCCTGATGCAGGAATCAACGGCTCTACTATTTCTTTATCGCTCAAGATCTTTCCTCTTCAAACCAGTAATTAACCAAAACAATATAGCAACGGCAGCTAATGCAAACCATTGGAAGGCGTAGCCTTGGTGCTTTTCGGCACCAGATGTTGGAGCCGCCCAATCACGACTCAACCCGTCTAAATTGTGATTAGGGCTCTGCCTAATCACAAATGGCAATTGCTTGCCCCCAAATTGCTGTGCCTCTTTATTTAAATCGAAATTTTGCAAAATATTAGATGCAGCAGACTCTGACCCTGAATAAGCCCCTCCGATATTCATTACTCTGGCAGCACCTTCAAAAGCGATACCCTGCACTTCAATTACCCCTGTTGGCGTAAGAATCTCAGGTAACTTAGTTCGATCCAGCATATTTCTAGGGGCCCAACCCCTATTAACCCAAACAATACCATCCGCCCCCTCTAACAACATGGGAGTTAAAACATAAAAACCTGCAGCAATCCCTGTTTTAGGATCCTGCCCTTGTGGATGCGGTCTGTTTTCAAGCCAAATTGTTTTATTAACTAAATAAGTTCCTCTGGCAACAACTGAGCGATGTAGCACCTGATTAAGCGTTAACGACTGTCGATTAATAGTAATCGGGCTGGCCATCTCTTTAGCCATCAAATCATTCGCCGCCATTATTTTCTCTTGCATGCGATTAATCTGCCAATTACCCAAAAGACAACCTATTCCAAAAACCATAAAAGCTGCCAAAGTTGCTATAGGGCGAGATAAAACAAGTCTTCTAAACATAAAGCAATGATACGATGCATACCTATGAAATGGATTATCTCAATAGCTTTTTTATTTATTTTTGCGAGCCTTGGCTCAGCTCTATTCTTTATGATGCGTGACAAGGGCAGAAGCTCCAATACTGTCTACTCTTTAATGCTTCGCATCGGGCTATCTATTGCCTTATTTATCGGGATTTGGGTTGCTCATACGCTAGGCTACATCCAAAGCACCGGTATACAAGTCATGTCCCAATAAGTAATAAACAATCTAAATAAAAACGCCGCATTAGCGGCGTTTTTATTACTGCGGGTATTACTAAGAGAATTACATCCAGTAAACAACCACGTAAAGACCCAACCAAACTACGTCAACAAAATGCCAGTACCAAGCTGCACCTTCAAACGCAAAATGATTCTCAGGCGTGAAATGGCCTTTAATTGTTCTAAACAAAACAACCGCCAACATAATCGCACCCATTGTGACGTGGAAGCCATGGAAACCTGTCAACATAAAGAATGTTGAACCATAAATGCCTGAGCTTAACTTTAAGTTCAACTCGCTATAAGCATGAATGTATTCATAAACTTGGAAGCACATAAATAATGCACCCAAAAGAACTGTTGCAGTTAAACCTTGGATTACTTGCTTGCGGTGGCCTTCACGCATTGCATGATGAGCCCAAGTACAAGTTAAACCAGAAGTCAAAAGCAATACAGTATTCAATGTTGGGATAGGCCATGGACCCATTGTTTTAAAGCCCTCAACTAAACCGCCTGGACCACTATTTGGCCAAGTGGCAGCAAAATCAGGCCACAACAATTTATTGTCAATATCACCCAACCAAGGCATAGCAATACTGCGAGCGTAGAACAAGGCTGAGAAGAACGCGCCAAAGAACATGATTTCAGAAAAGATAAACCATGCCATAGACCAACGATATGAAACGTCTACGTTCACACTATTCATGCCAGACTCTGACTCGCTAATGGCATCACCAAACCATGAGTACAAAGAAACTAGTGTCCAAACAATACCGGCTAAGCAAAGAATCATACCGGCAGTGCTGCCGTTAACCCATTGCGAAATACCAAAACCGAAACCAGCTAAACCAATACTGGTAACAATTGGATGGCGTGTTGGCGCTGGTACGTAATAGTAAGGCGCTTTTGAAGCATTGGAAGACATTCTCTCTCTCCTAAAAAATCAACTCTTGAGGACTGCTTTAACAATCAACAACAATATTGTCATAAAAATCACTGTGCCTAATACACCCGCAAGCACAATATGTACAAAACTCAAAGATGCCATATCTGCATCTTGACCAGATCTTTTTCGAACACCCAAAAACCCCCAAAGAACTGCTCTCATGGAAATAAAGAAAGTCACAATCGAATTATGTTGCTTCTTTTCCATATCAAATCTTTGACGGCTTACTGTTATGTTCACCAGTAATTACTTTTTGAGCCCCACCCACTTCAAAGAATGTATAAGACAAAGTAATTGTCTTAACGTCCTTAGGTAAAGCAGGATCAATCACAAAAACTACTGGCATTTCACGAGCCTCATTCGGTTTTAACGTTTGTTGCTCAAAACAAAAACACTCTAATTTAGTAAAGTGTTGGGTTGCTTGTTTAGGTGCATAACTAGGAATCGCTTGAGCTGATACAGCGCGACTCTGCGTATTTACAACCTCGTACACAACCTGAACTACTTCACCCGGATGAACTTGCATCGAATTTTTTACGGCACGGAAACGAAATGGTCCTCGCGTATTCGAATCAAACTCAACCGTTACAGATCGACTCTCATCAACCTGCGTATTTTTACTAACTGCATTAACAGCTCTTGTTCCGTAATCATTTTTGCTGGTAACCACATTAATGCCAGTCACCTCACATAAAACCTTGTACATAGGGACCAAGGCATAACCAAAACCAAACATAGCCAAGCTTATGACAATAAGCTTTTGCAACATAGAACGGTTATATTTTGTGAGATTAAAAGCCATGCTTACCCAAGTAGTACTTTTTTGGCGTAAATCCCAACAAAAAATATCACAACAACTGTTAACAAAATAAAACCCAAGCGGCGATTGCTCGCGCTTGGATTATTTTTATTACCCGTAGACTGTGTCATAAATAACGAATCAATCTACTTTAGGTGGAGTCTCAAATGTATGGAAAGGTGCAGGTGATGGAACTGTCCACTCCAAACCTTTTGCGCCATCCCATGGCTTATCTGCAGCTTTTTGACCGCCGCGATAAGTTGGTAGCACCACGAATAACAAGAAATACACTTGTGACAAACCAAAACCAAGAGCACCGATAGATGCCACGGCATTAAAGTCAGCAAATTGAACTGGATAGTCAGCGTAACGACGTGGCATACCTGCCAAGCCCAAGAAGTGCATTGGGAAGAATGTCACGTTAAAGAAAATCATAGATGCCCAGAAATGCACTTTTCCACGGAACTCATTCACCATGAAACCTGTCCATTTTGGTGCCCAGTAATAGAAACCTGCAAACAATGCAAATAATGAACCAGCAACTAGAACATAGTGGAAGTGAGCAACTACGTAATAAGTATCTTGAATCATGATGTCAATAGGAGCCATCGCACAAATAAGACCTGTGAACCCACCCATTGTGAACACGAAGATAAAACCGATTGACCATAACATAGGGGTTTCAAATGTCATTGAACCCTTCCACATAGTCGCTACCCAGTTGAAAATCTTCACGCCTGTTGGAACGGCAATCAACATCGTTGCATACATGAAGAACAACTGACCAGTTACAGGCATACCTGTAGCAAACATATGGTGAGCCCAAACAATGAATGACAAGATCGCAATAGATGCTGTCGCATAAACCATTGAGCTGTAACCAAACAATGTCTTACGTGAGAATGTTGGGATAACTTCACTAATAATGCCGAAGGCCGGCAAAATCATGATGTATACCTCTGGGTGTCCGAAGAACCAGAAAATATGTTGATACATCACAGGGTCACCACCACCAGCTGCTGAGAAGAAGCTAGTACCAAAATGACGATCGGTAAGAACCATTGTGATAACACCAGCTAAAACTGGCATAACAGCAATCAACAAATAAGCGGTGATCAACCAAGTCCAGCAGAACATTGGCATCTTCATCAATGTCATGCCTGGGGCACGCATATTAAGAATCGTCACAATGATGTTGATTGAGCCCATGATGGAAGACGCGCCCATCAAGTGAACTGCGAAAATCGCCATATCCATACCAGGACCCATCTGCACAGATAATGGCGCATATAGTGTCCAACCAGCGGCAGTTGCACCACCTGGCACAAAGAAGGATGACAACAATAATGTTGCAGCCACAGGCATGATCCAGAAACTAAAGTTATTCATACGCGCAAATGCCATATCTGAGGCACCTACTTGTAACGGGATCATGTAGTTAGCAAATCCAACGAAGGCCGGCATGATGGCGCCGAACACCATCACCAAACCATGCAATGTTGTTAACTGATTAAATAACTCTGGGCGGATATATTGCAAACCAGGCTGGAACAATTCCAAGCGGATTAACAAGGCCATTACACCACCGGCCATCAAACTAACAAAAGCAAAAATTAAATAAAGCGTACCAATATCTTTATGGTTCGTCGCGTACAACCAACGGCGCCAGCCGTGTGGATGATCGTGTGCATGATCATCGTGGTGATCGTGTGCGTGGTTTGCTGTGCTCATCTTGGCTCCAATTACCTATATATATTTGATTACTTAGCTGCGCGTGCAGTTGTGAAGTCTTTTGGCTGAATTACTTCGCCAGTCTTATTGCCCCATGAATTACGTGTAAACGTCATTACAGAAGCCAACTCAACGTCATTCAACTGAGCCCATTTAGGCATTGCGTTTTTACCGTTAAGAAGAATTTTTTGTTGACCCTCTTTTGGACCATTAACAATTTTTGAACCATCTAGAGCTGGAAACGCGCCAGCGCCTTTACCATTTGGCTGGTGGCATGCTGCGCAGTTTGCAGCATAAACTTTCTCGCCACGTTGCTTTAGCTCATCCATCGTATAAGTCTTTGTTGGATCATCAGCAGCTGCGGCCAATGTCTTTTTAGTTGTCTCAACCCAAGCTGAGTAATCTGCATCAGATACAACTTTCACAACAATCGGCATAAAAGCGTGCTCTTTACCGCACAACTCTGAACATTGGCCACGATATGTACCAATCTTTTCAGCGCGGAACCATGTATCACGAACAAAACCAGGAATTGCGTCCTGCTTTAAACCAAACGCTGGGATTGTCCAAGAGTGAATCACGTCATTAGCAGTTGTTACTAAGCGAATCTTTTTGCCGACTGGAACAACCACTTCATTGTCGACTTCCATCAAGTATGTGTCGCCCTTAGCCGCTTGGTTATTAATTTGCTCACGCGGTGTAGTCAACGTCTGCATGAAAGAAATGCCTTCACCTTCACCTTTGATGTAGTCGTATCCCCACTTCCACTGATAACCAGTTACCTTGATGGTGATATCAGAGTTAGTTGTATCTTTCATCGCCACAACAGTTTTTGTTGCAGGCAATGCCATACCAATCACGATCAATAAGGGAACAACAGTCCAAATAATTTCAACGGTTGTGCTTTCATGAAAGCTAGCCGCTTGATGACCCAATGATTTACGGTGCTTGTAAATTGAGTAAAACATCACGCCAAATACGGCAATGAAAATAACAGTACAGATGATCAACATCATCCAATGCAAAGTTGCTACCTCTTCAGCAATTTTTGTGGCAGCTGGTTGCAAATTCATTTGGAAGCGTGCAGGACCGCCAGGCATGTCATTAATAGCCAAAGCTAAGCCGCTTTGGAACAAGCCAGCTAAACCCAGCATCAAACCAGCTAATGTTGTGCGTTGTTTCATCTTTATTCCCATTTAATAAATTCTTAATCTGTTGCAGCGCATGAAAGCGCTATGCATTTGATATACATCAATTATATTTGGTGAAATTGATCTAAAGCAATAAATTACTCAGCTTTCTAAAGGTTTCCACCTATAAAACTAACTAAAGAAAGATGTGAGCGCTTGCTTACTTATTATTTGACCTAACAATCTGATCTGGACTGATCATTGCTAAACCATCTTTTGTTTTTGACAAATTTAGCTCTGGCGTCCAAGCGTGCCCATAAACCAATTCCAAAGTTATCTGCAATGGCTCGTTAACAATTTGATTTCCTACAGAATTGAAATCATCTTGGCTAATCAAACCCAACAAAAGAGCGTCTTTAAGTAATAAATCAAGGTTGTCATAGTCCAAGGTGATGTACTCCATATCCATCACTGGCTCAGCAAAACCTTCTCGCAACAAAGCATCACCCACATCATGCATATCCCATGATGGATAGTTAGTGACTTTTTCAATCCCCAATAAACGATTTAAATTTTTACCAGTATCCGGCCCCAAATAACTGAACATCAATAAAGCGTTTTGTCTTAAATACTTCCGCCACTCCGGAATGAGCACATCAGGAGATGTTTTTGAAAGCTCCAAGTTAGACCAAATGAAATCAAATTTAAGACTGTTGTGATCAAGGGACCCCGTCACTCCATCAAAAAAATAAGGTACAGATCGACCCAACAATCGATTCATGTATTTCTTTAAAAGCGGATAAAGATCTTTCTTCTCAGAAACAAAGATATTGGCCTTGGCATAACGTTTAGATAAAACACCCGCATCTGAACCACGTTGCCAAATTTTTTCAGGAGTCACTTTAATAATTGATAACTTCTCATCCATCCGAAGGGAGATTTCATCGAAAAGCCAATCTGGAATGCGCATAAACACTGAGCTGAGCATGGTCATAGCCCTCAGTATACTCAGACTAAAGATGAAATTTCTCTTACCAACTGCGTGCATTGGATGTAAGAGTTATCAACCATCTAGAATTTGCGATAAATGTCTTAATCGACTAATACGCTCACAAATACACCGCTGCTTCCAATGCGCACTTCCCACTCACCTAAATGCCATTTACTGTGCTCAATGCCAATACGAGCGCCCCTATTTTGATGAGACAGTTTGTCTAGATAGTTATGAGGGTTTATTGACTGGCGCAGTACGTCAGTACAAATATAGCGGTGAAGTAGCTATAGCACATGGGCTCATTGAAACCTGGTTCAAGATTTTTGACAACGGCCTCTTTAAACACCGTAAAAAAGAAGAAGTTATATTGTCTGCCGTGCCACTTAGTACCATCAAACTTCACGAACGAGGTTTTAACCAATCATGGGAATTAGCCAAAATCTTTGGACAAAAAACAGGCGCCATGGTGAATGCGCACATACTAACAAGAAGGCATCTAGACACAAATCAAGCAAAACTAGGTAAAGCAGAACGATTAAGCCGATTAGAGAATATTTTTTCAATTAGCCCTGAAAATCAAGTCTACGTAAAAAATAAATGTATCGTTATCGTTGATGATGTCATGACAACTGGCGCAACACTTAATAGCATGAGTAAACTTCTAAAGAAACATGGCGCAAAAGAAATCATTAACTGGGTCATCCTAAGAACACCACTGAAATAATTATGATTAATGTCGTACTGGTCCACCCTGATATCCCACCTAACACAGGCAATATTATTCGCTTGTGCGCCAATACAGGTGCACAACTACATCTCATTGAACCTCTCGGCTTCCCACTAGAAGACACTAAACTAAAACGAGCCGGGTTGGATTACCACGAATATGCGGAAATGAAAGTTCACAAAAGCTGGGATGCTTTCTTAGCATCGGAAAAACCTTCACAAGATAGAATGTTTGCAATCACAACCAAAGGGCAAGCAAAACTTGCTGAATGTGTTTTTCAGCTCAATGACTATCTTGTATTTGGCTCCGAGACAAAAGGGTTGCCACAACACGTTCGCGATTATTTTTTACCTACACGCGCATTGCGTTTGCCTATGCGACCCAACAATCGCAGCTTAAATTTATCAAATGCAGCAGCCATCATGGTTTATGAAGCCTGGAGGCAACTAGGATTTATAGGTGGAGAATGATTAGTGCGTTTCTAGTTTGGGATCACGTCCCATCAACAGTTTCACTGCATCAACAGGATTAACACCCTTAAATAAAACCTCTGACACCATCTGGCAAATGGGCATATCAATTTTTTTATTATTAGCCAAATCGCTAACTGCTTGAGCACATCTCACACCTTCAGCAACGTGTCCAAGATTAGCCAATACTTCCGTCAAACTTTTACCACTTGCTAACTGCATCCCAACTTGCCGATTGCGAGATAAATCACCTGTCGCAGTCAAAATTAAATCACCCACACCTGTTAAACCCATAGCGGTTTCAGGTTTGCCGCCCATAGCAATAATAAGGCGCATCATTTCTGCGAGACCTCGAGTTAACAAGGCTGCACGCGCATTCAAACCAAGACCCAAGCCATCACCAATTCCGGTTGCAATCGCTAAAACGTTTTTAATAGCCCCGCCAAGTTCAACACCGATAACATCATCACTACCGTAAATGCGCATGCGCCCAAAATGAAAAGCTTTTTGAGTTAACAAAACTAGTTCTTCAGCTTCACTAGCAACAGTTAATGCACAAGGCATCTCTTTTGCTACTTCCATAGCAAAACTCGGCCCCGATAAAACACCTAAACGCACACTCTTAGCAATAGCCTGCTGGCCTTTTGATAGTTCACGCTCAATAACCTGATGAGGCATCGCAGCCGTGTCTGGCTCAAGGCCTTTACATAACCAGACCCAATTACGTGGCACGTCATTTGTTTGAAGAAGATTGGAAACCATCTCTTTCAACCCAGCCACAGGGGTTGCAAGAACAACCAAAGTATCTTGCTGGACACCTTGAAAAGCATCGCTCCAACTCGCCGTCACCTTTAACGAGTCAGGTAACTTAATACCTTTTAAATAACGCTCATTCGATCTTGATATTTGAATTTGCTCCGCAAGCTCAGGGGAGCGACTCCAAAGAGTTACTTCTGAACACAGCGGATTCTTGGCTGCATGCATCGCCATTGCGGTACCCCATGCTCCTGCGCCAAGAAAAATAACTTTCATATGAATTAGTTTGGCAACACAATGCCGCTATCGCTAGATGCTTGCGGTGCAGATGCTTGCTGCAAACGTTGCTCGTAAAGCGCATGGAAATTAATCTCAGCCAAATGCACTGGCTGGAAACCCGCGCGACTAATAACATCAGCAATATTTGATCGCAAATAAGGGAACAAAATAGTTGGGCAGGCAATACCTAGCATTGGGTCCATTTGTTCTGCAGGCATATTTTGCATTTCAAAAATACCTGACTGCTGCGCTTCAACTAAAAATAAAACTTTGTCTTCTATGCGTGTTGTCACAGTGCCAACCAAAGTAACATGGAAGTTATTCGCATCTAATTGATTAGCCTGAATATCCACTTGCACTTCTAATTTTGGCTCACCTTGTTCTAAAAGAATTTGTGGTGCGTTCGGTTGCTCCAAAGATAAATCTTTTAGATAAACACGTTGAATCTGGAAGCTTGGCGCATTATCTGCCGCGCCATTTGCCTGAGCTGCTGTCATTTACTATCCTTTAATTATTTGCCCAATAGAGGGTCTAGTTTACCCGCGCGATCAAGCGCAGAAAGATCATCAAAACCACCTACATGGGTGTCATCAATGTAAATTTGTGGAACAGTGCGGCGCCCCGTTCTAGTCATCATTTCCTCTTTTTTAGAAGGATCTTTATCGATTAGAATTTTTTCAGTAATTACTGCGCCTTTAGATAACAGTAAACGCTCCGCCATATTGCAATATGGGCAAACTTGGGTGCTATACATAGTAATTTTTGGCATTTGGAACCTTTTTAGACCTTTATTTAACCAATGGCAAGCTAGCTTGATTCCATGAAGAAATCCCACCCTCCATGCATGCCACCTCCAAAAAGCCCATTTTTTTAAGCTTTCCCACAGCCGTATTTGCTCTAGAACCGCTTAAACAAACTAAAATAACAGGCTTATTAGTGTCTAACTGAAGCTTTTGAATATTGTCAAAATCGGCCAATGGCAAATTCTTTGAATTTGCAATATGCCCTGACTGATACTCATCAGCCGTTCGAACATCTAGTATTTGAGCTTGTCGCTGGTTTACCCATTGAATCGCCGTATGTACATTAAGCAGTTGTTTGTTCAAACGGCCCAATAGTTGAGGAAGCGCTAAAGCTAGGCCAGATGTCACTAGAGTAGCTATTAGCAGTAAATTATTTGTATTTGTTAAAAAGTCCATTAGTAAATTATAGAATGTGAATATGAAACAACTCGTACTTATCCGCCACGGCGAATCCCAATGGAACCTTGAAAATCGTTTTACTGGCTGGGTTGATGTAGACCTCACCCCAACTGGTATCCAGCAAGCAACTCAAGCTGGCGAGAAATTAAAGGCTGCAGGCTATGATTTTGACATTGCTTACACTTCTGTGCTGAAAAGGGCTATCAGAACCCTATGGCATGCTCAAGAGGCCATGGATAGACTTTGGATACCTGTGGTTCATAGCTGGCGCTTAAATGAACGCCACTATGGCGCTCTAGCAGGCCTAAATAAAGCAGAAACAGCCGCCAAGTACGGGGATGAGCAAGTGCATATTTGGAGACGGTCTTACGATGTGCGCCCACCGCTACTTGATGAAAATGATCCTAGAGCGTCTTTTAGCGACCCACGCTATGCTAAGTTAAAGCGCGAAGAAATCCCTCTTGGTGAATGCTTAAAAGATAACGTAGCTAGAGTTTTGCCGCTTTGGGAAGAATCTATTGCACCAGCCCTAAAGTCTGGCAAACGAGTTTTAATTGCAGCGCACGGCAACAGCATCCGTTCACTAGTTAAATATCTTGATCAAGTGTCGGATACTGACATTATGGAAATCAACATTCCTAATGGCACGCCTCTTGTGTATGAACTAGACGACAACCTCAAACCCATCAAGCATTTCTATTTAGATAAATAAACCATGTATCGTTCAATCAAGAACATCGCACTCATTTGCACTGGCTTAATTGCTGGCGTTGCTTTAACGCTTCAACTGTCAGCAACTGCGCAACAAGGCGGATCCAACCTTCCTTTAGAAGAACTAAGAACGTTATCAAACGTATTTGGCCAAATCAAAAAAGATTATGTGGAATCTGTTGAGGACAAACGCCTTTTAACTGATGCTATTAAGGGAATGGTCAGCGGCTTAGACCCTCACTCTTCTTATTTAGATAAAAAAGATTTTGCGGAAATGCAAGAACATACCCAGGGGAAGTTTGCTGGCTTGGGCATTGAGATTACCTCTGAGGACGGTGTCGTAAAAATTATGAACCCTATTGAAGATACTCCAGCAGCAAGAGCGGGACTTCAACCAGGCGACTTAATCACGCGTCTTGACGACAAACCAGTACGTGGCATGACATTAGATCAATCCGTGCGTCGCATGCGCGGTGAACCAGGTACAAAAATTACATTAACCATCTTCAGAAAAAGTGAAGAAAGAACTTTTCCTGTAACCATCACACGAGCTGAAATTAAAGTTCAATCAGTTAAAGCAAAAATTATTGAACCAGGTATTGCTTATGTTCGCATCACAAGCTTCCAAGAAAGAACCGTACCTGACCTTGGTAAAAAATTAACCGAGCTATTTGAAAAAGAACCGCAAATTAAAGGGCTTGTTTTAGATCTTAGAAACAATGGCGGCGGCCTCCTTCAGGGTGCCGTTGGTGTATCGGCGGCTTTTTTAGCTAACGACACTTTAGTGGTTTCCACAAAGGGCCAATCTGAAGACGCGAAACAGGTATTTAAAGCTACTCCGGCCAATTACAAATTAGGCGAACCCAATGATCCGCTAGCTCAACTACCAAACTCACTTAAAAAAGTGCCCATGGTTGTATTAGTTAATGCGTTCTCTGCCTCAGCATCTGAAATCGTTGCTGGCGCACTACAGGATCACAAACGCGCCACCATTATCGGAAAAACAACTTTTGGTAAAGGCTCTGTGCAAACTGTTAGACCTTTAAGCGCAGACTCAGCATTGAAACTAACAACCGCTTACTACTACACACCTACCGGAAAATCGATTCAAGCCTTTGGTATTAAGCCAGATATCCCTGTAGATCAAAATCCTGATGGTGACCCTGATGATGTTTTAATTACTCGCGAAATCGATAGTGAAAAACATCTGCGCAACAAACAATCATCTGAAGAAAAACTTATCAATGATCGTGAAAAGAGACGCATTGAAGAGTTGCAACGTATTGAAGATTTAAACGCGAAAAAAACCCCTGAAGAAAAAGAAAAGGATCGCAAAAAACGTCCAGCTGAATTTGGTACTGCAGAAGACTTCATGCTACAACAAGCTTCAGCGTATCTAAAAGGCCAAACGGTTAAACGCTCCAAGTCTCGCTTAGAGTAAAACAGTGGCATGAACGATAACGACCTTCTTAGATATTCACGCCATATCCTTCTTGATGATATTGGCATTGAAGGTCAAGAAAAGTTTTTATCCGCTCATGCTGTGATTGTGGGTGCTGGTGGGCTTGGCTCTGCAGCGGCTCCTTATTTGGCAGCTGCGGGCATTGGGAAAATTACCCTCATTGACCATGACACGGTGGAGCTAACCAATCTCCAACGTCAAATTATGCATACCAATGACGCTATTGGACTTCCGAAGGTGGTCTCTGGAAAGAAAACGCTATCCCAATTAAATCCTCATACTCAAATCTTTGATATTCCACAAAAAGCAAGCGCTGAATTGCTCGAGGGGATATTACCGACCGCATCAATTGTTCTTGATTGCACAGACAACTTTAAGACGAGACACCTCATCAATGCTGCCTGCCTTAAACATCAAGTGCCTTTAATTAGCGGAGCGGCCATTGGGTTTGATGGGCAAGTAACAGTTATCGACCCAAGAGTGGCTAACGCACCTTGCTACGCGTGTATTTTCCCGGAAGACCAAATATTTGATGAAGTTAAATGTTCAACGATGGGGGTTTTTTCCCCTCTCGTAGGAATCATTGGCAGCATTCAAGCTGCACAAGCATTACAGGTAATTGGACAAATCGGCGAACCATTAATTGGGAAATTATTGCTATGGGATGCGCGAACTAGCCAAATGAATATTATTCGCTTAGACAAGCAATCCGCTTGTAAGACCTGCTCTACAAAGAATTAATTTTCTCAATAGCAGCGGCAATTTCCTCTGGCTCAATAGCGGCTAGTAACACATCAACAGCTGGCACAAGATTTTCTGAATGCGCCCTCAAAATTTCTTTCTTGACCGATAGCAGTTGATTAAAGTGCAAAGAAAAATCTCTCAAGCCCATACCAAGAAGTACTCTTGTCATGGATGGCTCCCCGGCCATCTCCCCGCAAACTGAAACAGGCATATTTGCGGCATTAGCTTCCCGAATTACACCTGCAATTAATCGAAGAACCGCCGGATGTAATGGATCATACAAATGTGCAACAGCATTGTCTGCTCTATCAATGGCTAGGGTATATTGAATTAAGTCATTAGTACCGATAGATAAAAAATCTAATCGACGTATAAATAAAGGTAATACCAATGCAGCGGCCGGAATTTCAATCATTGCGCCAATCTTGATATTAGGATCAAAAGCCACGCAACGCTCTTCCAACTGTTTTTTTGCCAACTCTATTAAATCAAGCGTTTGATTAATTTCTTGAACATGCGCCAACATTGGAATCAAAATCTTCATTTGACCAAAGGCAGATGCTCGTAAGATGGCACGCAACTGAATCAAGAACATATCAGGCTCTGATAATGACCAACGAATAGCCCTCAACCCTAACGGAGACATGACATGCACGCTACCATCATCTTGGGCATCTAAAGGCTTATCAGCCCCAATGTCGATAGTTCTGATGGTGACAGGCAAGCCCTTCATCGCTTCAGTAGTTCGTCGATAGGCTAAATATTGCTCTTCCTCATCCGGCATTTCACCTTTTCGGTTCATGAATAAAAACTCAGAACGGAACAGTCCAATACCAACAGCACCAGAGTCAAGAGCTGAAACAGCATCTTCTGGCATCTCAACGTTAGCCATTAAATCAATTGCCACACCATCTAATGTAAATGTTGGCGTGTACTTTAAGCGTTGAAGCTTTTTCTTCTCAAGCTTTCTTTGAGTTTGTAAATGTCGATACTCTTCTAGAACGAGGGGGCTTGGGTCCACGATAACAATACCGCGATCCCCATCAATAATGAGCCAGTCATCTTGCCTAATTAAATCGCTTGCTTGGCGAACACCCACGGCAGCAGGAATATCCAAACTTCTTGCAACAATAGCCGTATGAGATGTTCGACCGCCAAGATCTGTAACAAAGCCTCCAAAAGCCATATCTTTAAAAAGCATCATGTCTGGCGGCGCTATATCATGCGCCACCACGATTAGCTCACCCAACTCACGTGTCTCTCCTACGCTTTTATAGAAAGAAGAAATGGTTTGATGATCTTCTCCATGATGGAGAACCTTCATAACACGCTCAACGACTTGCCTAATATCTGTCGCACGTTCGCGCAAATACTCATCTTCAATTTCAGCAAACTGATTAAGCAAAAACTCAAGCTGGGTGGCTAAAGCCCATTCAGCGTTGTATCTTTTTGATTTGATTAACTCGAGAGGCTTCTCAGTTAAAGTGGGATCCGCCAAAATCATGGCATGAACATCCAAGAAGGCAGCCATTTCTTCTGGCGCAGCTTCTGGCAATCCATTCCTTAAGGTCTTTAATTCTTGGCGTACGGTCTTAAAAGCATCTAACAATCTCTTTTCTTCCGCTGCTTCTTTACCCGCATCTACCAGATAGTGAACCACATCCATCGCAGATGGAGCTATACGCAAAGCTTTACCAATGGCTATGCCATTGGTAACTGGTATGCCGTGAAGCGTAAATGCCAAGATTACTCGCCTTCACCAAAACGATCGTTAATTAAAGCCTCTAATGCATCAAAAGCTTCTTGTGCTTTTTCACCTTCGGTTTCAAGCGTCACAATACTACCCACACCAGCGGCCAACATCATGACCCCCATAATACTTTTGGCATTAACTTTTCGGCCATTCTTGGATAGAAAAACTTCACATGGAAATTGACCAGCAAGCTGGGTCAACTTAGCAGATGCACGAGCATGAAGGCCAAGTTTATTAATAATGGTTATTTCTGCGCTTGGCATATTTATTCCTTACTCACTACTTTTTCAACTGAACCTATATTTTCCACCTGAACACCTAAGTGGCCAATTGGAATAATCCCTTGCTGGCCACCATGCATCGCTTTATTTGTAACAGAATCCAAATCTTCCGATCTATAAGCAATTGCCCTCATCAGCATTGGAAGATTAACTCCGGCAATAACACGCACTTGACCAGTAAATTCTGGCTGATGAGCCAAGCGACTGGCCACATTAGCAGGAGTTGCACCCATGATGTCCGTTAAAACCAAAATCCCATTTTCAGAATTTAATTGATGAGCCGTTATCGTTGCCTTTTCCAAGGTCAACTTTGTATCTTCATGAGCCATCACATCTAATGCCGAAATCCCCTCAGGTACTTCTCCATATACATGAGCAGCAAATTCCTTTAATGCTGTAGCCAGGGGGGCATGGGCGATGATAAGTATGCCAATCATTTTAAATATTGCTCCAGGCTAGTTAACCATTGTTTAGCGACATCGTAGCCAGTTTGCTGCGTAATCTCTACAAAACAAGTTGGGCTAGTCACATTAATCTCAGTTAAATAACCACCAATGAAATCTAATCCAATTAAATGCAAGCCTCTAGATGCTAACAGTGGCCCAATATGCCCTGCGACCTTAGCCTCTTTTTCGGAAATAGCACACGCAACACCCTTACCGCCAGCAGCCAAATTACCTCTAACTTCACCACCTTGAGGAATTCTAGCCAATCCATGTGGCACAGCCTCTCCGCCGATAACCAATACACGCTTATCACCCTCAGAAATTTCTGGTAAAAATTTTTGAGCCATCAATGCTCGCCTACCAGAATCACCTAAAGTTTCAACAATACTAGCCAAATTTAGAGCATCCGATTTAACTCGGAATATTCCCATCCCACCCATACCGTCTAACGGCTTAATGATGATGTCTTGATGTTCACGGTGAAAATCTTGAATATCTTTTAGGTCATAACTAATCAATGTTGGTGGCGCATACTGCAAAAACTCCAACAAAGATAATTTCTCCGAATGATTTCTTAAAGCCGCCGGGTCATTAAATATTTTCGCCCCCTCTAATTTGGCTTGAGATAAAAACCATGTGGCTGTCACATAACTCATATCAAAAGGCGGGTCTTTTCTCATAATGACCGCATCAAATGCAGCCACCTTCATTTCCTGGGTCTGCGTAGATACATACCAAGGTGATCCGGTCATATCTATTTTTATTTTTTGGGACTTAGCATAAATAGCACCAGCAACACTCTTAATATCTTCGATCTGGCAATGCCAAATCGCATAGCCCTTAGCCTGCGCTTCGCGCATCATGGCCAAAGTACTATCCTTCTTTACAGAAAAACTCGATAAAGGATCGGCAACAAATAATAGATTCATATTATTTATTCAGCGTCAGGATCTGTGCGCTCAAGCTCTAAAGATGCCGCCAACAAAGCAAGTCTAGCCACCACGCCATACAAATAAAAACGATTAGGAACTGCGACGCCTGGCTTAGCCGCCACGTCTGGAATCGCATTATGTGCAAATGCTAATGGCACAAAGTGCGCACCAGGGGCATTTAGATTTTCATCAATGCCACGATCAGTATGTACGCGATAAAAACCACCGACCACATAACGATCCATCATATAAACCACCGGTTCAGCTACGGCCTCATTAATCTTCTCGAATGTATAAACACCTTCTTGGATCAATACATCACTAACTTCTACGCCTTCTTTAATGACGCTCATCTTGTTGCGTTCTTTACGGTTCAAACCTTTTACTTCACTAGCATCTTTAACCGTCATAATGCCCATACCGTAGGTGCCTGCATCAGCCTTAACAATGGCGTATGGCTTTTCTTTAATACCGTATTCACGATATTTACGCGCAACTTTTTTCAAAATGGCGTCAACACTCTCTTCTAGAGCCTCTTCTCCAATACGCTCATGAAAATTAATGCCAGAACATTTAGAAAAATATGGATTAATCATCCAAGGGTCAATGTCTATGACTTTGGCGAATTTTTTGGCCA
>Ga0228702_1000571_pt1 | contig 27244 bp, 24 predicted proteins | sample McNCre217_Aug_MG_2_FD_178018 | JGI IMG/M metagenome (GOLD analysis project Ga0228702, IMG submission 178018) | Freshwater microbial communities from McNutts Creek, Athens, Georgia, United States - 20-17_Aug_MG | ecosystem: Environmental > Aquatic > Freshwater > Creek | place: USA: Georgia...
GACTGGCTGAAGGTCGAGAGCCTGCAATCCCGCGAGCGCTTTGCCGACCACAGCCGTGAAACTTTTGACGCCGTGCTCGACACTTGCGAGCGCATTGCCCGCGAGAAGTACGCACCGTTCAACCGCACGGTGGACATTCAAGAGCCGCAGTTTGATGGTGAAAAAGTCATCCTGCCTCAAGCCACGCACGAGGCCTACAAAGCCTATGCCGAATCGGGCATGCTGAGCGCAGCGCAAGACTACGACGTGGGCGGCATGCAGTTGCCCTACACGGTCGAGGCCGCTGCCAACGCCTTTTTTGCGATGGCCTCGGTCAGCATCGGCTCGGGCATGCTGACCAGCGGCAATGCCAATCTGCTGATGGCGCACGGCACCGAGCTGCAAAAGAAGGTCTTTGCCCTGAATGAATTCAGCGGCCGCTTCTCGGGCACCATGTGCCTGAGCGAGCCGCAAGCGGGCTCGTCACTGAGCGATGTGATGAGCCGCGCCACGCCCGACGGGGCGGATTTTGAATCCGATGCTTTGGGACCACGCTACCGCCTCAAAGGCAACAAGATGTGGATCTCGTCGGGCGAGCACGAGTTGAGTGAAAACATCATCCACCTGGTGCTGGCCAAGATCCCTGATGCGAATGGCCAGTTGGTGCCGGGCGTCAAGGGCATTTCGCTCTTCATCGTGCCCAAGAAACTGGTGGGCACCGATGGGCAATTGACCGGGGAGCGCAACGATGTGGCGCTGGCGGGCTTGAACCACAAATGCGGCTGGCGCGGCACGACCAACACGCTGCTGAACTTTGGTGAAGGCAAGTACCCGGTCAATGGTGAGTCAGGTGCCGTGGGCTATTTGGTCGGCCGACCCGGCGAAGGCTTGCGCTGCATGTTCCACATGATGAACGAGGCCCGCATCGGCGTGGGCATGGCCGCCACCATGCTGGGCATGGCCGGATACTACGCCAGCCTTGACTACGCCAAGGTCCGCCCGCAAGGCCGACCCAGCGGGGCAGGAGGCAAGGACGCCAGCCGCCCTCAAGTGCGCATCATCGAACACGCCGACATCAAGCGCATGCTCTTGGCACAGAAGGCCTACAGCGAAGGCGCGCTCGCTCTGGCTCTGTACAGCGCCCGTCTGGTGGATGAGCAACACACCGGCACCGCCGACGACGCCGATGTGGCGCGCCTGCTGCTCGAAGTGCTCACGCCCATCGTCAAGAGCTTCCCCAGCGAGTGGTGCCTGGAAGCCAACAGCCTGGCGATCCAGATCCATGGCGGCTATGGCTACACGCGTGATTTCCCGGTCGAGCAGTACTGGCGCGACAACCGCCTGAACATGATCCACGAAGGCACCCACGGCATCCAGGCCATGGACCTGCTGGGCCGCAAGGTGCTGATGGAAAACGGCCGAGGCCTGCAACTGCTGGCCGAGCGCATGATGGCCACGGCCGCCAAGGCCGAATCGGCCTGGGCTCCCGAAGCCGCTGCCTTGCGCGATGCCTTGAACCAGATCGGCCAAGCCACACAGCAAGCCTGGGCGGGGGCCGAGCCCGCGCAGGCTCTCGCCAACGCCGTGCCGTATTTGCAAGCCTTTGGCCACACGGTCATCGCCTGGATCTGGCTGGATGTGGCAGCCAGCCTGGGCGACGATGCCAGCCCGGCCGCACAAGGCCGCCGCGCCGCCTGCCGCTACTTCTTCCGCTACGAGCTGCCCAAGATCGGCGCGTGGCTGAATGTGGTCAAAAGCCGCGACCCGACTTGTGCCGATTTGCCCGAGGAGGCTTTCTGATGATCCGGCACATCGTGATGTGGAACCTGCACGACCATGCAGAAGGGGCCAACAAGGCCACCAATCTGGCCAAGGCCAAAGCTTTGCTGTTGTCGTGCGCACAAGTGGTGCCCGGTATCCAGACTTTTGAAGTGGCCACCGCAACTGCTGACATGGATTGCACCAACGACCTGGTCCTGCACATGTTGGTCGATGACGCGCAGGTGCTAGCGGATTACCAGAATCACTCGGATCATCTGGCCATCAAGCCTTTCATGAAAGCGGTGGTCAAAGAACGCCGTTGCATGGATTACAGCTTGTAAAAGAAGCGCAGAAGACCTCACCACCACTGGAGACAAAACATGAAAACTTCACCCTTGCGAAACACTGCGATCGGATTGTCATTGTCGGTAGCAGCGACAGGTTTGTGGGCACAAACGCCCAACTTGCCGACAGCGGCACAAACCGACCCGGTCGCGATGGGCTGGATGGTCGGCTCGCCGCCGCCCGTTGACAAAGTGATCCGTTTTGCCGATGGCTCGGGCTATAAATTTCCGCAAACCCGCTGGAGTTTTTCAAATTTCCGCCAACTGATGCCAACCACCCAGGTCTCGCGTGGCACAGGCGCGCCAGCCCCATTGGCCCGCGCCTTGCGCAACGACTTGGATGCGGTCAGCTTTACACCTTTAGGCAAAGACACCCCCATGACCTGGGGTCAGGCCTTTGATGCCAACTACACCGATGGTGTGGTCGTGCTGCACAAGGGCCGCATCGTTTACGAACGCTACGCAGGTGCCTTGCGACCTGAGGGTCAACACATCTCCATGTCGGTGACCAAATCGTTCTTTGGCACGCTGGGGGCCATGCTGGTGGCCGAAGGCAAACTCGATGAGAACGCACCGGTGGCGCGCTACGTGCCTGAACTCAAAGACAGCGCTTTCGGTGACGCCACCATCCGCCAGGTGCTCGACATGCGCACCGGCCTGAAATACAGCGAAAACTACCTCGACCCCAACGCTGAAATCTGGCAGCACACCCGCGCTGGCGGCGTCTTGCCACGCCCACCTGGCTACCAAGGACCGCAAACGTTCTATGAGTTTTTGCAAACAGTGAAGAAAGAAGGCGAGCATGGTGGCGCCTTTGCCTACAAAACCGTCAATTCGGACGCTTTGGGCTGGGTGATTCGCCGCGCCACAGGGCAATCCATTGGGCAGCTGTTGTCGGAGCGCATCTGGTCGCGCTTAGGGATGGAACAGGACGCCTATTTCACGGTGGACAGCGTGGGCAATGAGTTTGCGGGTGGTGGCCTGAATGCGGGTCTGCGCGACATGGCTCGCTTTGGCGAGATGATGCGCAACCAGGGCAAGTTCAACGGTCAACAAATCATTCCAGCCGCAGTTGTGCAAGACATTGCCAAGGGCGGCGACAAGAGCGCATTCCCCCAAGCGAGTTTCCCAACTTTGCCAGGCTGGTCTTATCGCAACATGTGGTGGGTGTCGAACAATGAACACGGGGCTTACTCGGCCCGTGGCATTCACGGCCAGGCAATCTACATCGACCCCAAGGCCGAGATGGTGATCGCCCGTTTTGCATCGCACCCCATGCCCAACAACCCTTTCAACGACCCCACCTCCTTGCCGGCCTACATGGCCTTGGCCAAGCATTTGATGAAATAAACGGAGACCCCCATGGCACGCACTGTTCAACAACTTTTTGATTTGACCGGCCAGGTGGCCCTGGTGACCGGTGGCTCACGCGGCTTGGGTTTGCAAATGGCCCATGCCCTGGGCGAGGCGGGTGCCAAGATCATGCTCAGCTCGCGCAAGGCTGCTGATCTGGAAGAGGCCGCCGCCGAACTGCAGGCCGCAGGCATCGATGCCCGCTGGATTGCTGCTGACTGCGGCAAGGAAGAAGACATCCGTCGTCTGGCTGCTGAGACCATCGAGCGCATAGGCTCGATCGACATCCTGGTCAACAACGCAGGCGCCACCTGGGGGGCTCCGGCCGAAGAGCACCCGGTCGAGGCTTGGGACAAGGTCATGAACCTGAACGTGCGCGGTTATTTCATCCTTTCGCAAGAAGTAGCGAAGCTGAGCATGATCCCGCGTGGCAAGGGCCGCATCCTGAACGTGGCATCCATTGCCGGCCTGGCAGGCAACCCGTCCGAGATGAAGACCATCGCCTACAACACCTCCAAAGGCGCGGTGATCAACTTCACCCGTGCGCTGGCAGGCGAGTGGGGCGAGCATGGGATTACGGTCAACGCCATTTGCCCCGGCTTTTTCCCCAGCAAGATGACCTACGGTCTGCTGGAAAAGCTGGGGGCTGACAAGATGGCTGCAGGTGCGCCGCTGCGCCGCCTGGGCGATGACGAAGATCTCAAAGGCCTTGCACTGCTCTATGCCTCTGATGCGGGCAAGCACATCACCGGCCAATGGATGGCGGTGGACGGTGGCGTGAGTGCCATCATTGGCGGCTGAGCCGAGGCGTGAGTCTGGACATGAGCATCCCTTTTGGCGCACATATCCCGTTTGTTCATCACCTGGGTTTCTCGCTCGAGAAATTCGAGGGTGGTGAGTCCGAGCTGCATTTTGCACCGCGACCCGAGCATCTCAACTCATTCGATGTGACCCACGGGGGTGCCGTCATGACCTTTCTGGACGTGATCATGGCCACCGCCGCGCGCAGTGTGGACCCGGAAATGGGCGTGGTCACGATCGAAATGAAAACCACCTTCATGCGTCCGGCCAAGGTGCCCGCAGGCGACAAGCTCGTGGGCAAAGGCCATCTGCAGCACCGCACGCGCAGCATGGCCTTCACCGAAGGCCGCATTTACGACACCGATGGTCAGCTGTGCGCAACAGCCACCGGCACTTTCAAATACGTGACCCGGCGCGCAGCGCAGAGTCCATCGACCGATTAAACCTTTCAAATTCATTGGAGACCTTCATGCCCATCAACCACCAGATCGTGCTCGACAACCGTCCACAAGGCGAAGCGACCACAGGCAATTTCAAGCTTTTGGAAACCCCCACGCCTGTGCTGCAGGACGGCCAGGTGCTGGTGCGCCACCACTACCTGAGTTTGGACCCCTACATGCGCGGCCGCATGAACGAGAGCAAGAGCTACGCCGTGCCCCAGCCCCTGGGCGAGGTCATGATTGGCGGCACCGTGGGCGAAGTGGTGGACAGCCTCCACCCCAAGTTCAAGGCCGGTGATTCGGTCGTTGGCATGGGCGGTTGGCAAGAGTACAGCGTGGTCAACGCCAACGAGCTGGGCGCCCTGCGCAAGGTTGACACCACCCATGTGCCACTGAGCCACTACCTGGGCGCAGTCGGCATGCCCGGCGTGACCGCCTGGTACGGGCTGGTCAAAATCATCAACCCCAAGGCGGGCGAGACGGTGACGGTCAGTGCCGCCAGCGGTGCGGTGGGCAGCGCCTATGGTGCGCTGGCCAAAGCCCGTGGCTGCCGCGTGGTCGGCATCGCGGGTGGCAAAGACAAATGCGACTACGTGGTGAACGAGCTGGGTTTTGATGCCTGCATCGACTACAAGGAACACAAAGACTACCTGAGCCTGTCCAAGGCGCTGCGCGAAGCCTGCCCCAACGGCATCGACGGCCACTTTGAAAACGTGGGCGGCATGGTGCTGGACGCCGTGATGCTGCGCACCAACGCTTTCGCCCGCATTGCCGTGTGCGGCATGATCGCGGGCTACGATGGCGCGCCGCTGCCCATGACCAACCCGGCGCTGATCCTCATCAACCGCATGAAGATCGAGGGTTTCATCGTCAGCGAGCACATGGAAGTCTGGCCCGAAGCCTTGCAGGAATTGGGCACCTTGGTGGGTTCTGGCAAGCTGCGCCCCCGTGAGTCGGTGGCCCAGGGCCTGGCCGCTGCCCCCGAAGCTTTTCTTGGCCTGCTCAAGGGCAAGAACTTTGGCAAGCAACTGGTCAAACTGATCTGAGGCCTGCCGCATGTCCGACCTGATCCTGCACCATTACCCGAACTCGCCGTTCGCCGAGAAGATTCGACTGATCCTGGGCTACAAGCAGCTGGCCTGGAAGAGCGCGTTCATCCCAATGATCATGCCCAAGCCTGACCTGACCGCTTTGACGGGCGGCTACCGCAAGACCCCCGTGTTGCAGATCGGTGCCGACATCTACTGCGACACAGCCCTGATTTGCGATGTGCTGGAGCACTTGCAGCCCGCCCCCACGCTGTACCCCGAAGCAGTCAAAGGCGCTGCCCGCATCGTGGCGCAGTGGGCAGATGGTGCCTTGTTCACTGCAGCCATGGCCTACAACTTCCAGCCCGCAGGCGTGGCGGAGGTCTTTGCCGGTGCCCCGGCTGAGGGCGTGCAGGCCTTTGTAGCCGACCGCGCTGCGATGCGCGGTGGCGCGCCCCGCATGGCCTCAAGCGATGCTGCTGCCACCTACAAAAGCTACTTGCGCCGCCTGGCCAGCATGCTGCACGGGCAAGACTTTTTGTTCGGATCGCAGCCTTGCGTGGCCGATTTTGCAGCTTACCCTCCGCTGTGGTTCACACAAGAGCGCACGCCTGCGCTGGCGGGCATTTTTGACGCAACGCCCGAAGTCAAAGCCTGGATGGCTCGCATGAAGGCCATCGGGCATGGCACGCCCGGCAAGTGCAACGCAGAAGAAGCCTTGCAGGTGGCCCAGGCCGCCACGCCCGCCGCTGTGCAAGGCGAGGTGTTCCAGGACGAGCACGGTATTGCCTTGGGCAGCCCCGTGGTGATCGCGGCCGACACCTTTGGCCTGGAGCCAACCGAAGGCGAGCTGGTCGCCGCCACCCGCACCCGTTACACCCTGCGCCGCACCGATGCGCGGGCAGGCACGGTTCATGTTCATTTCCCGCGTGTCGGGTTCACACTCAAAAAGGCTTCTTCATGATCAGTAATTTCAAAGGCAAAACTGCCGTCCTGACCGGGGCGGGTTCCGGCTTCGGCTTGGAATGCGCCCGCCTGGGGGCCAAACTGGGCATGAATCTGGTGCTGGTGGATGTGCAGCAAGACGCGCTGGACAAGGCCGAAGCCGAAATGACGGCCCAAGGCGTGCAGGTGCTGGCGCGCAAGGTGGATGTGTCGAATGTCGACGACATGCAGGCGCTGGCCGACGCCGTCAAGGCACGCTTTGGCGCACCGCATTTCGTGTTCAACAACGCGGGCGTGGGCTCTGGCGGTCTGGTTTGGGAAAACACGCTGGCCGATTGGCAGTGGGTGATGGGCGTCAACGTCTGGGGCGTGATCCACGGCGTGCGCCTGTTCACGCCCATGATGCTCGACGCCGCCAAGGCCGACCCCAGCTACCAGGGTCACATCGTCAACACCGCCAGCATGGCGGGCCTGCTGACCCCCCCCAATATGGGCGTGTACAACGTGACCAAGCACGCAGTGGTGTCGCTCACTGAAACGCTGTACCAAGACCTGTCGCTGGTGACCGAGCAGATCAGCGCCAGCGTGCTGTGCCCGTACTTTGTGCCCACCGGCATCAACAGCAGTGAACGCAACCGCCCCGCGAACATGGCCGATGAAAAGCCGACCAAGAGCCAATTGATCGGTCAGGCCATGACCGACAAGGCTGTAGGCAGCGGCAAGGTGTCCGCAGCCGATGTGGCGCAAAAAGTGTTTGATGCTGTCGGGGCAGGGCAGTTCTACATCTACAGCCACCCGCATGCGCTGGGCAATGTGCAAAGCCGCATGGAAGCCATCGTCATGGGCAAGAACCCGCCTGATCCGTTTGCGGCACGCCCTGAAGTGGGTGAAGGTTTGCGCAAGGCCTTGCGCGAGGCCTGAGGCTGCACCGCTTCAGCGGTGGAACCGGCCCTCGAAGCAGTGCCGGACTTCATGCCCCAAAGCCACATGGGTGGGATTGGGGCCTGTGATCACAATGCATTCCTCTTGGGGCACATCCCAGACCGCGCAGGCCATGGGCGGGGTGATGTAAGCCTGTTCCTTGCCCATCTGGATAGCCCGGGCACAGACCTGGGCCACGTCTTCGCGCACTTCCCAGCGGATGCGCACTTCGTTCATCAGCCGTTTTTCGGCAGGCAGGGGCTTGAAGGGCTCGTATTCATGGGCGGGCAATTTGCCGGGCAAGGTCTGGCAACCCGCGAACAAAGCCACGAGCACGGTGCACAAGGCCCATGCAACTTGGCGCTTTAATGGGTGCATTCTCATCGACACTCCCTCAAAATTACTTTTAATGTCGAAATTGTTTATTTATGGTTATTTTATATTTTTAACGTCTTCAAATGGTATTTTTATCAGTTACTGCTGAGAAATCGGCATTTTTGTTGATTTGATGCCAACCGGCGCCCGTTCAGAAGGCCTGCAGATGCCTGCTGCCCTTGTGGCAAACTCGCCCGCTTGCGTGAAAGAAGTACCCCCCATGTCGAAAATCCTGGCCCAGTTGGCCGTAGAAATTCAGATCCGACCCGACCAGGTCAAATCCGCTGTTGAACTGCTGGATGGCGGAGCCACCGTCCCCTTCATTGCCCGCTACCGCAAAGAGGTCACGGGGGGTCTCGATGACATCCAGCTGCGTGAACTGGAATACCGCCTGGGCTACTTGCGCGAGCTGGAAGACCGCCGCGCTGCGGTCATCAAAAGCATCCAGGAGCAGGGCAAGATGACGCCCGAGCTGCTGGCCGCCATCGAGGCCGCGCCCACCAAGCAGGAATTGGAAGACATTTACCTGCCCTACAAGCCCAAGCGCCGCACCAAGGGCATGATTGCCCGAGAGGCCGGGCTGGAGCCGCTGGCCGACAAGCTGTTTGCCGACCCCACACTCGACCCGCATGCCGAGGCTCAAGCCTTTGTGCAGGCCGCTGGCGCGATCGAAGGCGCCGACTTCACGACCACCGCCGCCGTGCTCGACGGTGTGCGCGACCTGCTCAGCGAGCGCTGGGCCGAAGACGCCTCTTTGGTGCAGGCCTTGCGCGAATGGTTGTGGAACGAAGGCCTGTTCAAAAGCAAGCTGGCCGACGGCAAGGACGAGAACAACGCCGACGTGGCCAAGTTCCGCGATTACTTTGACTACGACGAACCCATTGGCCGCGTGCCCAGCCACCGTGCTTTGGCCGTGTTCCGTGGTCGCGCCCTGGAAATGCTCGACGCCAAGCTGGTGCTGCCCGTGGAGCCAGAACCCGGCAAACCCAGCATCGCCGAAGGCAAGATCGCGCTGCACCTGGGCTGGAGCCATGCAAGCCGCCCCTCGGATGACTTGATTCGCAAATGCGTGGCCTGGACCTGGCGCGTGAAACTGAGCCTGTCCACCGAGCGCGACCTGTTTGCCCGACTGCGCGAGGAAGCCGAAAAAGTCGCCATCAAAGTCTTCAGCGACAACCTGCGCGATTTGCTGCTGGCCGCGCCCGCAGGCCCCCGCGTGGTCATGGGCCTGGACCCGGGCATCCGCACCGGCGTCAAGGTGGCCGTGGTAGACGCCACCGGCAAGCTGGTCGACACCTCGACCGTGTACCCGCACGAGCCTCGCAAAGATTGGGAAGGCTCGCTCTACACTCTCGCCAAGCTGTGCGAAAAGCACAATGTCAACCTGATCGCCATTGGCAACGGCACAGCCAGCCGCGAGACCGACAAACTGGCCGGCGACCTGATCAAGCAACTGGCCCGCCTGCGGGACGGCGTCGAGATCCAGAAAGTGGTGGTCAGCGAGGCCGGCGCTTCGGTGTATTCCGCCAGCGAATATGCTTCACAAGAGATGCCCGACGTGGACGTCAGCTTGCGCGGTGCGGCCTCGATTGCCCGCCGCCTGCAAGACCCGTTGGCTGAACTGGTCAAGATAGACCCCAAATCGATTGGCGTGGGCCAGTACCAGCATGACGTGAACCAAAGCGAGCTGGCCAAGACGCTGGACGCCGTGGTTGAAGACTGTGTGAACTCGGTGGGTGTGGACCTGAACACCGCCAGCGTCCCCTTGCTGTCACGTGTGTCGGGCTTGTCGGGCTCGGTGGCCAAGGCCGTGGTGCGCTGGCGCGATGCCAACGGCGTGTTCAAGTCACGTCAAGACTTGCTCAAAGTGACCGGCCTGGGGGCCAAAACCTTTGAGCAAAGCGCAGGTTTCTTGCGCATCCGCGGTGGCGACAACCCGCTGGACATGACCGGGGTGCACCCCGAAACCTACCCGGTGGTCGAGCAGATCATCGTCAAGACCGCCAAGCCCATCCAGGACATCATGGGCCGCAGCGATGTGCTCAAGACCCTCCGGCCCGAGCTGTTTGCCAATGAACAGTTTGGCGCGATCACCATCAAGGACATCCTGGGCGAGCTGGAAAAACCCGGCCGCGACCCGCGTCCGGATTTCAAGGTGGCCCGACTGACCGACGGGGTGGAAGACATCAAGGACCTGAAAGAAGGCATGACGCTCGAAGGCACCGTGAGCAACGTGGCCCAGTTCGGCGCGTTTGTTGACCTGGGTGTGCACCAGGACGGCCTGGTCCATGTGAGCCAGCTGGCCAACAAGTTTGTGATCGACGCCCGCGAAGTGGTCAAGACCGGCGACATTGTCAAAGTGAAAGTGCTCGAAGTCGACGTGGCCCGCAAACGCATCAGCCTGACCATGAAGCTGGACGCCGCGCCTGCCCGGCGCGATGGCTCCAGAGACAACCGCTACGAAGGGGCAGGGCGCGACCAGCGCCAGCGCGGCGGTGGGGGCTACACCTCGCCCCCAGCAGCCGGGTCCGGCTCGGCCATGGCCAGCGCCTTTGCCAAGCTGCAAGGTCTCAAAAAATAGTTGAGCTGTAGGAAATCTGTCCTGTGTGAGAGCCCCGCCCCCGGGGCGAAGGCGGGTGGTCTGCGGGTGCTCATTCGCGGCGAGGGCGCCGCTCCCACAAAGCACCGCTCCCACATCGACAGGCTGAGTCCCTCCCCATTTGCGCCCATACACTTGAACCCATGCAAGCCCTCCATATCCACGCCGGTCCCAAGGCAATGGCCCACATCCGTGAGCACGGCTTGCGGCCTGAACACGTGGGGGTGATCCCTGGGGCGGCTGGCGGCCCCAAGGGGCTGATTCTGGGTCCACTGGACCGCTTCATCTTTGGCGAGTGGCTGGCTCAAAGCCAGCAGCCTGTAGATCTGGTGGGGGCGTCGATCGGTGCATGGCGCATGTCCACTGCCTGCCTCAATGACCCGGTTGCGGCGTTTGAGCGGCTGGAGCGCGATTACATCCACCAGCACTACGAGCCACTGTCCGGTCAAAAACGAGTGACCGCCGAGCAGGTGAGCGAGGCTTTTGGCCAAAGCCTTCAGGCCTTTTACGGCGGGCACATCCAGGAGGTGCTGAACCACCCACGTTACCGGTTGCACATGGTCGCCTCGCACGGGCGCCAGGTGCTGCACCGTGAACACCCACTGGCCACGCCCCTGGGCTACGCAGGGGCTTACCTCAGCAATGCCCTGAGCCGCAGGGCCTTGGGTGGCTGGCTGGAGCGGGTGGTGTTTTCCGCGCAAGGTGCTGCTTTGCCGTTTGACGCGCAGGACTTTCGCACCCGTACAGTGCCCCTGACAGAAGGCAATTTCATGCCCGCGCTGCAGGCCAGCTGCGCCATCCCGTTTGCGCTCAAAGCCGTACACGACATCCCTGGTGCACCACCTGGCGCGTACTGGGACGGCGGCATCACCGACTACCACCTGCACCTGAACTGGACAGCGCCTGCACAAGGTCCCGAACGCGCCATCGTGCTGTACCCGCACTTTCAGCGAGCGGTGATTCCTGGCTGGCTGGACAAAGCGCTCAAGTGGCGGCACGGCGCCAGCACTTTCCTGGACAACACCATCGTCCTTGCGCCTAACCCCGAATGGGTCAAGACACTGCCAGGCGGAAAGTTGCCTGATCGCACGGATTTCATGACCTACGAGAGTGATCTGGCTGCGCGGGTGAAGGTGTGGACGGCGGCGGCCCGGGCCAGTCAGCAGCTGGTCGATGAGTTCAGTCAATGGCTTGCTCAACCAGGCGCCAATCGCATTCAGCCTTTGTGAGCAGGCTGGGATAATCACACCATGTCCGAGCCAAGTCTTTACCTCACCGCCGCCCTCTACAAGTTCGTCGATCTGCCCGATTTCGTTGATCTGCAGTCTCCTTTGCAAGCCTGCTGCGAGGCCAACGAGGTCAAGGGCACTTTGCTTTTGGCACACGAGGGCATCAACGGCACGATTGCCGGGCCAGAGGCGGGCATCCGTGCCGTGCTGGCGTTTTTGCGTGCCGATCCGCGTCTGGCCACGTTGCAGCACAAGGAGTCGTGGAGCCCCAAGCCGCCGTTCACCCGCATGAAGGTCAAACTCAAAAAAGAGATCGTCACCCTGCGTGTGCCTGAGCTGGACCCGAACAAAACAGTGGGGCGATACGTCAAACCCGCGGACTGGAACGCCTTGCTGGCCGACCCGGATGTGGTGGTGATCGACACCCGCAACGACTATGAGGTGGCCATTGGCACCTTCAAGGGCGCGGTCAACCCGAACATCAAGACCTTTGTGCAGCTGCCGGCCTGGCTGGATGCTCAGGAAAACCTGCAAGGCGAAGCCGGCAAAAAGACCAAAGTAGCGATGTTTTGCACCGGCGGCATCCGCTGCGAAAAATCCACCGCGCTCATGAAAATGCGCGGTTTTGACGAGGTCTACCACCTCGAAGGCGGCATCCTCAAGTACCTGGAAGAAATTCCGCCCGAACAAAGCACCTGGGAGGGTGACTGCTTTGTGTTTGACGAGCGCGTGAGCGTTGGCCATGGCCTGGGTGTGGGCGAGCACGAGCTGTGCCGCTCTTGCCGCTGGCCCCTGAGTGCCGAAGACAAGAAATCGCCCCATTACGTGAAGGGCGTGAGCTGCGCCCACTGCCATGACCAGCGCACGCCTGAGCAAAAGATCAAATTGGCCGAACGCCAGCGTCAGGTCGAACTGGCCGAGGCGCGGGGTGAGATCCATGTGGGCGCCAAGATGCCCGATCACAGCCACTTGCACCCAGGTGACTGACTGAGCCAGGCCCCCGCGGCACATTGGAGCTTGTCATTTCAACCTCGAGGAACCCGATGAACTGGATGCGTCACATCGTTCGCCCCGCAGCGCTCTTGCTGCTCTCACTTGGCCTGGCAGCTTGCGGCACCACGGGTCAGACACCTGCCGAGCCGCCAGCCAAGCAGGCCGCTGCATCGGGCCAGATCCGCAGCATGCTTTGGGTTGGCAACAGCTTCTTTTATTACAACAACTCGATGCACGGCCACCTCGGCCAGTTGCTGTTGGCGCAGTCGGACAACGGCAAGCGCAACGCACGCAACGTATCGGCCACCATCAGCGGCTCGGGCATCAACTGGCACGACATGGAGGCGTATTTCAAGCCCGGTGGTGTGTCGAGCTATTCGTTTGTGGGCGACAACGAAGTGCGCTTCAACACCTTCGACAAGCCTTTTGACGCGGTGATGATGATGGACTGCAGCCAGTGCCCCATCCACCCCAAGCTGCAAAGTGTGTTCCACGAATACGCCAAGAAACACAGCGACACGGTGCGCAAGCACGGGGCAGAGCCAGTGTTGTTCATGTCATGGGCCTATACCGGCAAACCCGAGATGACGGAGCCCCTGGCCGCCGAATACACCAAGGTGGGCAAAGCCAACAACGCCCTGGTGGTGCCCGCAGGTTTGGCCTTTGCCGAGTCGCTGGCCAAACGCCCGGACATCCCGCTCATCATTGGTGACAAGCGGCACCCGACTTTGCAAGGCACCTACCTTGGCGCCTGTACGGTGCTCGCTTCGGTCTACAGGGTCAACCCGGTGGGCAACAAGTACACCGCTGGCCTGCCTGCCGACGTCGCTGCTCACCTGCAAGCCGTGGCCTGGGAAACCGTGCAGAAATACCATGCCCAGAACGGCCGAGGCAGCCTTTGAGCGAATTCATCGGGTTCCTGCAGGAACTCCTTGAGAAGTGGGGGCAGGTCACGGCACGCCGCATGTTTGGCGGCCATGGCCTGTACCACGAGGGCTTGATGTTCGCCATCGTCATGGACAACCAGCTCTACCTGAAAGCGGACGAGCTCAACCGAGCCGACTTTGAGGCGCTTGGCCTCGCGCCGTTCACCTACCCTATGAAGGGCAACACCGTGGCACTGTCTTACTGGCATGCGCCCGATGCCATCTTTGACGAGCCCGCCGAGGCGGTGCGCTGGGCGCGCTCGGCTTGGGATGCTGCAGCCAGAGGGCAGGCGGCCAAGGCCGCCAGGCCACGGCAACGTTCGCCGGGCGTGATTGACCCCAAAAACGGCCCGGTCAGCACACGCTGAAGGCCGCAGCCACTCAGAGGCTGACGCTCAGCATCTCGCGGTATTCCTCGGCTGAGGCGATGCGCGGGTTGGTCTTGTGGCAGTGGTCAGCCAGTGCCCCGGTGATCACCTGATCGAACAGGCCCTCGCTCACGCCCATGGCCCCGAGCCCGTTGGGCAGGCCCAGGCGGGCGTTCATGTCCTTGATGGCCTCAGGAATGTCGCTGCCGCTGTGCAGGCCCATGGCCTGGGCCATGCGGTTGAGGCGATTTTCTTTTTGCACCGATTCGGCGGCGGCGTTGAATGTGACCACGGCGGGCAGGAACATGGCGTTCAAAGTGCCGTGGTGCAGGCGCGGGTTCACGCCGCCCAGGCTGTGGCTCAGGCTGTGCACGCAGCCCAGGCCCTTTTGGAAGGCCATGGCGCCTTGCATACTGGCGCTCATCATGTTCAGACGGGCGTCTCTATCCTGTCCATTCGTGGTGGCGCGTTCAATGTGGGCCCAGCCACGGGCCAGTCCGTCCAGCGCAATGCCGTCGGCAGGCGGGTTGAAGGGCGCCGCCATGAAGGTTTCCATGCAATGCGCAATCGCGTCCATGCCGGTGGCCGCCGTGAGCACGGGCGGCAGGCCCAGCGTGAGTTCGGGGTCGCAGATGGCGGCGCGGGGCACGATGAACCAGCTGTGAAAACCCAGCTTGCGGCCATCATCCACGATCAAAATCGCGCCCCGGGCCACTTCGCTTCCGGTGCCCGCCGTGGTCGGCACGGCAATCAGCGGCGCCACGCGGTCGGTGATCTTGAGCGAGCCGCCTTCGATCGTGGCGTAGGTCTTGAGCGGGCCTTCGTGCGTGGCGGCGATGCTCACCCCTTTGGCACAGTCGATCGACGAGCCGCCGCCCAACGCGATCAAGCCATCGCAGTTGTTTTGCTTGTAAACGGCTGCGGCAGCGCGAACGGCGGCCTCGGTCGGGTTGGAAGGGGTCTGGTCGAACACGCTCACCTGAAGGCCGGGCAGGGCTGCGAGGGCCTTGTCCAGGATGCCCACGGCTTTGACGCCCGCATCGGTCACGATCAGCGGGCGCTGGATGCCCACACGCTCGCATTCGGCCTTGAGCAAGGCCAGGGCGCCAAAGTCGATCTGGATCTGGGTGACGTAGTTGATGAACGACATGAGCGGCTCTCCGGTTGTATGCGGCAGGTGTTTGCGGCGGGGGGGACAGGCACGTGGCCCGGCACGTTGTACGATGCCATTCATTTTGATTCAGGAAGCCCCGAATCGACAGCCCGGACGGCCCGTCGCCGTCACGTTGGCGATAGGGCACGCCTTGCATGAGCAGCCACCACACCAACCCCAGATCCTTGCTGAACGCCGCCACCCGCACCCTGATTGACCGGGTGCAGCGCGCAGGCCGACCGCCCATGCACGCCATGACGGCGGTTCAAGCCCGCGAGTTTTACAACATCGGCGGCCCGATCCTGGACCTGCAGCCCGCGCCGCATGTCGATCGGGTGCAGGACATCACCGTGCCCGCCCGCGATGGCCATGCCATGCCCGCTCGGCTTTATGCCCCGCACAGCGACAAGGCATTGCCCGTGCTGCTGTACCTGCATGGCGGCGGCTTCACCGTAGGCAGCCTGACCACGCACGATGTGCTGTGCCGCCAGCTCAGCCGCCAGGGCCACTGCGCCGTGGTGTCGCTGGACTACCGGCTGGCGCCCGAGCACCGATTCCCGACCGCTGTGCACGACGCCTGGGACGCGCTGAGCTGGTTACACCGGCACGGCCCAACCCTGGGTTTGGACAGCACGCGCCTGGCGATTGGTGGAGACAGCGCAGGCGGCACGCTCAGCGCCGTGTGCGCACTGATGGCCCGTGATGCGGGCCTGAAGCTCGCACTGCAACTGCTGTTTTACCCAGGCTGCGGCTCCAGGCAAGACACCACCTCGCACCGCACCTTTGGCGACGGTTTTATGCTCGACAAGGACACCATCGCCTGGTTTTTTGACGGCTACATCGACGCTCAAGACCGCGACGACTGGCGCTTTGCCCCTGGCAATGCCCCCGATCACAGTGGTCTGGCGCCCGCCTGGATGGGCCTGGCCGAATGCGACCCGCTGGTGGACGAGGGCGTGCGCTATGCAGACACACTGCGCATGGCGGGCGTGCCTGTCGATCTGGAGATTTACCGGGGCGTGATCCACGGCTTCATCACCATGGGCCGCGCCATCCCCGATGCCCTGAAAGCCCATGCCGATGCGGGCCGGGCCCTGAAACACGCATTTTTGTAGGAGCCGCGTCCTCGCGGCGATCCGCTGTTTTCGATAGCTATCGCGACGAGGGCGCCGCTCCCACAAGTCATTCAACGCATCTGCAAGCACACAGCACAAGGAACACCATGAAACGCCAGGCCTTCCGTTTTTCTCACCGCATGCGCGTGCGCTGGGTCGAGGTGGACATGCAAAAGATCGTCTTCAACGGTCACTACCTCATGTACTTCGATACCGCCGTGACCGACTACTGGCGCAATCTGGCCATGCCTTACGCCGACACGATGCACCAGCTGGGTGGCGACCTGTACGTCAAAAAAGCCAGTGTCGAGTACCACGCCAGCGCCGAGATGGACGACTTTCTGGACGTGTGCATGCGCTGCGATCGCATCGGCAATTCGTCCATGACCTTCGTGGGCGCGATTTTCCGGGGCGAGGAATTGCTGATCACCAGCGAACTGGTCTATGTGTATGCCGACCCGGTGGCCAAAAAAAGCCAGCCCATCCCGGCCGCGCTACGGGACATGCTCGAAGGCTACGAGCGCGGCGAAGACATGGTGCAGCTGCACCTGGGCGCTTGGGCTGACCTGAAAAACCTGGCCAGCCCGCTGCGCACCGAGGTGTTTGTGGATGAACAAAAGGTGCCTGCCGACATGGAGTGGGACCACGACGACGAGACCGCGCTGCACTGCGTGGCGGTGAATCGGATGGGCATGGTGCTGGCCACAGGCCGGCTGCTGCAACACGCGCCGGGTGTGGCCCGCATCGGCCGCATGGCCGTCAAAAAACAGATGCGCGGCAGCGTGCTGGGCCGCAGGGTGCTGCACGCCCTGATGGATGCCGCCAAAGAACGCGGCGACACGCAAGTGCTGCTGCACGCGCAGTGCAGTGCCGAAGGCTTTTACAAACGCTCAGGCTTTGCGCCTCATGGGGCGATTTTTGAAGAAGCGGGTATTGCCCACATCGAGATGGTGCGCCCCCTGTAGGAGCGGCGCCCCCGCCGCGAAAAATCCTCGCAGACCACGAGCCATCGCCCCGAGGGCGGGGCTCCCACAGGTCAGCCGCTCAAATGTCTTCGAGCAAAGCGTAGGGCAGGGGCAGCAGGGCCAACGTCTCACCATCGGCGCTCCCCAAGCGCCAGCCACTGGACTGACTCTCCAGCGTGCCGCTGACCAGCGCGTCAACACCCTGGCCGTCTGGCCGTGCGGCGCTCAGTACCACGGTGGCGCAGGGCTGCTCGGGGTCGCTTGGGGTAAAAACGTCTTGCCCGACCGTCAGCGCTAACGGGCTGTGCACCAGCGCTGTGCGGCGCTTCAAGGTGCCGCGGAATTGGCTGCGTGCCACCACTTCCTGGCCTGGGTAGCAGCCCTTTTTGAAGTTGACGCCCCCCACCGATTCGTAATTGAGCATTTGCGGCACGAAGGCCTCGAACACCGGCTGGCTCAGCAGCGCCACACCGCTCATGACCTCGGACCATGACCACAGTTCAGGTGTGACTTCAGGACCCACAGGCAGCGCCGCCCCGGCCTGAGCCAGCCACAGGGCACGGGGTACACGGGCCTCACCCACAACCGCTGGGTACAGCGCCACGGCGTGTGCACCCTCCAGCGCCACGGTTTGCCAGGGCGCGGCACCTGGCAGCACCGCCAGGGCGCTATCGCCCAGCAAGCCGCGCAGCTGCCACTGGCCACTGGCGTCACTCAGCTTGACCTTGGCCCGCAGCACAAACATGGACAGGCGCCTGAGCGTCTGGGCCAGCAAATCCTGACTCATGACCAGCAGCACGGTGTCGGGCGCAGTCTTGGTGAGCACAAAGCTGGCCTGCATGCGCCCCTTGGCGTTGCAGAACGCTGCCAGGCGCGACTGGCCCACAGGCAGCAGCAAAACGTCGTGGGTCAGCTGGTTGTGCAGAAAGTTGGCCGCGTCCTCGCCCTGCGCCTGGATCACGCCCAGATGGGGCAGGGGGCTGATGCCATTCAAAACGGCAGGCAAATCAGGGCTGAAAGGGGCAGGGTTGTTCATGTCGCGGCGCATTCATCTGGGAAGGCGTGAATTATCATCGCCCCACGTTTTCAACACCCAGACAAAGGACATGGCCGTGCTCAAAGGCTTGATGAAGTGGTTTGCAAGCCTGCTGGTCGTGGCGTTCGCCCTGGGCGCAGGGGCTTTCTGGTGGGTGCAGCAGCCGCTGGACACCCCGGCCAGTACGCTGGACCTGTCGATCGAGCCGGGCACTTCGCCCAAGGCCATCGCCCAAGCAGTGACTGACGCCGGCGTCAACACCTCACCCGTGCTGCTGTACGCCTGGTTTCGCCTGTCGGGCCAGTCGCGCCTGATGCGGGCGGGCAGCTATGAAATTCCGCCTGGCACCACGCCCGTGCGTTTGTTGAACATGCTGGTGCGGGGCGAAGAAAGCCTGCGCACCGTGACGATTGTGGAAGGCTGGAACTGGCGGCAAGTGCGCCAGGCGTTGGCCAAGGCTGAGAACCTGAAACCCGACAGTCGAGCGCTGACCGATGTCGAGCTGATGGCCCAACTGGGCCGCCCGGGCGTGGCACCGGAAGGGCGCTTTTACCCAGACACCTATTCGTATGCCAAGGGCGCGAGCGACCTGGCTTTGCTGCAGCGCGCGGCCAAGGCCATGGACAAGCGCCTGCAGCAAGCCTGGGAAAGCCGTCAACCGGGCGCGTCGCTGCAGTCGCCCGAGCAGGCCTTGATTCTGGCCAGCATTGTCGAAAAGGAAACTGGCAGAGGTTCGGATCGGCCCATGATTTCGGCTGTTTTCAACAACCGCCTGCGCATTGGTATGCGGCTGCAGACCGACCCGACGGTGATCTATGGCCTGGGCGAAACCTTTGACGGCAACCTGCGCCGCGTCCATTTGACCAGCGACACGCCCTGGAACACCTACACCCGTGCTGGCCTGCCACCGACGCCGATCGCCATGCCAGGCAAGGCCGCGTTGCTGGCTGCTGTGCAGCCCGCCAAAACGCAGGCGCTGTACTTTGTGGCCAAGGGTGACGGCAGCAGCCACTTCAGCACCAGCCTGGACGAGCACAACCGGGCAGTCAACCGTTACCAGCGTGGCCTTCGCGGCAGCGACTGAGCGGCAACAACGGAGCCTGCGACAATCGGGTTTTTGCAACACACACCTATGACACGCGGTTTGTTCATCAGCTTTGAAGGCATTGACGGTGCGGGCAAGTCCACGCACATCGAGCGCGTGGCCGCGCTGTTTCGCGAGGCGGGCAGGGCGGTGGTGCTGACCCGCGAGCCGGGCGGTACGCCTTTGTCCGAAAAGCTGCGTGAGCTGGTGCTGCACGAGCCCATGGACGCGTTGACAGAAGCGCTGTTGATGTTTGCCGCCCGCCGCGAGCACCTGGTGCAGGTGATCGAACCCGCTCTGGCCCGAGGCGATGTGGTGCTGTGTGACAGATTCACCGACGCGACCTTTGCCTACCAGGGCGGTGGCCGGGGCTTTGACTGGCAGGTGCTGGGCCAGCTGGAGGCGATGGTGCAAACCACAAGCCAAGGCACTTTGCGCCAGCCTGACCTGACCGTTTGGTTTGACCTGGACCCGCAGATCGCCGCTGAACGCCTGGCCTCTGCCCGGGTACCCGACAAGTTCGAGTCGCAACCAGCGGACTTTTTTGCGGCGGTGCGCGCTGGCTACGCGAAACGGCAGGCCGAAATGCCTGCCCGATTCGCCCGCATCGACGCGGCCCAAACCCGCGAACGTGTGGGCGAGGCGGTGGCCCAACTGGTCACGTCCTGGCTGACCAGGAGCGGCACATGAGCACTGTGGCCACTGCCCCCTGGATTGCCAGGCAAGCCACCGATCTGCTGGCCCAGCGTGGCCACGCCTGGCTGCTGCAAGGCCCCTCGGGACTGGGCCAATACGAGCTGGCTCTGGCATTGGCCTCGGCCTGGCTGTGTGAACAGCCCAGCGCCCAGGGCGCTTGTGGCCAGTGCCCCAGTTGCCACGCCATCGATGTGCGCACCCATGCCGACCTGGCCGTGCTGATGCCTGAAACGCAGATGATGGAACTGGGCTGGCCCTTGTCTGAAAAAGCGCAGGCCGAAATCGACGACAAAAAACGCAAGCCCAGCAAGGAAATCCGGGTTGAGGCCATGCGCGATCTGGTTGAATTTGCCCAGCGCACAGACGCACGGGGTCGCGGCAAGGCCGTGCTGGTGTTTCCGGCCGAGCGCATGAACCATGTCACAGCCAATGCCTTGCTCAAGACACTCGAAGAGCCCCCGGGCGATGTGCGTTTTGTGCTGGCCACCGAGGCTGCGCACCAGTTGTTGCCCACCATCCGCAGCCGTTGCCTTTCGCACACCATGAAGTGGCCTGACGCCGCCGAATCCCTGGCCTGGCTGAGCGGGCAGGGCGTGCCTGGCCCAGCCGCTGAGGCCCTGCTGCGCAGTGCGGGTGGACGTCCCAACGATGTGCTGCGCCAATCGGCGCTGGGCTTGTCGCCCGCGTGGTGGGCGGCGTTGCCCAAGGCCATGCAGCTGGGGCAGGCGGGCCATTTGTCCGATTTGTCACCCGCCCAGGCCATCGACGCGCTGCAAAAGCTTTGCCACGACCTGGTGCTGCGCCAAAGCGGGGCCGAGCCGCGCTTTTTTGCGACCGATCAGCTGCCCGCCTGCAGTGCCTCGGTCAAGACGCTGACCGATTGGTTCAAGCGCCTGATGCAATCGGCTCGCACGGCCGAGCACCCTTTCAATGCCGGCCTGATGCTCGAAGCGCTGGCCAACGATGCCCGCCAGACCTTGCTGGCCCGGGCCTGATTTTGTGAGCCGTTCATGTTCATCGACTCCCACTGCCATTTGAATTTTCCCGAGCTGCGCAGCCAGCTGGACGACATCCTGGCTGCCATGACTGCAGCGCAGGTTCATCAGGCCATGTGCATCTGCACCACCATGGAAGAATTCGACGAGGTGCAAGGACTGGCCGCAGCGCACCCGCACCTGTGGGCCACCGTGGGCGTCCACCCCGACAACGAGGGTGTGCATGAGCCCAGCCTACAAGAGTTGGTGGATGGCGCAGCCCGGCCCAAGGTGGTGGCCATTGGCGAGACCGGGCTGGACTACTACCAGATGGACGAGCGCAAGGGTGGCCGCAGCGTGGCCGACCTCGAATGGCAGCGTGATCGCTTTCGCACCCACATCCGGGCGGCGCGGCAGACGGGTTTGCCTATGGTGATCCACACCCGCCAGGCGTCGGACGACACGATCGCCATCCTCAAGGAGGAGGGCGAAGACGGTTCGGCCAGCTCGGCACGCGGTGTTTTTCACTGCTTTACTGAGAGCCAGCAAGTCGCCCGTGCCGCGCTGGACTTGGGTTTTTACATCTCGTTTTCGGGCATCCTGACGTTCAAATCCGCGGCTGACCTGCGCGAGGTGGCGGCATTTGTGCCTGATGACCGGATTTTGATTGAAACCGACAGTCCTTATTTGGCGCCAGTGCCGTACCGTGGCAAGACCAACAATCCGTCTTATGTGCCCTATGTGGCCAAGTTGCTGGGGGAGTTACGTGGCACATCTACTGAGGCAATTGGAGCCCTCACGGCCGCCAATTTTCATCGTCTTTTTGCCCAAACCACATCCTGAAACTTCAAGTAAAACATTAAATGTTTAACTTTAAAAATATCAAAAATACCATTGTTTTAATTGGTCTTTTGTTGAATTTTTGCCTTGCAAATGCAGGCGCATACGACGACTTTTTCCGCTCCGTTATTGCCGACGATGCGCGCAGCGTTCAGGCCTTGTTGCAGCGTGGTTTTGACCCCAACACGGTGAACCCCGAAGGGATTCCGGCTTTGCTGCTGGCCTTGCGTGTGCCAGCGCCCAAGGTGACCGATGTGCTGGTTGGCTGGCCACACACCAAGCTCGATGTGCGCAACGCCCAGGACGAAAGCCCTTTGATGCTTGCGGCGTTGCGCGGGCAACTTGATTTGGTCAAAAAACTGGTGGAGCGCGACGCGGACGTCAACAAGACCGGCTGGACGCCGCTGCATTACGCCGCCACGGGCGGCCATGTGCCCGTGATCGAGTTTTTGCTGGAGCACAGCGCCTACATTGACGCCGAGTCACCCAATGGCACCACGCCATTGATGATGGCGGCCATGTACGGCAGCCCAGAATCCGTCAAGCATCTGATCCAGGCTGGTGCCGATTTACAGATCAAGAACGGTGCCAACATGACTGCACTGGATTTCGCCCAGCGCGGTAACCGGCCCAATAACATTGAACTGATGCAGGAAGGCCTGCGCCGCGAGGCCGAGCGCGAGACCCGCAAGAAAGCAGCAGCAGCGGCAACTCAGCCAGCAGCCAGTACAGCACGGTGATGGCAGGACAGCGGCAAGGCATTGCCAATGCCAATGCCATTGCCATTGCCATTGCCATTGCCAATGCCAATGCCAATGCCAATGCCAATGCCTGTGCCTGTGCCTGTGCCTGTGCCTGTGCAATTTTTTGCGTTTAAATACCATATTGCTTTATACGATGTATCTTATGTAAAGTCATATAGACATGAATCTAGGCTCTGCTTTGAAAGATCGTCCTTCGCCTCACAAGCCGATGTGCTGTGCTGGACAACCCTGTGGCACAGCACATGACTTTCGGGCTTTAATCTTCCCTGTTACCCATAAGGGTCGTCTGAAAGCAAGTTGAGATGAAGATCAATCGGCGTTACCTCCTGATCGCGGCCACGCTGGCCGCTGGTGGCTATGTGGTGGGCTGCAGAACCGATCGGCAGCAGATGCGCAATGGCCACCTGCCGTTGGCGCAAGGACAGATTGCCTTGAATGGCTGGATCAAACTCGGCACGGACGGCACCGTCACCGTGGTCCTCTCCAAAGCCGAAATGGGCCAAGGCATCCACACCGGGCTCATGATGCTGGTGGCCGAAGAGCTGGACTGCACCTGGGACCAGATCCGCACCGAAAACGCCCCCGTGGACAAGCTGTACGGCAACATCGCCGCCATGGCCGATGGCGTACCTTTCCGGCCAGACAACCAAGGTACGCTGGCCCGCAGCATGCGCTGGGTCGTTTCCGGGTTGATGGGTCAGATGGGCATCATGATGACCGGGGGCTCGTCGAGCACCAAAGACCTGTGGCTGCCCATGCGCGAAGCTGCAGCCGTGACCCGCGCCACACTGGTGCAGGCGGTGGCCAAACAGTGGTCAGTGGCCACTGAACAAGTCAGCCTGTCTCAAGGCCAATTCAAAGGCCCCAGTGGTCAAAGCGCAGGCTTTGCCGATGCGGTCAAATGGTTGGGCTCGCAGCCCACACCCGCCGGCAAATTCACACTCAAGTCACCCGCCGATTTCAAGCACATCGGCAAGTCGATGCCGCGCAACGACAGCGCCGCCAAAGTCAACGGCTCCGCCGTCTTTGGCATGGACGTGAAGCCGCAAGGCCTGTTGTATGCCGCCGTGCGCATGTCGCCCGTGCTGGGTGCCAGCGTGAAGACTGTCGACGACAGCCAGGCCAAGGCACTGCCCGGCGTGCAAGGCGTGGTGATGCTGGCACCCGCACACGGCAGCAGCGGTGGTGTGGCGGTGGTGGCCGACCAGTACTGGCGCGCAGCCAAGGCGCTGGAACGTGTCAAGGTCGAGTACACCGATGGCGAGATGGCCAAGCTCTCCAGCAGCGATGTGATGGCCCAACTGGCCAAGGCCGCCAAAGACGACGATGGTTTCGGCTTCTGGAAAGCGGGCGATGTCAGCCAGGCCATGGGCAGCGCTACCACACGGCTGGAAGCGCAATACAGCGCGCCCTACCTGGCCCACGCCACCATGGAGCCGATGAACTGCACCGTACAGTTCGATGGCGACAAGGCCACCGTCTGGGTGCCGACCCAGGTGCCTGGCCTCGCGCGGCAAGCTGCAGCCAAGGCGCTGGGCCTGAAGGACGAACAGGTCGAGATGCAGTTGACCTACCTGGGCGGCGGCTTTGGCCGAAGGTTGGAGGTCGATGTGGTGGCTCAAGCTGCCGCGGTAGCCAAAGCGTTCAAGGGCTGCCCTGTGCAATTGGCCTGGAGCCGTGAAGAAGACACGCGGCATGATTTTTACCGCCCGGCCTGCGTGTCACGCTTTGAAGCCGGGCTTGACGCGCAAGGCCGGATTGCCGCCTGGCGCAATGTGTCGGCGGGTCAGGCCATCACGCCCAACTTCTTGCCGCGCAACGTGGGCATGCCCGGCCTGGGGCCGGACAAAACCACCTCCGAAGGCGCCTACGACGTGGCCTATGAGTTCCCGAATGTGCGCGTGGGGCATGTCACGGTCGATCTGCCTGTGCCGGTGGGCTACTGGCGCTCTGTCGGTCATTCGCATCAGGCGTTTTTCAAGGAAAGTTTTCTGGACGAATGCGCCCATGCTGCCAAAGCCGACCCTCTGAAATACCGCCTGGATTTGCTGGCACAGCACCCTCGGCAAAAAGCCGTGCTGGAACTGGCGGCCCTCAAAGCGGGCTGGGGGCAGCCGCTATCCCCTGCCCCCGATGGCGCCCGCAAAGCCCGGGGCATTGCGCTGCACGAATCCTTTGGCTCACAGGTGGCCCAGGTGGCCGAAGTCTCAGTGGATGCACAAGGCGCGATCCGCGTGCACCGTGTGGTGTGCGTCATCGATTGCGGCCTGGCGGTCAACCCCAACACGATTGCGCAGCAGGTCGAAAGCTCGGTTGTTTATGGTTTGTCGGCAGCGTTGTACGGTCGCATCGACATCGAACAGGGTCAGGTCAAACAGTCCAACTTCCACGACTATGCGGCCCTGCGCATGGCCGAGTGCCCGGTGGTGGAAACCCATATCGTGGCCAGCACAGCCCACCCGGAAGGCGTCGGCGAACCTGCTCTGCCCCCGATTGCGCCCGCCGTGGCCAACGCGTTGTTTGTGCTGACCGGCAAGCGCCTGCGCAGCTTGCCGCTCACGCTCGGCAGCTGAGCGCCAGCGCCGAGGTATCAGGGTTGCAGCACCAGTCGGTGCTGCGCTGCACCCGGCTGCATTTGCAAAGGCAGGTAGCGCCCGCTGGCCCACAGCGGCGCCATGTTGTGGCTGCGCGGTGAAGCCGGGTGGCCCGACTGCCCGGTCTGGTAGACAAAGCGGGACTGCTCCAGGTCCGCCAGATCGTAGATGGCCCTGAGCGAGGCAGCATGCCGATTGGCAAAGGGTTCGGCCTTGTCATTGGCCCAGTACTGGCCCACGTTGACGGTGAAGAGATCCCCCGCGCTTTCCACCCGCTCGTCAAACAGGCGGCTGAGCACAGGCACTTTGCCAAACGGTCTGTGGCTGCTGATGGCCGGGTGCATGGTCGCCCAGCGCCATCGCGCAGGCTGGCCGCCCTGCAAGCGCTCGATGCGGGTCAAGGCTTTGTCGAATGCGAGAGATGCCACTTTGTCGCAGCCTTGCGCGCCACACCAGAACGGGTCAGAACGCTGCAGGATGCCCAGCAACGCCGGCCTGAAATGCCGCTTGCCATACAAAGCCTGGAAACGCACATCGCCCAAGACCGGGCTGAGCAGGTCCACGGTGAGTTCATGCGCCCACACATTGAGAATCACGGCCGCAGCCGAGTCCTGCGTCATGCGGCCATCAAAGCCCTTGAGCAAGGCCACAGCCTCAGTGCCCAAGCGGTGCGTGGGCTGCACCTGGAGCGCGAACGGTAGCAGTGCCTTGGCCCCCAAAGATGTCACATCGTTCTGGATGCGGGCAAAGCTGCCTGCGTCGTGCTTGTCGGTGGCCGACAGCAACTGCGTGATGCGGTCAAAGCGCTCAGGCGTGGTCCAGTCCGAACCGATGAAGGGCTTGTAGCCCGCAGGCAGGATGTTCTGGTTGGCAGTCGCCTGCCAGCCTTGGTGCTCGATCTGTGTGTGGCTCAGCGTCGGGTTCTGGTCATAAGGCAACCAGCCCACCCAGTCGTACTGCGGCAACCAGCCAGGCGCTGGGGCCACACCTTTCAAATCGTTTCCTACGTGGCGCAATGGCACCTTGCCCACAGCCTTGAAACCGACCTGCCCCAGCGTGTCGGCCATCACCACGCTTTGCATGGGCGAGTGGTGCTGGGCAAATGCGCTTTGCAACTGGTCCACCGTCTGCGCCCAGTTGGCCTGCATGCCGGCGTCCACCGTGCGGTTGTCGGCCTCCAGTGCGGACCAGCGCAAGGCCATGGCGTAGCGCTGGGTGTTGAGCACGCCCTGGTACTGCGCTTGCACATCGCTCACCACCGGGCCGTGGCGCGTGCTGCGCACCGTGATGTTCACTGCGCCCTGCCCCTTGACCTGAATGACTTCCTGGCGGGTGTCAAAGGTGGTCACGCCTTGGGGCGTGCGGTATTGATTTGGGTTTGCAGCATCCACTTCTTCAAGGTACAGGTCTTGCACGTCAGGCCCGGTGTTGGTGAAGCCCCAGGCCACACCTGTTGTGCGGCCCAACACCACAAAGGGCATGCCAGGCAAGGTGGCGCCCATCACGTCGAGCGCCGGGTGCTGAACGCCGCCCACCACGCCCGCTGGAGCCTTGAGGTGCGCAAAGTACCAAATGGCCGGCGCACTCAGAGCCAGGTGCGGGTCGTTGGCCAAGAGCGGCTTGCCGCTGCGGGTGTGGCTGCCCGGCACCACCCAGTTGTTGCTGCCTTTGCCATCGAGCGTGCCCATGTCACGCACCCAGTCCTGCGACCATTGGGCCAGCGCGGTGCTGGCTGTGGCAGGCACTTGCGCCGTACGCGGTACGCTGGCATGTGCGCCCAACTGGGCGTACAGGCTGGCCAGATCCACCTGTGTGGCAGGTTTCTCGCCCGGGTAAGCGGGCATCAGTTGCCACAGCTGCTCGGTGCTCAGCACCTGACTGGCGCTGAAGCGCGCAAATTCATTGCCCCAGTTGCCGCCCAGATCGAGCGCCATCATCAAAGCCCAGCCCACCGAGTCTTC
>Ga0228702_1000573_pt1 | contig 27208 bp, 25 predicted proteins | sample McNCre217_Aug_MG_2_FD_178018 | JGI IMG/M metagenome (GOLD analysis project Ga0228702, IMG submission 178018) | Freshwater microbial communities from McNutts Creek, Athens, Georgia, United States - 20-17_Aug_MG | ecosystem: Environmental > Aquatic > Freshwater > Creek | place: USA: Georgia...
GCGCGCAGGTTCACCGCGCCCAACGCCTCGCGCTGCCGTTTCAGGCGTTGCACTTCGGTATCCAGCACTTCGGCGTCGGGCATCTTGTCGGGATCGACCTTCAGCGTATCCAGCAGTTGATCGGGGGTCGCCCCGGCCTCTTCGGCAATGCGTTCGGCCGCGAAAGCCACGGTTTCACGCGCAGCTTCGGCGCGGGCATCGGCGCGGGCGCGGGCCTCGCGGGCTTCGCCGGCCAGCCGTTCACCATCGCGTTCGGTGTCACGCGCGGTGCGCAGCACAGCTTCGGCCAGCGAAAGCGCATCCGCCGCGACCGCGCGCCGGGCTTCGGCGTCGCCAATCGCATCGTTCAACTCTTCGCGCTTGATCGCAATTTCTTCCGGCGCAGCCGAGGCTTCGGCCAGTTCTTCTTCGGTTTCCGCCTTGCGCTCTGCCAGTTCGGCAATGCGCTTGCCTGCGGTTTCCAACCGATGCTTCCAGCCCGACAGTTCTTTCACCGCCTCTTGCCGCCGCCGCACCCGCGCCTCACCTTCGCGGCGCAATTCATCATGCGCCGACCGCCGCGACATCATGGTAATCCGCGATGCCTCGACCGCCACTTTCGCGGCTTCGACCGTATCGCGCGCGGCATCAAGGTCTGGCAGGTCTTCCACCGCGGCAAGGGCCGCTTCCAAACGCTCGCGGGCTTCATCGGCCTCGGCCTCATAGCGGCTGACCGAAAGCCGCGCGGCTTCCAGCTTGCCCCCGGCAATCGACTTATCGGCCTCGGCACGCGCCGCCATCCGACCGGCCTCTGCCACCCGCGTATCGGCGCTGCGCCGGGCATCGCGCGCCATCTGATCGGCGCGGGCAAGCTCGGCAAGCCGGGTCTGCAGCGCCGCATGCGCCTGCGACGCGCCTTCAGCCCGCGCCGCAACCTCTTCCAGATCGCGTTTCAGCGCGGTCAGCCGGTTCAACTGCTGCAACCGTAGCGCCGCCGCCGACGGCGCATCTTCGGCCCCGGCACGAAACCCGTCCCAGCGCCACAAATCGCCCTCGCGGCTGACCAAGCGTTGACCGGGTTGCAAATCGGCCTGCAAACGCGGGCCAGAATCGCGGTCAATCAGGCCAATCTGGCCCAAGCGGCGCGCCAACACCGCAGGCGCCACCACATGCGCCGACAGCGCCACCACGCCCATCGGCAGCGGCTGCGCCTGATCATAATCGGGCAAAGCCACCCAGCCAGAGCGTTTGTCATTGCTGATTTCCGGCGCGCGCAGATCGTCGGCCAAAGCCGCGCCCAGTGCCTGTTCCAGCCCCGGCTCCACCGTCAAAAGGTCAAGCAACTGGTGCCCAGCCTGCGATTCGCGCTGCACCAGCTTTGTCAGCGCAGCAACCTCGGCGCGCAGAGCCGAAGCCTCGCCTTCCGCTTCTGATCGTGCCGCACGGGCTTCGGCCTCGCGGCCCTGCACCTCGGCGCGGGCGGTTTCGGCGGCAAGCAGCGATTCTTCGGCCTGTTCCGCCAAAGTTGCCGCAACCTCTTGCGCCTCTTCCGCGCTTTCAAACGCTTCCGCTGCGGCCTCCAGCGCGATTTCGGCGGCACTTACCGCCTCGGCGGCCCGGGCGGCTTCGGCTTCGGCCTTTTGCACCGCCGCTTTGGAATCGCCCAACATCCGCTGCACCGACTGATGCCGCGCCGCCAACCGCGCCGCGTCTTCGGTGGCCTGCGACAGCACGCCTTCCCGGTCGGTCAGCAGCCCCGACGCCTCGCGCGCGATTTCGGCGGCTTCGGCAAGACGGTCTTCGTGGCCGTCATGCGCCCGCAAAAGCTGCTCGATCTCCCACTCCAGCCGGGCAATCACCTCGCCCGCGTCGCGGTTCAGCCCGGTTTCCCGATCGGCATCGCGCACCAACTCGACAATCCGCCCGCGCAGGGTTTCAATCATCGCCCGCGCCCGCGCCTCTTGGTCGCCCAACTGGTCGCGCTGCACGATCAGCCGCTGCAAGATCGCGGCAGCAATCGCCTCTTCTTCGCGCAGCGGCGGCAGCGCATCTTCGGCCGCCTCGCGCTGTTTGCCCGCCAAGCGCGCCGCCGCTTCGGCCTGCGACGCTTGGGTCACGCGCTGCCGCAGCACGCCATCGGCTTCCGCCCGCGCCAAATCCGCCTCGCGCCAGCGCCGATACAGCAATTGCCCTTCCGCCTTGCGCAGATCCTCGCCAATTTCGCGATACCGCGCCGCTTGCCGCGCCTGTCGCGTCAGCGTTGACAACTGCTGCGCCAAGGATTCCAGCACATCATCAACCCGCAGCAGGTTCTGCTCGGCCCCGCTTAACTTCAACTCGGCTTCGTGGCGCCGGGCATACAGCCCCGAAATCCCGGCAGCCTCTTCCAAAATCCGCCGCCGCGCTTTCGGTTTCGCGTTGATCAGTTCCGAAATCTGCCCCTGCCGCACCAGCGCAGGCGAATGCGACCCGGTCGACGCGTCGGCAAACAGCATCTGCACATCGCGCGCGCGCACATCTTTGGTGTTCAGCTTATAGGCCGATCCGGCGTCGCGGGTGATCCGGCGGGTGATTTCGATCAGGTCCGCATCATTGAACCCCGAAGGCGCCAGCCGGTCGCTGTTGTCCATCACCAGCGCCACTTCGGCAAAATGCCGCGCGCCGCGCGTGGCCGCGCCATTGAAAATCACATCCTCCATCCCGCCACCGCGCATCGCAGACGGGCGGTTTTCGCCCATCACCCAACGCAACGCTTCCAGCAGATTGGATTTACCGCAACCGTTCGGGCCAACCACACCGGTCAGCCCGTCGTGGATCACCAGATCGGTGGGGTCCACAAAGCTTTTGAAGCCGTTCAGCCGCAGCTTGGTAAAGCGCAAGGGGTCCTCGTGATTCCGCCAAGGCAGGCAGTTTCGGGCCGCGCGCCGCACGTGTCAACGCAAGCCCCCATAATCTGGCGCGGTATTGCCGCTTATCCCCAAGATATTGCGGGCCCGACCAGTTTTTTGCAACCCATCGGCGAAACTGCGTCCGCAGCGCTGTTGCCTTGCCGCCCAGTCGGGCTAGGCTGAGGCAAAAGCAAAAGGAGCCCGGATGTCTGACCTGACCCTGCTTTCCATCAGCGGCGCCCTGCGCGCGGCATCAACCAATCGCCTGCTGCTGGCCGAAGCGCGCCGCCTGTTTGGCCCTGCCACCCATGTTGAAGCCAACCTGCGCCTGCCGCTTTATGACGGCGATATCGAAGCCGTCGGCATCCCGCCCGAAGTGCAGCTTCTGGCTGACCAGATCGACGCAGCCGATGCGGTGGTGATCTCGACCCCCGAATATAACAAGGCGCTGTCGGGGGTGCTGAAAAACGCGCTGGATTGGGTAAGCCGCACCAAGGGCAGCCCGTGGCGGGATAAGCCGGTGGCGATTGTTTCTGCCGCCGCAGGCCGCGCCGGGGGCGAACGGTCGCAATTTTCGCTGCGGCTGTGCCTGACACCATTCCGGCCGCTGCTTTTGCCCGGCCCAGAGGTGTTCATTGCCGATTCCAGCAACGCCTTTGACGCAGACGGCCATCTAAAAGACGCCCGCAGCATCAAAGGGTTGCAAGAACTGATGAATGATCTGCGCCGCGCCGCCCAGCCAGCCTAGGCCAGATAGGCGCGAAAGCTGGCAACGACCTCTTCGTAAACCGCGCGCTTGAACGGCACTATCGACGCAATCATCTCATCCGCCGCGATCCAGCGCCAATGGCTGAATTCGGGGTGGGAGGTGGCTATGTTCACCTGCGCGTCATCGCCCAAGAAGCGATACAGATACCACTTCTGCCGCTGGCCACGAAACTTGCCGCCCCAAACCTTGCCCAACAGATCGGGCGGCAGGTCATAGGTCACCCAATGATGGGTCTTGCCGACAAACTCGACCAGATCCGCCGTCACACCGGTTTCTTCCCACAGCTCGCGCAGCGCGGCCTGACGCGGCTTTTCGCCGTCATCAATCCCGCCCTGCGGCATCTGCCAGGCCGCGACAGGGTTATCCAACCGCTGTCCGGCAAAGATCAGACCTTCGGCGTTGATCAGCATCACGCCCACACAGGGACGATAGGGCAAAGTTTCAGGATCAATCATCAAAATCGGGCCGCAGCGTCGCGCCACGGCCCCTCCTTCTTGGTGTTACGGCTTCGGCGCGACGGCATTCAGCCCGCGCAGAATGTCGACGGCATAGGCCAGTTGATAGTCTTCATCGCGCAGCTTGGCCGCTTCTTCGGTGCGGGCGCGTTCGTCTTCCAACTGCTTCTTCTCGTCTTCCGTCATCGAATCGTTGGTGATCGCGCCGCGCAGGCTGGCTTCGGTGCGCTGCTTGGTCGCCTCTTCTGCGGCCTGCGTTTCGGTTCCGGTTGCATTCGGGTCAACCACCGGCTGGTTCACCACGATATCGGGCATCACCCCCAGCGACTGAATCGACCGGCCCGACGGCGTGTAATACCGCGCCGTGGTCAGACGCATCGCGCCTTCGCCTTTCAGCGGAATCAGCGTTTGCACCGACCCTTTGCCAAAGCTCTTGGTGCCAACCACAATCGCGCGACGGTGATCTTGCAGCGCGCCGGTCACGATTTCCGATGCCGAAGCCGACCCGCCGTTGATCAACACCACAATCGGCTTGCCCTGTGCCAGATCGCCCGGCGTTGCATTTTCACGCGAAGAATCGCCGGGGTTGCGGCCACGGGTCGAAACGATCTCGCCTTCTTCAAGGAACGCGTCAGAGGTCAGAATAGCTTGCGTCAGCAGCCCGCCGGGGTTGTTGCGCAGGTCAATGACAAAGCCGTTGATCTTGTCCATGCCGCCAGCCTCTTCGACCAGCTTCTTGATACCCTCTTCCACACCCGGATAGGTCTGGTCGTTGAAGGTGGTGATCCGCAGCACCCCGGTCGACCCGACCAGACGGCTTTTCACCGCAACCAGCTTGATGGTGTCACGGATGATCGAAACGTCAAACGGTTCGGCCACGCCTTCGCGCACCACCGTAATCACAATCTCCGACCCGATCGGGCCGCGCATCTTGTCCACCGCTTCGTCAAGCGTCAGACCTTGCACGTTTTCGCCGTTGACTGCGGTGATAAAGTCACCGGTCTTGATCCCGGCCTTGTCGGCGGGGGTGCCATCCATCGGCGACACCACTTTGATGTAACCCTCTTCCATCGTCACTTCGATGCCAAGGCCACCAAACTCGCCACGAGTCTGGGTGTTCATGTCGTCAAAGGCTTTCGCATCCAGATAGCTGGAATGCGGGTCAAGCGATGTCAGCATGCCGTTGATCGCGGCCTCGACCAGCTTCTTGCTGTCAACCTCTTCAACATATTGCGCGCGGATACGTTCAAAAATGTCGCCAAACAGGTCAAGCTGTTCATAAACCGACGCATTCTTGGTGCTGTCCTGCGCAATCAGCGGGCCGGCAACCTGCGTGGTCAAAAGACCACCGGCAATGGTGCCGCACAACGCGGCGATGATGATCTTCTTCATAAAAGTCCTAGTCCCCTGCTTTGGCCGTTGCTGCGAACCACGGCATCGGGTCCACTGGCGTCGCGCCTTGCCTCAATTCCACGTAAAGCGTTTCCGTCTCGCGGTCACCACCCTCTTGTTTCGCTGGCGCAAGCAGGTCGGATGCCCCCAAGGTTTCCCCGCCCATCAAACCCAGCGCCGCACCTTTGGCAATGACTTCTCCAACTTCGCCATACACCCGATCCAGCCCCGCCAGAACCAGAAGATAGCCGCCTCCGGGTTCGATGATCATCACGTTTCCGTAGTCCAGCAACGGCCCACGATAACGGATCGTCGCGGCCCAAGGGCTGGTCACCAAAGCCGCAGGCCGGGTCGCAAGCGTCACTCCGGGCTTTGTCACCCCGCGCGCATCGGTTTCGCCGGGTTTCAGCAACAGCGTGCCCAGCGCCGGCAAATCCAGCCTGCCCATCTGTTCGGCAAAGGTCGACGCGCCGCTGTCATCCAGTGCAAGCCCCGCCGCAAACGCCTCCAGCGTATCCGCAGATTCCAACAGACCCTTCAACACCTCCGGGTCTTCGGTAAAGCGTTTCGGCAGCTTGGTGCGGTCCGACATTGCCTGCGACAATTCAGATCGCGCCGCCTGCGCCGCCGCCAGCCCCTTGCCCAGCGTATCACCCGCCGCCTTTTGCAGGCTCCGCAAGCCTTCCAACTCTTGCAACTGCGTCTTCAGATCGTTCACCTCGGCCTGCAAGGCTGGCGTCACATCGGCCAACATCATGCCCGACCGCACCGTGCCCAAAGGTCCGGTTGGGTGCAAAAGCAAAAGCGGCCCGGGTTCGGCGTCGATCCGGCTAAGCACCCCCAGAAGCTGCGCAATCCGGTCACGTTTGGCCTGAAACTGCAGCGTCAATTCGGTTTCGCGCAGTTCGGCCTGCCGCAACGCCTCGCGCAGCGCCGCAAGCCCCTGTTCATAGGCGCGAATGGTGCTGGTCAGCGCCGTAACCCGATCCTTGGCCGCCGACGCCTCTTGCAGCGCCGCCACCGCTTGCTGCAAATCGGCGCTGGCTTGCGCCGCGTCTTCCGCCACGCCGCCCCATGCCGCCGAAGCGGTCAGCATCAGGCAAAGCGCAGCGGCCTTCATCATGCCAGCATCAGGCTCCGCCCGGTCATTTCTTCGGGTTGCGGCACCCCCATCAGCGCCAGCACCGTCGGTGCCAAATCGGCCAATCGCCCGCCATCGCGCAACCGCGCGCCCTCAGGCCCACCCACTAGCACCACCGGCACCGGATTGGTGGTGTGCGAGGTATGCGGCCCGCCCGTCACCGGGTCGATCATCATTTCACAGTTGCCGTGGTCGGCGGTCACAATCATCGCGCCGCCCTTGGCCTGCAACGCCACCAACGCCCGGCCCAAGCCTGCATCCACCGCCTCGCAGGCCTTGATCGCGGCAGGCAAGCTGCCGGTATGCCCGACCATATCGGGGTTGGCAAAGTTGACCACGATCAGGTCATAGCCCTTTTCGATCGCCTCCACCAAATGATCCGCCACTTCGCCCGCCGACATTTCCGGCTGCAAATCATAGGTCGCCACCTTCGGCGATTTCGGCATCGCCCGGTCTTCGCGGTCAAACGGCACCTCGCGGCCTCCGTTCAAAAAGAATGTCACATGCGGGTATTTTTCGGTTTCTGCCAAACGAAACTGCGACAGCCCCTGCTTGGCCACCCATTCGCCCAAGGTATTGGAAATGCGGCGCTTTGGATAGGCGGTTGCCATAAACGCGTTATGCTCGGTGGAATATTCCACCATACCCAGCAGCGCACCCCACACCGGCCGCTTGCCTGTTTCAAACCCGACAAACCCCGGCGCCGCCAAAGCCGCCAGAATTTCCCGCGCCCGATCCGACCGGAAGTTCAGACAGAAAAAGCCGTCGCCATCCTTGGCCCCAGCGTAATCGCCGATCACCGAAGGCGCCAAGAATTCGTCGGTTTCGCCCTTGGCATAAGATGCCGCAACCGCCGCCGCCGCATCCACCGCAGGCGCGCCCTTGGCATTGACCATCGCCTCATAGGCGCGCTGCACCCGATCCCAGCGGTTGTCCCGATCCATCGCCCAATACCGCCCGATCACCGTGGCAATCGTGGCCCCAGCCGGCAGTTGCACCTGCAACGTCTCGATGAACTCTGCCGCCGAAGACGGCGCCACGTCACGGCCATCGGTGATCGCATGCAACGCCACCGGCACCCCATGCGCGATAATCGCGCGGCAGGCCGCAATCACATGGCTTAGGTGGCCATGCACGCCGCCATCGGAAACCACCCCCATCAGGTGCGCGGTGCCGCCGCTGGCTTTCAGCTTGCCCACAAACGCCAGCAGGCTTTCGTTTTGCGCAAAAGACCCGTCCTCAATCGCCAGATCAATCGCGCCCAGATCCATCGCCACCACCCGACCGGCGCCGATATTGGTATGCCCAACCTCTGAATTGCCCATCTGCCCGGTGGGCAAGCCCACATCCGGACCAAAGGTGGTCAGCGTTGAATGCGGGCAGCTTGCCCAAATATGATTGAAATTTGGCACATTGGCTTGCGCCGGGGCGCTCGCCGTCGGATCGGCGTTGATCCCCCAACCATCAAGAATGCACAGAACAACGGGTTTGCGGGTCATGATCGGGCCTTTCCTAGTTGCCCCGCTTCTACCGCCCACCAAAGATCAGAGCAACGCCCGCCTGCCTTTACAGCCCGTTTTCGCAAAATATCGTGGGGAAAACCCCGCTCAGGCGCGGTGATACGGGCCGCCGCCCAGAATCGTTGCCGCGCGATAGATCTGTTCGGCCAACATCACCCGCACCAGCATATGCGGCCAAACCATCCGGCCAAAGCTTAGCGAAAATTCGGCCTTGGCGCGCAGGCTTGGGTCAATGCCATCGGCACCGCCGATCACAAACGCCACATCCTGCCGCCCGCCATCGCGCCATTTCGCCATTTGCTCGGCGAATTCGGGGCTGGACAGCACCCGCCCGCGTTCATCCAGCGTGGCAATCAGCGCGCCCGACGGAATTGCACGTTCCAGCAACACCGCCTCGGCGCTCATGCCAAGGTTCTTCTTGTCTTCAACCTCAAGCTCGGCAACCGGGCCAAGCCCCAAGGGCCGCCCGGTGCGGTCGAAACGCGTATAATAGTCGTCAACCAGGCTGCGCTCTGGCCCGGCGCGCAGACGCCCCACCGCACAGACATGCAGCCGCAAGCCTTAGGCTCCGCGATGCGCGCTTCCCGGAAGCCACATCTTTTCAAGCTGATAGAACTCACGCACTTCGGGGCGGAACACATGGACAATCACGTCGCCGGTGTCGATCAACACCCAATCGCCGGTTTCCTTGCCTTCCATCTTGGCCGAAATGTGAAACTCTTGCTTCAACCGGTCAGCCAGCTTTTCCGAAATCGCCGCCACTTGCCGCGACGACCGGCCAGAGCAGATGACCATGTAATCGGCCACATCCGACCGGCCACGCAGGTCGATCTCGACGATGTCTTCGGCTTTGTCATCGTCAACCGACGACAGCACAGCTGCCAGCAATTGTTCGGAAGTATACACCGGGTCAGCGGCACGCGCGCCGCGCGGTCCAACCGGAAGGCCGGTGGTAGGGTCAGAGTGCGACAGGACAAAGTCCTCCAAATAGCGCGCCGATGCGGCCCCGGCGTTGGGCATGGACCCAAGCCTATCATTGCAAGGCAACAATCTCAACGGCAGGGAAAGCGCGCGGATAGCGGCTAGCGCGACCTTTCGCAAGTCAGAATCGTTTTTAGCTATGCGCCGGACGCAAGGCGCGATCCCGTTTACCCCCCTTGGTAGAATTGCTGCGCCGCAGCATATTGGCGACAGGGAGGCGATTGATAGGAGTAAGACCATGAGTTTTCTGAACCAACTTTTCCCCCGCCGTCAAAGCCGTCACGACCGTGAGATGGCCTATCTGAACGGTGCCGTCAGCCTGTATGATCTGGAATGCCGCGAGCGCGAAATCGCGCAGGGCAAATTTGCGCGCTACTAAGCCCGCATCCTCGGACACAGCCTTGCCTGAAATCACAGAAACGCGTATCAAGCGGCCCATGAACCGCTTCTTCGACATTGCCGACCATGATCGCCTGCCTTGGCGATTCTACGGGGCCACGCGCGCCATTCTAGCGCGCGGCTGAAGGCTGGTCTGGGCGCGCCGGGTAAACTGGCCCGCGCCTTTCTGCTGATTTTTCGCATTCCCAAACTCCGAGGATGAGCCATGACCGCTCGCACGCTTTACGACAAAATCTGGGACGACCACGTTGTCCATCAGGCCGAAGACGGCACCTGCCTGCTGTATATCGACCGCCATCTGGTGCACGAAGTCACCAGCCCGCAAGCCTTCGAAGGCCTGCGGATGACGGGCCGCAAGGTGCGCGCGCCGGAAAAAACCATTGCCGTGCCGGACCATAACGTCCCCACCACGCTGGACCGCGCCAACGCAGCGACCATGACCGAAGACAGCCGCATTCAGGTTGCCGCTTTGGATCAGAACGCCCGCGATTTCGGCATCAACTACTATCCGGTGTCCGACGTGCGTCAGGGCATCGTGCACATCGTCGGCCCGGAACAGGGCTGGACCCTGCCGGGCATGACCGTGGTTTGCGGCGACAGCCACACCGCCACCCACGGCGCCTTCGGCAGCCTTGCGCATGGCATCGGCACCTCAGAAGTTGAACACGTTCTGGCCACCCAGACCCTGATTCAGCGCAAGGGCAAGAACATGAAGGTGGAAATCACCGGATCGTTGCGCCCCGGCGTCACCGCCAAAGACATCACCATGGCCGTGATCGGCGAAACCGGCACCGCCGGTGGCACCGGCTATGTCATTGAATACTGTGGCCAAGCCATCCGCGAACTGTCGATGGAAGGCCGGATGACAGTCTGCAACATGGCGATCGAAGGCGGCGCCCGCGCTGGCCTGATCGCGCCCGATGAAAAGACCTTTGCCTATTGCATGGGCCGCCCGCACGCGCCGAAAGGCGCCGCATGGGAAGCTGCCGTTGCCTATTGGAAAACCCTGTTCTCCGACGAAGGCGCGCATTGGGACAAGGTTGTCACCATCAAGGGCGAAGACATCGCGCCGCTGGTCACCTGGGGCACCTCGCCCGAAGACGTGCTGCCGATCACCGCAACCGTACCGTCGCCGTCCGACTTCACCGGCGGCAAAGTCGAAGCCGTGCAGCGCTCGCTTGATTACATGGGCCTGACCCCCGGCATGAAACTGTCGGACATCAAGATCGACACCGTGTTCATCGGGTCTTGCACCAACGGCCGCATCGAAGACCTGCGCGCTGCTGCTGCCATCCTGAAGGGCAAGAAGAAGAAAGACGGCATCCGGGCGATGGTCGTTCCGGGATCGGGCCTTGTCCGCGCCCAAGCTGAAGAAGAAGGTCTGGCGCAGATCTTCATCGACGCCGGTTTCGAATGGCGTCTGGCAGGCTGCTCGATGTGCCTTGCAATGAACCCCGACCAATTGGCCCCGGGCGAACGCTGCGCAGCCACCTCGAACCGCAACTTCGAAGGCCGTCAGGGCCGCGGCGGGCGCACCCACCTGCTGTCGCCTGCAATGGCCGCTGCCGCCGCGATCACCGGTCATCTGACCGATGTGCGCGAATTGATGACCGAGAACGCGTAAGGAACCGGAACGATGGAAAAATTCACCAAACTGACCGGCATTGCGGCCCCCATGCCGCTGGTCAACATCGACACCGACATGATCATCCCCAAGCAGTTCTTGAAAACCATCAAGCGCTCGGGCCTTGGCGTGAACCTGTTCGACGAGATGCGCTATAATCTTGACGGATCGGAAATTGCCGACTTCGTGCTGAACCAACCCGCCTATCGCAAATCCGAAATCATCATCGCCGGGGATAACTTCGGCTGCGGCTCGTCGCGCGAACATGCGCCGTGGGCATTGCTGGATTTCGGCATCCGCTGCGTGATCGCCACCAGCTTTGCCGACATCTTCTATAACAACTGCTTCAAGAACGGCATTCTGCCGATCGTGATGCCGCAAGAACAGGTCGATATCCTGATGGCTGATGCGCGCAAAGGCGCCAACGCCCGTCAAACCATTGATCTAGAGGCGCAAACCGTCACCACCTCTGACGGTCAGGTCTTCCCGTTCAACGTTGACGGTCACCGCAAGCATTGCTTGATGAACGGTCTCGACGATATCGGTCTGACGCTGGAAAAGGCCTCGGCGATTGATTCTTTCGAAGCAAGGAACAAAACGCTGCACCCTTGGGCCTAAAGCCGCACCAAACACAACATCTAGGGCCGTCCTTCGGGGCGGCCTTTTTCTTACCGCCCGCTTGCTTCAATCCTGCAACACCTTCACCGCAGAATTGCCACACTGGTTACCGATGCTTCACCAAGCTGTTGCCGACCGGAACGAAAGAAGGCAAGAATTGGGCAATATTGAGGCAACCCGCCTAAAAGTGCGGGACATCATCGGAAACCTGGCCTGGCACAGAACCGGGCGGGGCCGGATAAAGGGTGGCAGGGCAGTGGTTTCGCGGCTTACAGGCGCGATCGTTCGCATGATTATGGTGATGGCGCTGGTTGCCACGCCATCGGTGCTTTTGGTCGACGTGACAGCAGATACCAAACAGATGGTGGCGCTGATCGCGCTGTTTATCGGCGTGCTGACCTTTGTCGAATACAACGCCACCTATCCCAGCCTTGTAGAATTTCGCGATGCGCCGCCGTTCAACCGGGTGCGCTTTGTGATGTTGCTGGCCACGGTGTTTTCGCTGTCGGTGATTGCGCGCGGCAAGATCATGCCCACCACGCTCACTGATTTCACCGATGCCGTCGGCACCCTGATCGGGATTTCGATGGATTTCCCCTATAGCCCCGTGCGCCTTGCCACGCTGATGGTGGCCAATGACGCCACCGCCGAACAGGTCGCCGCTGTGCGCACCGCCGCCGGAATGGCCTATCTTATCTCTTTGATTTCATTGTCAGTATTTGTCATTTCGCTCAAGGCGGGCCGCTGGCCAAACCGTGACAAGGCGTTCAATGTCTGGGTCAACCTGCCCACATTCGACCCAACCGCTGGCGCCGATGTTGTTACCCGGCTCACGCGCGACGCGCGCATTAACATTGCATTAGGCTTTTTGCTGCCATTCTTGATTCCAGCCGTGGTGAAGATTGCGTCAACGGGGTTTGAACCGCTGACGCTGACCTCGCCACAAACCCTGATCTGGACAATGACGGCATGGGCCTTTCTTCCCGCCAGTCTTTTCATGCGTGGCATCGCCATGGGGCGCATCGCCGACATGATCAGCGAAACCCGCGTCGCCAATCAATTGGCCGAGGATGGCAAGCGCTATGCGCCTGCCTGATCCTGCTTTGGGCGCTGCCCGCTGCGGCTGAGCGGCTGCGCATTGCCACCTATAACGTCGATTTCTGGGGCAAAGGTCCGGGCCTTGTGCTGCAATCCTTGCAGCTTGGCGGCAGCCCATCGCAACAGGCCGCAGTGCAGGTAATTGTGGCACTGGATGCCGACGTGCTGCTGCTGACCGGTATCGACTATGATCTAAACGGCGAAACTGTGGCCGCGCTTGCAGAAATCGTGGCGGCGGCAGGGGCGGCCTACCCCTATCGCTTGGCGCTGCGGCCCAATACCGGCATCGCGACGGGGTTGGATATCAACGGCAACGGCATCCTTGCCGAACCGCGCGACGCGCAGGCCTATGGCCGCTGGGCGGGGGAAAGCGGCATGGCGATCCTGTCACGCCTGCCGATAGACACCGAAAATATCCGCGATTTCAGCGCGATGCTGTGGCAAGACCTGCCAGAAAACACCCGCCCCCCCGACACCGCTGCCACGCAACTGCTGTCAACCTCGGGCCATTACGAAGTACCGCTGCGCCTGCCCGATGGCGGCAGTTTGCGCCTGCTGGCCTATTACGCCAGCCCGCCAATCTTTGATGGGCCCGAAGACCGCAACGGTCGCCGCAACCACGATGAAGCCGCGCTATGGCTGCGGCTTTTGGCGGGCGATCTGCCGTTCAAACCGCCAGACCCGCCCTTTGTCATCCTTGGCCAATCCAACCTAGACCCCGCCGATGGCGATGGCCGCCGGCAGGCGATCACCGCGCTGTTGCATCACCCCGCCCTGCAAGACCCCGCCCCGCGTGGCAGCTCTGGTCGTGTTGAACCGGGGCAGTCCGGCGACCCCGCCTTGGACACGGCACTTTACCCCAAAATCGGCGGCCTGCGCGTCGATCTGGTGCTGCCGTCAAAAGACCTTGGCATCACCGCATCCGGCGTGCTTTGGCCGCCCGACGCCGACCCGCTGGCACCAATCCTGACCACCGCCTCGCGGCATCACCCGGTCTGGGTCGATATCGCCCGCTAGCCCCCGATTTACAGGCCAGTTTCGCCCTTCCCCACCAGTTTCAAAGCCCTGCCGCTTGACCCTTCGCCTGCCTTTGGCTAGGCCAACCGCAGCCCATCAAAAGCGGAGCCACCCATGGCCAATCCTTCCCTTCTTATCCTCGCCGGCGACGGCATCGGCCCCGAAGTCATGGCCGAAGTCAAAAAGATCATCGGCTGGTTCGACGCCAAGCGCGGCATCAAATTCGACGTATCCGAAGGCCTTGTCGGCGGCTGCTCTTACGACGCCCACGGTACCCCGCTGACCGATGAAACCATGGCCCGCGCCCAAGCGGCCGACGCCGTTCTGCTGGGCGCCGTTGGCGGCCCGAAATACGACACGCTGGATTTCTCGGTGAAGCCCGAACGCGGCCTGCTGCGTCTGCGCAAGGAAATGGACCTGTATTCCAACCTGCGCCCCGCCCAGTGCTTTGACGCGCTGGCCGATTTCTCGTCGCTGAAAAAAGACATCGTCGCCGGTCTGGACATTGTGATTGTCCGCGAACTGACCTCGGGCGTCTATTTCGGCGAACCGCGCGGCATCTTCGTGGAAGGCAACGAGCGCGTCGGCATCAACACCCAACGCTATACTGAATCCGAAATTGCCCGCGTTGCGCGGTCGGCCTTTGAACTGGCCCGCAAGCGCAACAACAAGGTCTGCTCGATGGAGAAGGCCAACGTGATGGAATCGGGCATTCTGTGGCGCGACGTGGTGCAAGAAATCCACGACAAAGAATATCCCGACGTGCAGCTGTCGCATATGTATGCCGACAACGGCGCGATGCAGCTGGTGCGCGCGCCCAAGCAGTTCGACGTGATCGTTACCGATAACCTGTTCGGCGACGTGCTGTCTGACTGCGCCGCAATGCTGACCGGTTCGCTGGGCATGCTGCCCTCGGCCAGCCTTGGCGCGCCGATGGCCAATGGCCGTCCGAAGGCACTGTATGAACCCGTGCACGGCTCTGCCCCCGACATCACTGGTCAGGGCAAAGCCAACCCGATCGCCTGCATCCTGTCCTTCGCCATGGCGCTGCGCTACTCGTTCAACCTGGGCGACGAAGCGACCCGCGTTGAAAAGGCCGTTGAAAAGGTGCTGGCAGACGGCGTTCGTACCGCAGATCTGATGGGCCCCGAAGGCGGTACCCCGGTGTCGACCACCGAAATGGGCGCGGCGATTATCGCAGCGCTTGACGCAAGCCTCTAAGGTTTTTCACCGCCTCCGCGCCCGGTCAAAATCCGGGCGCGGAAGATGCCGCTTAAAAACATCAAATTCCGCCAAGCTCCCCCTTGAATTATGCCTAGCAAGAGGCGAGGGATATGGGGTCGCAGCACTGGCCAACGCCAAATCCCCCGGATTACATCCATGCCTCTTCCTCAATCGAACCTTCGCGGGGCGCTTTTGTCGCTCGCGGCGTTTGCCATTTACGCCACCAACGATGTGCTGGTGAAATATCTGGGGGCCAGCTATTCGCCGTTTCAGCTGATCTTCTTTTCCGGCCTGCTTAGCTTTCCGCTGGTCACCTTCCTGCTGATGAGCGACCGCACCGACGGCAACCTGATCCCAAAACACCCGTATTGGACCGCCATTCGCACCACCACAGCGGTGCTGAACGGCATCGCCGGGTTCTATGCGTTTTCGGTTCTGCCACTGGCGCAGTGTTATGCGATCGTCTTTGCGATGCCGATTCTGATCACCCTGCTCGCAATCCCGATCCTTGGCGAAAAGGTTGGCCTGCATCGCGGCGTTGCCATTATTGTGGGCTTGCTGGGCGTCATCATCGTGCTGCGTCCGGGGCAAGAACCGTTTGGCTTTGGCCATCTTGCTGCGTTGGCTGCCGCACTGCTGGGTGCCATGACCTCGGTGATCGTGCGCAAGATTGGCCACGAAGAACGCTCGGTCGTGCTGATGCTCTATCCGATGATCGCCAACTTCGTGGTCATGGCGGTGGCGCTGCCCTTCGTCTACATCCCAATCCCGGCCACGCATTTTGGCCTGATGGCGTCGATGGCGCTGTTGGGGCTGGTTGCCGGTATGCTGGCCATCGCCGCCTATCGCCGCGCCCCCGCCATCATCGTCGCCCCAATGCAATATTCGCAGATCATCTGGGCGATCATCTATGGCTTCCTGATTTTCGGCGAAAAGATCGACCTGTGGACAGCCGTCGGCACCGGGGTGATCATTCTGGCGGGCGTCTACATCGTGCTGCGCGAAGACAAGCCCAGCGTGTCGAAAAACCGGCCCGTGCTGGAAACCCGGTCGCGGTTTGAAATGGGCACCTTCCCCCGCATCAGCCTCTGGCTGCGCCTGTTTGACCGCCGCCGCACCCGCGACAAGGTCGAAGGGCTGGCCGGAACCGAAGGCGACGCATAAAAGCGCACGCCCCCTCTTGCAAACCCGCGCGCAACGGTTTAACCCCGCGCCACGGTCGGAGCGTAGCGCAGTCTGGTAGCGCACCTGCTTCGGGAGCAGGGGGTCGGAGGTTCGAATCCTCTCGCTCCGACCAAAATTTCCCGATCCATTTCAGCGGTTAAGACAACCAGCGCAAGCGCGCTGGTTTTGGCGTTTTTGCACAGGTCAAGGCCTGGGCAGGGCCATCGCGCTGGCCCCACCCGTTCTGTCGCAAACCTTAGCGTTGCCGCCACATCGCCAGAATATAGGCCGCCGTCATCAGATCCAGATGCGCGCCGCCGCCGTTCTTGGCGATGGTGATCTCGTCATCAGACTGCCGCCGATACACGCCCTGCGCCATGTCATAGAAATCGGCCTTGATATCAGCCTCGGTGATCACGCCGCGCGCAATCGGGTCTTTCATCTCGCCAATGTGGTGGATGGTGGTCGCGCGCGAATCAACAAAGATCGAGGCGCGGCGCAGCACCTCATCATCGGCCTCGCGCATGTCGGGGCGATAGGCGCCGATCAGGTCGATGTGCTGGCCGGGGCGCAGCCACTCGCCCTCAATCAGCGGCGAAAGGCTCATGGTGGCGGTGCAGATCACATCCGCCGCCTTCACCGCAGCCTTCAGGTTGGTGGTCGCGGTCACGCGCTTGTCCGCCGCCGCCATCGCCTCTGCCGCAGCGGGCGACCGGTTCCAAATGGTAAAGCGCGCATCGGGCCACAGCGCCGAATAGGCCTGCACCATCGACCGCGCCACATTGCCCGCCCCCACCAGCAAGAAATTCCGGCTGTCCTTGCGCGCCAGCTTGCTGGCCGACAACAGGCTATCGCCGGCGGTCTTGTATTTCGTCACCAGATGAAAATCGACCAAGGCTTCCAACACGCCGGTCTTGTCATTGAACAGGTTCACCGCGCCATTGATGCTGGGCAGGCCGTATTGGGCATTGTCCGGATGCACCGTCGCCACCTTCACCAGCGACGCCAACCCATCGATCCACGCCGCGCGGTTCAGAATGGTATCTTTGCCGCGATACAGAAACAGATCGGCAATCTCGGCGCGCGGCAGGCGGTGACCGGCTTCCAGCGCTTCGCACAGGCCAACCCAGCTTAGTTCGGATTCGGCCTCTGGCCCTACGATTTCGATGCTCATATCCCTGCCTCTTCCTTGCTTAACAGCCCCTCGGCCACCAACCTTGCGGCCCAGCCTTGCCAGCTTTCGAATTGATGCGTCCGCCAGCCCCTGCGGGCGGCCGCGGTGATGTTATCAGCGCGATCGTCGGTGAACAAAAGCCGGTCGGGCGCAATGCCGCAGTCGTCTTCAACCATCTGGAAAATCTGCGGATCAGGCTTGATCACCCCCATCACGCCCGACACATAGCTGCGGTCAAAATCCTGCAGGAACGGCATTTTCGGCAGCGCCGCCGCGAACGTATCGCGACCAAAGTTGGTCAGCGCAAACACCGGCACGCCCTTGGCCCGCAGCGCCCGCTGCAACGCAATCGACCCGTCGATCCGCGGCGAGGCCAGTTCAAACCAGCGGTCGTGCCACATCCTGATTTCCGGCGCCCAATCGGCAAAGCGATCCGCCCAGGCATAGATCGTGGCCTGAAACGGCGCGCCGGCATCGACCAGATCATTCATGTGGTGCAAATCCACCGCCGCAAACAGCGCCCGCCGCCGGTCGGCCCCGATCACCCGATCGTAAAACGCTTCCGGCTGCCAGCGCGTCAGCACATTGCCAATATCAAAGATCACCGCTTGGGGCTGCAACATCCAGATCCTTCTTCCGACGCAGGGTTTCGCGCCACAGCGTATAAAGCCCCGCCCCACAAATAAGCGCAATCCCTGCCCAAGCGGTTGCATCTGGCCAAGACCCAAACACCATCACGCCCCAGAAAATCGCCATCGGCATCCCGACATATTCAAACGGTGCCACCAGTGCGGCTTCGGTGGTGCGATAGGCCTGGCTCATCATCAAACCACCCACCCCCACCGCAACCCCGGTCGCCAGAAACGCCCACCAGTCGCCCACCGGCGGCACATGCCAGGGCCGGAACAAGAACTCCCACGTCGACCCCGGCGCCTGCGCCAGATGACCGTCGCCCGCAAACAGCCCAAAGCTTAGGCTGACCAGAATGAACCCGCATTGCACAAAGAAATTCAGCGTCATCGCGCTTTCCGTCAGCCGCATACGCCGCGTCATCATATGGCTGGAGGCATAGCAGAACGCCGAAATCAGCACCAAGATCGCCGCAGGCTGTATCACCCCGGCCCCCGGCCGCGTCATGATCACCACCCCCACCATGCCCACCGCAACCGCCGCCCAGCGCCGTGGTCCAACCTGTTCGCGCAAGATCACCGCCGACATCAGCGTGACCAACAGCGGCGCCACAAACGCCGTCGCCACCGCATCCGCCAAGGGCATCAACGACAGGCCGACGAAATAGGTGACATTCGACACCATCACGATCGACACCCGAAACAGGTGGTCCAGTGGCCTGCGCGTGCGCAACTGCCGAAATCCGGTTTTTGAAAACCAAATCACGCCAAGCACAATCGCCATGCCCACAAAGGCACGGATCAAGATCACCTGATGCAGCGCATAGCTGCCCGACAGCGCCTTGATCGCCAGATCATTGACCGAAAGCGTAACGCCGCCGCCAAGCGCAAAGAATATACCGGTGACGGGTTTTCTGGAATTGTCAGACATGCGCCCAACTCACTCCAGCTTGGCCAAGGATTCTATCCCGCCCGCGACACTAAAGCTTCGCTTGCCGCACAACCCGCTCTAGCACTTCAAGAAAGCGCGAGCGGTCAGTCTTCGAAAACGGTCGCCCGCCGCCTTGGCGGAACGGATCGGCGCTGCGCAAATCCTGCATCAGGTCGCGCGTGGCCAGCACATTGCCAATATTGGCCGGCGTCAGCTCTTCGCCGTTATGCTTGACCACCTTGGCCCCCGCCGCCACGCATTTTGCCGCCAACGGAATATCGCCGGTAACCACCACATCGCCTTTGCCCACGCGATCTGCGATCCATTTGTCGGCCTCGTCTGGGCCATTTGGCACAAACACGCTTTCCACCAATGGGTTAGGCGATGGCCGAATGCCGCCATTCGACACCAGAACCATACCCATCGCATGCCGGGTCGCCACGCGCTCTGCCTCGATCTTCACCGGGCAAGCATCGGCATCAATATAGATCTTACCCGTCATGGCGTGGCAAATACCTCGACCCAATAGTATTTCAATGCGTATTTCTGGCCTTTGATCGGCTTGTCGTCGGGTTGATACACCACCGCGATTCCGGTTTCGCTTAGCCCGCAATCCAACATGTTTTTGCGATGCCCGGCGCTTGCCAGCCAATCTTGCATCACCCGCGCCGCCGAAGACTGCCCCGCGGCAATATTTTCCGCCGCATCGCTATAGCGATAGCCCTGCCGTTTGATCCGCGCGGTAAAGCGGCTGCCGTCCTTGCCGGTATGGCTGAAGAAATTCTTCTCGGCCATCGCGCGGGCATGGGCCTTGGCCGCCGCCGTCAACTTCGGGTTAAGTGTTAGCGCGCCACAGCCTGCGGCACTGCGGGCCTTGTTCACCGCAGCCAGAACCTGCGCCTCAGGTTCGCCCGCAAACATCGGTCCTGCGGCAAACAGCGCCGCCGCCAACACCAAACCCAAAGCTTTAGCCATGCAATGCCCCCGCATGAAATGCGATGTGGTCTTCCATGAAGGTGCTGACAAAGAAATAGCTATGGTCATAGCCTTTCTGCATGCGGAAAGATCCGCCTTGCCGCCGTTCCGCCATCGCCGCCGCCAAGGCTTCGGGCTTCAGCAAATCAAGAAACTGATCAGACGTGCCTTGGTCAATCAAGATCGGGCCATCAAAGCCGCGCTTCTTCATCAGCAACGTCGCATCATGCGGTGCCCAAGCCGCCTCGTCGGCGCCCAGATAGGCGGTGAATTGCTTGCGGCCCCAATCGCTGGCGCTGGGGTTACAAATCGGCGCAAAGGCCGAAACCGAACGGAACCGCCCCGGAAAGCTCATTGCAATTGTCAGTGCGCCGTGGCCACCCATCGAATGGCCGGTGATCGCCTGCGCCGCTTCGGTAATCGGAAAGGCGTTGAACAGCACGCGCGGCAGTTCTTCCGTCACATAATCCCACATGCGGAAATTCTTGTCCCACGGGCTTTGCGTGGCGTTCACATAAAACCCCGCGCCCTGCCCCAGATCATAGGCGGCATCGTTCGGCACCTCTTCGCCGCGCGGGCTGGTATCAGGGAACACCAAGGCAATCCCGGCCTCTGCCGCCCAGCGCTGCGCGCCCGCCTTCACCATCGCGTTTTCATGCGTGCAGGTCAGGCCCGAAAGATACCACAGCACCGGAACCGGCCCTTCTTCGGCCTCGGCCGGCAGAAACAGCCCGAAGGTCATCTCGGTGCCTGTCGCCGCTGACGCATGCGAATAAACGCCCTGCACGCCGCCAAATGCCCGATTTTCCGATACGGTTTTCATCGCTGTCCCCTTCACTACGCCACGGCACCCGCCGCCAAACCGACAGACCCCAGAAGCCTGCGGAAATCAAGATCACAACCGCCCTGCGGCCCGCGATCTTGGCCGCAAAATCAGCCTGTGAAGGGGGGATTTGGCTGGCGAAATTTGGCCGGGCAGGCGGGGCACTTGGCCCCCGCCACAGTGCTAAAGGTTAAGAATTGGTAAAATCAACAAGGTCAACATATTGATTTTAAACACTTAAAAATAGTCCCGAGTTGGGACCACCTCAACCGCCCCCAATCAGCGCCCCCGCCGCGAACACCAAAGCGCCGCCCAGCACCACTTGCAAAGCCGCCCTCAGGAACGGTGTCTCCATATAGCGGTTCTGAATCCAGGCAATCGCCCACAATTCCACAAACACCACCACCATCGCAATCGAAGTGGCGGTCCAGAACTCTGGAATCAGATAGGGCAATGCGTGGCCCAACCCGCCCACCATCGTCATCACCCCCGACGCCAAGCCGCGCTTGAACGGCGACCCCCGCCCCGAAAGCACCCCATCATCATGCGCCGCCTCGGTGAACCCCATCGAGATCCCCGCCCCCACCGACGCCGCCAACCCGACCAGAAACGTCGTCCAGGTATTCTGGGTCGCAAAAGCGGTCGCAAAGATCGGCGCCAGCGTCGAAACCGACCCGTCCATCAGCCCCGCCAAGCCCGGCTGCACCCAAGTCAGAATGAACTGCCGATGCGCGTCCTTATCCTCACCCTCGCGCGCCTCAGCGCCCAGATGCTGCGCCTCCAGCCCTTCAGCGTGGCGCTCATGCCCCTCTTCCGCCGCCGCCAGATCGCCCAGCAACTTCCGCGTCGCCGCATCCTGCGTCCGCGCCGCCGCCCGGCTGTAAAACTCGGCCGCCCCATGCTCCATCGCACGGGCTTCCTCGCGAATCCGCTCCAACCCCAGGTTTTCCGTCAACCAAATCGGCCGCCGCGCATAAAACCCCGCCACATGCTCGCGCCGGATCAGCGGAATAACCTCGCCAAACCGCGCCACATGCAGGTCAATCAACTGCTGCCGATGCCCGTCTTCTTCCTTGGCCATGTCATCAAACACCGCCGCGGAAGCGGGATAATCCGCCCGCAACCCTTGCGCAAAAGTCCGATAAATCCGCGCGTCATCTTCTTCGGAAGAAATCGCCAGCGCCAAAACCTCTTGTTCGGTCAGGTCCGCGAACCGACGACGATTTGAGATGCCAGATAACATGTCAGCCTCATTTTGGAATGATTCTAAATAATCAGAAGTCAGGGGGAAGGGAAAGCCCGGAATCCCAATCTGAACCGATGAGTTCAGATTTCACTTTCCAATTTGAACGAATCAGTTCAAATTACATTCTGAACTAAGAAGTTCAAAAATAGGATCATGTTATGAAACGCTTCACTCTCACGCTCTTGATCGCAACCAGCCTCGCCAGCTCTGCCTAGGCGTTTTCTGTCAGCATCAGCCTGCCCAATCTTACCTTCCCACCCACCAACAGTGGCGTTGCGTCGCAGTCCTGCGTTGCCCCGGCCCAGCTACCCGACACCAATTGCAAGTAACCCATCCGCTTGCCCGCCCCCCTGCCGCCGGTCTAGACTGGCATCAGGGGGAAGAAATGAGCGTCAAGCCGCAACTTATCGTCAAAGGCCGCAAATTTGATCAGGTGCTGGAAGGCGCCCGGACAGTGTTCATGCGCGATGGCTTTGAACGCGCGTCGGTCGATGATATTGCGCGCGAGGCCGGTGTCTCAAAGGCCACGCTCTATGCCTATTTCCCCGACAAACGCCTGCTGTTCATGGAAATCGCCAGCGCCGAATGCCGCCGTCAGGCCGACGAGGCCGAACAGCGCATCGACCCCAATGCCCCCATCGCGCAAGTTCTGCGGCTGGCGGCAGAAAAGATCACTGCCTTCATGTGCAGCGAATTTGGCCAACGCATGTATCGGATTGCCGTGGCAGAGTCGGAAAGCTTCCCGGCTTTGGCGCATGAGTTTTATCACTCGGGGCCAAAGCTGGTGCAGGACCGCATCGCTGATGCCCTGCGCAGCGCGGTTGAGCGTAAAGAGCTTGTGATCGACGACATTCCGTTCGCCGCCGCGCAGTTCGCGCAACTTTGCAAAGCCGACCTGCACGACCGCCTGATCTTCTCGGCTGCCCCCTGCTGCACCCAAAGCGATGCCGCCAAAGTGGTCGACGGCGCAGTGCGAATGTTCATGGCCCGCTACGGCGCACAGCCCTAAGGACCAACCCAAAGCACAACGGTTGCGGCCTTGGCGCCCTCAAGTCGATACAAATCCTGCCTGCTCTGCAAATAGCTCCGCCACGTTGCTTTGCCGGTTTGTTGCGCCACCGTTGCCCCTTTCCTGGCATTTCTCAGTTGAACCATACTTAACTTGGCGGGTTTCAACACCTCACGCAGCCGACGGTCCAAAGCGGATAGCGCTTTTGCGGGTGTCGGTCGCACAGGCGGCGGTGCCTCGGCAGGCGCGGGCTCTGCCGTCTTACGCACACGCAACACAGCAAAACCGCCGCCAAGCAAAAACTGCACAAGCGGTTCAAAGTCGCGATCATCCGATGCGATTACAAAGCAATGAGCCATACCGCGCTGCGCCATATCCATCGCGGCCACGGTCAAATGCATATCTGCAAGATTCTTTTTGCCAAAGCCCGCGCTGCAATGCAGCATTTGGTAGCTGGCAGACTCGGGCCAACCACCCACCTTCTTCACATCACCAAACAGACGCCGTATCACCAACTCGCCAAGCGCCGCCGCGCTAGCCTCAAGCCGATTGACCTCGGAATAGGGGAAATTGTCGCCATCGACCAAAACTGCCACGCGCGCCTTGATGGCAAGGCTACGCGCCAAAGGCAAAAGATCCGTCATAGTTGCTACCGCATGAACTCACTCAACCAATAAGTCCTGCAAGAATGCGGCACCAAGACGGCCAAAAAGCTAAAACTTATCGAAAAGTTTCATCCTCTTGGCAAAAATATCCTCGGGGGTGCAGGGGGGCAAAGCCCCGCTGCTAAGGGGGCAGACAGCCCCCTTAGCCGTTTTCGCGCAGCACGCCGCCTGCCAGATACAGCGATCCACAGACCAGCACGCGTGCTTCCGGCGATACCGCCGCAATCGCAGTCAACGCGGCGGCAACCGAAGCGGCTTCAACCGCGTCAATCCCGACAGAACGCGCTGCCTCTGCCGTGACATCGGCAGGAAGCGTGTTCTTTTCACCCGGAATCGAAACCGCATGCAGGCGCGTCACATGCGGTGCCAGCGGCTCCATATACCCACGCACATCTTTGGTGTTCAGCATGCCGCAAATCAGATGCGTCTCACGCGCAGTCATCCGCGCCAAAGTCGCGGCAACCGCCGCCCCGCCCGCAGGGTTATGGCCACCGTCCAACCACAACTCGACCCGCGGTGCCGACGCCACCAGCGGCCCAAAGCGCAGGCGCTGCATACGCGCGGGCCACACCGCCTTGGTCACCGCAGCTTCACATGCCGCAGCGCCCTTGCCCAGCGCCCGCAGTGCAGCAATCGCGGCGCCCGCGTTCTGAATCTGAAACGGCCCCGGCAGGTTCGGCAGCGGCAAGTCCAGCAAGCCGTTTTCATCTTGGTAAATCAGCCGACCGCGCTCTTCCCACGCGCTCCACTGCTGACCATAGGCCAAAACCGGCGCGCCAAGCCGGGCCGCTTTTGCCTCGATCACCTCAAGACCCTCAGGCTCTTGCGGGCCAACAACAACCGGCACCAGCCGCTTCAGGATACCGGCCTTTTCGCCCGCAATCTCTGGCAAGGTTTCGCCAAGATACTGCTGATGGTCGATCGAAACCGGGGTAATCACCGTCAAAACCGGATGATCCACCACATTGGTGGCATCCAGACGGCCACCAAGCCCGACCTCAAGCAAGGTGTAATCCGCCTTCACCCGTGCAAACGCCAGGAACGCGGCACAGGTGGTAATTTCGAAAAAGGTAATCTCGTCCGGCCCGTTGGCGACAACGCATTCGTCCAAAAGCGCGGTCAGCGCCTCTTCCGAAATCAACTCCCCGGCAAGCCGGATACGTTCGTGAAACCGTGCCAAATGCGGCGAGGTATAGGCATGCACCAGCGCGCCGTCGGCCTCTAACCCGGCACGAATCATCGCCTGTGTCGAGCCTTTGCCATTGGTGCCCGCAATGTGGATCACCGGCGGCAGCGACCGCTCTGGGTGGCCAAGTGCTGCCAACAACCGTTCCACCCGCTCCATCGTCAGATCAATGATCTTCGGATGCAGCGTCATCATGCGTTCAAGAACGGCGTCAGACCCGCCCATGCTCACGCCATTGCCTCGGGAATAGCCCCCGGCGGCGGCAGGTCGCCCTTGATCGCCGGTGATTGGTTCATCAGCATGCGCAGAATCGTCACCAATTCTTCGCGCAGCGCCTTGCGATGGGTCACGCGGTCCAGCATGCCGTGGTCCAGCAGGTATTCGGCGCGCTGGAATCCTTCGGGCAGCTTTTCGCGAATGGTCTGTTCAATCACGCGCGGGCCAGCAAAGCAGATCAGCGCGTTGGGTTCGGCAATCTGCACATCGCCCAGCATGGCATAAGACGCGGTCACGCCGCCGGTCGTCGGGTGGGTCAGCACCACCACATAGGGCAGCCCCGCCTCTTTCAGCATCTGCACGGCAACCGTCGTGCGCGGCATCTGCATCAGGCTAAGAATGCCTTCCTGCATCCGCGCGCCACCAGCAGCCGAAAACAGCACCAACGGGCGCTTGGTTTTCACCGCGCGTTCGGCCGCTGCGATCAACGCGTTACCGACATACATGCCCATCGACCCAGCCATAAAGCTGAAATCCTGCGCCACCGCGATGATCGGCGTGCGGCCAACCTCGCCTTCGGCCACCAGCATCGCTTCCCGCTCGCCAGTCGATTTCTGCGCCGACTTCAGCCGGTCGGGGTATTTCTTCTGGTCACGGAAGTGCAGCGGGTCAACCACCGGCTCCGGCACTTTCACTTCGACGAAAACGCCGGTGTCAAACAGCCCGTTAAACCGATCCCGCGGGCTGATCGCCATGTGATGATCGCAAGAGGTGCAAACATTCAGATTCGCAGCAAGTTCGCGGTGAAACAGCATGGTGCCGCATTCGCTGCATTTGGTCCAAAGATTCTCCGGCACTTCCCGCCGCGAGAACAGCGAGTTGATCTTCGGGCGGACGTAGTTTGAAATCCAGTTCATGCGCTGCGGCCCTTGTGAGCTTTTTCTGGCCCCCGAAATAGTCGGAGGGGCGGTGAATTGCAATCGTGGTGGCAAAAGCGGTCAGGCAATCACCCATTATCCGCCAAAGCCAGCCGCTTCAGGCCAACAGCCGTTCACCTGAAACACCCCGGATCAGGGCAGAGATGATCTGACCTTCGGGTTGATCTGCGGTGAATTCAACCTCGGTGAACTGTTCGGTGCGGCCCATGCGCGGGCTTTCCAACAAGATCCGATGCGCAACCCCGACCTGCGCCGCAAGATGGCGCGCCAAAGCCACATCGCCCGCCGCGCGCAGCCGTGCGGCGCGGGCCTTGATCTCGGGTCCCTTCAGCTGCGGCATCCGCGCGGCAGGGGTGCCTTTGCGCGGGCTGAACGGAAAGACGTGCAGGAAGGTTAGCCCGCAATCTTCAACCAGTTTCAAGGATTGTTCGAACATCGTGTCGGTTTCGGTGGGAAACCCGGCAATGATATCGGCGCCAAACACCATATCGGGGCGCAACCGCCGCGCCTCTTCGCAGAATCGGATCGCATCGTCCCGCAAATGCCGCCGCTTCATCCGCTTCAAGATCATGTCATCACCCGCCTGCAACGACAGGTGCAAATGCGGCATCAGCCGTGGTTCGGTGGCAATCGCCCCCATCAGCGCCTCATCCGCTTCAATCGAATCAATCGACGAAATCCGCAAACGCGGCAAATCCGGCACCAGCCGCAAAATCCGCATCACCAGATCGCCCAACCGCGGTTGCGCCGGCAGGTCGGCCCCCCAAGAGGTCAGGTCGACCCCGGTGAGCACCACCTCGTTGAAGCCTTTGCCGACCAGCCGCTTGATCTGTTCAACCACAACGCCCGCCGGAACCGACCGCGAATTGCCCCGGCCATAGGGAATGATGCAAAACGTGCAGCGGTGATCGCAGCCATTTTGCACCTGCACATAGGCGCGGTGCCGACCAAAGCCGTCAATCAGATGCCCCGCGGTTTCCTTGACCGACATGATGTCATCAACCTGCACCCGTTCGGTCACGCCAATCAGATCGGGGGCCTTCAAGCCTGCCCAGGTTTCGGCCTGCATCTTTTCATGGTTGCCAACAACCTTCGACACTTCGGGCATCGCCGCAAAGGTTTCGGGTTCGGTCTGCGCTGCGCAGCC
>Ga0228702_1000575_pt1 | contig 27172 bp, 28 predicted proteins | sample McNCre217_Aug_MG_2_FD_178018 | JGI IMG/M metagenome (GOLD analysis project Ga0228702, IMG submission 178018) | Freshwater microbial communities from McNutts Creek, Athens, Georgia, United States - 20-17_Aug_MG | ecosystem: Environmental > Aquatic > Freshwater > Creek | place: USA: Georgia...
CACGATGACCAGGCCCCGGCATGAACCGCCAGCAGTGACACAAGGCCACGGCCGGACGGCCGGATGGACATTAGACAGCCAGACGTTTACGGCCCTTGGCGCGGCGTGCGTTGATCACAGCACGGCCGCCACGGGTTTTCATGCGAACCAGGAAACCGTGGGTACGGGCGCGACGTGTTTTGGATGGTTGGTAGGTGCGTTTCATAACTCTTCCTTTGTGCCCAATGCCATGAAGCTGCGTTGGACGAAACCCAAGATTATCGCAAACTTTCTGGCCTGCGGCAAATCAAGCTTGTTTTGGGCTTTCGGGAACACCCGCATCCAAATCAGGCGGATGTGGTTTATGATGGCCGTCCAGTTGCTTTTGCGATTGTGGATAAGCTCTTGATAAAGCCAGCTGTCCTGCCTTTTTTTTCTCCTCTATCCACAAAAACAAATACAACATGTCCGAGGAATATTCCCCAGAAATTCAGATGGATGCAGGCCAGGCATTGTGGCTTGCTTGTGTGGATGAGCTGTCTCGTGAACTGCCCGAGCAGCAGCTCAACACCTGGATCAAACCACTCACCGCCAACGTTTCTGAAGACCAGCAACGCGTCACTTTATTCGTGGCCAACCGTTTCAAGCTGGACTGGATTCGTGCGCAGTATGCCAGTCGCCTGTCGGGCATTCTGGAAAACCTGCAAGGCCACCCAGTTCAAATTGAGTTAGCAATCACTCCGCGTGAGGTGGGCATAAAGCCTGTGCGTCAGTCCACGCCTTCTTCTATGGAGAACGCGCCTGAGGTGCTGGAAGTGGCCGATGAACCGGTGGTCAACACCTTCCGCAGTCGTCTCAACTCGGCCCTGACCTTTGACACCTTGGTCGAGGGTACGGCCAACCGCATGGCGCGTGCTGCGGCCATGCATGTGGCTGGCCAGCCTGGGCACCTGTACAACCCCTTGTTCATCTATGGCGGCGTCGGTCTGGGCAAGACCCACCTGATGCACGCCATTGGCAACAAGCTGTTGGCCGACCGCCCGGAAGCCAAGGTTCTCTACATCCATGCTGAGCAATTTGTCTCGGATGTGGTTAAAGCCTATCAGCGCAAGACTTTTGACGAGTTCAAGCACCACTACCACTCGCTCGATCTGCTCTTGATCGACGATGTGCAGTTCTTTGCCAACAAGGACCGCACGCAAGAAGAATTTTTCAACGCTTTCGAGGCCTTGCTGGCCAAAAAGTCGCACATCGTGATGACCAGCGACACCTATCCCAAGGGGTTGGCCGACATCCATGAGCGTCTGGTTTCCCGTTTCGACTCCGGTTTGACAGTGGCCATTGAGCCGCCCGAGTTGGAAATGCGCGTGGCGATTTTGATCAACAAAGCCATCAGCGAAGGCAGCGAAATGCCCGAAGAAGTGGCGTTTTTCGTGGCTAAAAACGTGCGTTCCAACGTGCGTGAGCTCGAAGGCGCGCTGCGCAAGATCCTGGCTTATTCGCGCTTCAACCAAAAAGACATCTCCATTCAGCTGGCCCGTGACGCCCTGCGCGACCTCTTGTCCATTCAGAACCGCCAGATCAGTGTGGAAAACATCCAGAAAACCGTGGCCGACTACTACAAGATCAAGGTCGCGGACATGTACAGCAAGAAGCGCCCGGCCAGCATTGCCCGCCCGCGCCAGATTGCCATGTACCTGGCCAAGGAGCTGACCCAAAAGAGCCTGCCCGAGATTGGTGAGCTGTTTGGCGGGCGCGACCACACCACGGTTTTGCACGCTGTGCGCAAGATCAACGCCGAACGCCAGCAACTGACCGAGCTGAACCAGCAGCTGCACGTGCTGGAGCAGACCCTCAAGGGTTGATGCAGCAATCGCGCCGATGCCCCTCAAAAGCACCCAAAAACAGGCGAAAATGTCGTCTGTTGACCCTGTAACCTCGGCCTGCAAGGCTGAAGCTTGAAAAACCACCAAAGGTAGACCCCATGATCGTCCTGAAGGCCACCCAAGACAAATTGCTGTCGGTTCTGCAATCCGTGTCGGGCATTGTGGAACGCCGTCACACCTTGCCGGTGCTGGCCAACGTGCTGATCCGCAAAACCGGTCACGCCGTGCAGCTGACCACCAGCGACCTGGAAATCCAGATCCGCACCACCGCCGAGATGGACGGTGACCCCGGCGACTTCACCACCACCGTGGGCGCTCGCAAGCTGATCGACATCCTGCGCACCATGCCTTCGGACCAGACCGTCAGCCTTGAATCGTCGCAATCCAAGCTGATCTTGAAGGGTGGCAAATCCAAGTTCACGCTGCAAACCCTGCCCGCAGAAGACTTCCCGCTGGTGCAGGAAGCCGCCAGCTTTGGCCCTGTGTTCAGCGTGCCGCAAAAGACCCTCAAGACCTTGCTCGGTCAGGTCTCTTTTGCCATGGCCGTGCACGACATCCGTTACTACCTCAACGGCATCCTGTTCGTGGCCGAAGGCAACAAGCTCAGCCTGGTGGCCACCGACGGTCACCGCCTGGCCTACACCTCGGCCACGCTCGACGTGGAAGTGCCTGTCAAGCAAGAAGTCATCTTGCCCCGCAAGACTGTGCTCGAAATGCAGCGCCTGCTGTCTGACGCCGACGGCGCCATCGAGATGCAATTCGCCAACAACCAGGCCAAGTTCAGCTTTGACGGCATGGAGTTCGTGACCAAGCTGGTCGAAGGCAAGTTCCCCGACTACAACCGCGTGATTCCCAAGGGCCACCGCAACAACGTCACATTGGGCCGTCAAGCCCTGCTGTCGTGCCTGCAGCGCACCGCCATTCTGACCAGCGACAAGTTCAAGGGCGTGCGCCTGAATCTGGAGCCAGGCACTTTGCGTGTGGCGTCCACCAACGCCGAGCAGGAAGAAGCCGTGGACGAGCTTGACATCGATTACGGCGGTGACGCGATTGAAATTGGTTTCAACGTGACCTACATCATCGATGTGCTTGGCAACATGGACCAGGACATGGTCCGGATCGATCTGGCCGATGCCAACAGCTCGGCACTGATCACGATTCCTGAAAACGACAACTTCAAATACGTGGTGATGCCCATGCGCATTTAAGGCGAAAGCCCACTAGGCACCTTTTGGGCTCCTTTTATCGAAACCCGCGACCTCTCGCGGGTTTCGGCCATTCAAGCGACAGAGAAAAATTCACATGACCGAAGAAAACAAGCCCAGCGAAGAGTCCTTCACCACCGTGCAGCCCAAGATTGACACCAATCAGGCCGGTGCTTCCGAAGGCTACGGCGAAGGTGCGATCCAGATCCTCGAAGGCCTGGAAGCCGTGCGCAAGCGCCCCGGCATGTACATCGGTGACACCTCTGATGGCACCGGCTTGCACCACTTGGTGTTTGAAGTCGTGGACAACTCCATCGACGAAGCACTGGCTGGCCACTGCGACGACATCGTTGTCACCATCCACTCGGACAACTCGCTGAGCGTGACCGACAACGGTCGCGGTATTCCGACCGGCGTGAAGATGGACGACAAGCACGAGCCCAAGCGCAGTGCCGCCGAGATCGCGCTGACTGAGCTGCACGCTGGTGGCAAGTTCAACCAGAACAGCTACAAGGTCTCCGGCGGTTTGCACGGCGTGGGTGTGTCTTGCGTGAACGCCTTGAGCAAATGGCTGCGCCTGACGGTGCGTCGCGACGGCAAAGTCCACGAGATCGAATTCGCCCGTGGCTTCGTGCAAAACCGTTTGCTTGAAAAAGCCGATGGCGTTGAAATCTCGCCCATGAAAGTCACCGGAGCCACCGACAAGCGCGGCACCGAAGTGCACTTCTTGCCCGACACCGACATCTTTCAGCAGAACAACGACTTTCACTACGACATCCTGGCCAAGCGTCTGCGCGAGCTGTCCTTCCTGAACAACGGCGTGCGCATTCGCCTGAAAGACGAGCGCACCGGCAAGGAAGACGATTTCTCGGGCGCCGGTGGCGTCAAGGGTTTTGTGGACTTCATCAACGCCAACAAGAAGGTGCTGCACCTCAATGCCTTCCACGCCATGGGCGAGCGCCCAGCCGACAGCTACGGCGGCATTCCCGGCACCAGCATCGGTGTCGAAGTGGCCATGCAGTGGAACGACGGCTACAACGAATCGGTCCTCTGTTTCACCAACAACATCCCTCAGCGTGACGGCGGCACCCACCTCACTGGCCTGCGCGCCGCGATGACTCGCGTCATCAGCAAATACATCGAGCAAAACGAGATCGCCAAAAAGCAAAAAGTCGAAGTCAGCGGCGACGACATGCGCGAAGGCTTGTGCTGCGTCCTGTCGGTGAAAGTGCCCGAACCCAAGTTTTCGAGCCAGACTAAAGACAAGCTGGTCTCCAGCGAAGTGCGCGCCCCGGTGGAAGACATCGTGGCCAAAGCCCTGACCGAATACCTTGAAGAGCGCCCCAACGACGCCAAGATCATTTGCGGCAAGATTGTCGAAGCCGCCCGCGCCCGCGAAGCCGCCCGCAAGGCGCGCGAAATGACCCGCCGCAAGGGCGTGCTCGACGGCATGGGCCTGCCCGGCAAACTGGCCGACTGCCAGGAAAAAGACCCCTCGCTGTGCGAAATCTACATTGTCGAGGGTGACTCCGCCGGAGGCTCGGCCAAGCAAGGCCGCGACCGTAAATTCCAGGCCATCCTGCCTCTGCGCGGCAAGATCCTGAACGTCGAAAAAGCCCGTTACGAAAAACTGCTGACCAGCAACGAAATCATCACGCTGATCACGGCCCTGGGCACCGGCATTGGCAAGGCCAGCGCCGAATCCGGCAAGAGCGCCACCGACGACTTCAACCCCGACAAACTCCGTTACCACCGCATCATCATCATGACCGACGCGGACGTTGACGGCGCCCACATCCGCACGCTGCTGCTGACCTTCTTTTACCGCCAGATGCCCGAGCTGGTCGAGCGCGGCCACATCTACATTGCCCAGCCACCGCTCTACAAAGTCAAAGCCGGCAAAGAAGAGCTGTACCTCAAGGACGGCCCGGCACTCGACGGTTTCTTGCTGCGCATCGCCCTGAAAGACGCCAGCATCACCACCGCCACACAGCAAGTGTTGAATGGCGAAACCCTCCAAACCCTGGCGCAAAAGCACCAAGTGGCCGAGGCGGTCATTGCCCGCCTGTCCAACTTCATGGACGCAGAGGCCCTGCGCGCCATTGCCGATGGTGTGTCGCTCAACATGGAGTCCCTCGAAACGGCTGCAGCATGCGCCCCTGCACTGCAAGCCAAACTGCGTGAACTCAACACCACCGGCATTCCTGCCGAAGTGGCTGCCGAGTTTGACGTGCGCACCGACAAACCCATCTTGCGCATCAGCCGCCGCCACCATGGCAACATCAAGAGCAGCGTGCTCACGCAAGACTTTGTGCGCGGTGCCGACTATGCGGCCCTGGCCGAAGCGGCAGACACCTTCCGTGGCCTGTTGACCGAAGGCTCCAAAGTCTCACGCGGTGAAGGCGAACGCCAGAAGGAAGAAAAAGTCAGCGACTTCCGCCAAGCCATGCACTGGCTCATCAGCGAAGCCGAACGCACCACCAGCCGCCAGCGCTACAAAGGTCTGGGCGAGATGAACCCCGAGCAACTGTGGGAAACCACCATGGACCCCAACGTGCGCCGCTTGCTGCGCGTGCAGATCGACGACGCCATCGAAGCTGACCGCGTGTTCACCATGCTCATGGGCGACGAAGTCGAGCCACGCCGCAACTTCATTGAGAGCAACGCGTTGCGGGCGGGGAACATTGACGTTTGATGGGGTGATGTCGGCGTTCCTAATGAATGTCAGTAATTGCCCAATTTGATGTCAGTAAATGGGCCGTTTGAGCTGGTAAATCTGAAGCAAAAAGGGAGGTCAATTGACCTCCCTTTTTGTATGCGTCAATCGAAAAAATGATACCAACGCCTAAGAAACGTCGGATCTACCCGCTCAAACACCCGAAAACAGCGGATGTTGGTTGCCAGATGGAATTGCCCAAGGTTTGCATCCGCAGCTACAGCGGCGCTCAAGGCCTGAAACTGCCCCTACCGTCGGTTGGACTGGCAATTTATGCGATGCCAGAGCAGTCACGCATTCCAAGATCAAAAGCGGCGTCAACAGTTGTGCCCGGGCGACAGTCCCATGTCGAAACGGGCACTTTCTGGCTGGGTTGCCAGTACGTGCGCCCGTGCCACTGAAAAATGAGCGGCAGGCCGGGGTAATGGCGAGTAAGCAATACAAGCGTCTTTGCCTTCTCTTCTTCTGTTTGGGGTGGAATCGGTGCGTTGTCTGCGTAGCCTCCATCAAAGCCCCACTCTCCGTTGACCCTTTGCGCCAGCATGAACGGCGCAGCAGCTGCAACGGCCTGCAACAGAACTCTGGCGGCCTGTCCATCTACGACCGTTTTGAGGTTAAAGAATTCCTGACGCAGCCCTAGGAAGCGAGGCAAGCGCGGGTGAATGCTGTGTGCGACCTTCTTGTCCACCAGATAGGCGATGGATCCAGCAATAAGACTGCCGGCGAGTCCCAGAAATCTTGAAGGTCTCGTCACCGCAACGATCAGCTCGGAACTGGCCGATCGCAAGCGTTCAAAGTGGTCATCGCTCGTGAAGGATTCGACCCAGGCCGGATAGATGTGTTGGTGGGCAAATTTCAGTTGCAGTTGAGCGAGTGAGTGCCAATTGAAGAGCTGATCGTTTCGTTCATACAGCCGCTTGCATGACGAAAGCGCATCGCGTGCGGAGCATGTGAGCAGTGAAGTGGCAACTGCCGCACCCGCACTGGTTCCCACCAGAACCGGGGGTAGCCTCCAACCGCCCTCCAGAAGGCGGGTGATAGCTCCAGCCTGCCACCAGCAACGATTGCCACCTCCTGCGAAAACCAAGGTATTGATGCTGTCTAAACGCAGTTGTGTCTCAAGAAATTTCATGCGGATTCAACGTGTTCGAGCCGTCAATAGCTCATCCTTGGGCGTTTGTCCTGACTGGATGACTACCATCACTCACCTAGCACATGAGGTGGCTAAATTGATTATCCCTTGGCCTCGAATTTTGGGAACGTCACGGCTGATCGGGATGGCTCAACAAGGCCCCCCAGCGCGCGGCGGTTGTACTGAAGCAGTCGCTCGTCATACACTCATTGACCCTTTGGGTCGGGTAGAGACGGTCAAGAACGACTGTCTCAGTTCTGCCAAAAGAGGTCGTTGCTGTGTCTGCCCTTATGGTCCGATCTAGGCTGGTAGAGATCACTCACAGCAAGCCAATTCAGGGGCCGCTTTTATATCCTAGGCATGCATTCAATTTGGATAAGTGACACGGCTCTCTCTATGCCTGCTTAAACAGCCTGAAAATATACGACGAACCCCCGTCGCACCAATTCTCCAGCCAATCTTGAGATACCGCATTTCGCAAAAAACGGCAAATCATTGAGTTGCTTGCCCATCAGAACCATACAGAGATTCCATTCATGCCTCTTCGGCTGGGTTGTGAGCCAAGTGGTGTCCCAGCCCTTTCCGACAGCATTTACTCTGTCAGCAAGCTTTTGGCGATAAGTCGGGTCGGTGTCAAAAAAGGTCTGGATGAAAAAGGAAAGGCGAAGCAACACATCAAGAAGAACTGGTGTGACCGCGTAAATGCATACATCGGCAAGGGGATGACTGTCAAAGATGCGATGTCCGTGAGTTCGGCTTCGAATCTGACCGCGACCTAGTTACTGCGGTTGAGGGTGTACCAGAGACTTTGTACTGGCCGCTCCTCGGCAGGAAGGTACGCGGTGGGGTGTCTTTCAAGTTCGATTTGGATGTGGCCAAGATTCTTGATGCGCTGGACAAAATCATTGAACGATTTGACTCAAATGAGCACCGCACTCGTTGGCCACAGGCGAACAACCTCGTTTCGGTGCGTGACGAAGCCGTGGTCGATCAACTGGATGGCTCCTCAGACTCGTCTTGGACCTCAAGACCAAGAAGATGCTCCGATTCCACCAAGATTTGGAGGCCTTGCCTAACGAGCTTGATGGCAATCATCGACAAATCGCGCAGCTTGCTTCGCTTGAGCTGAAGTACGACCGGCATGAGTCGGGCATGTTGCGGCTGTATCAACAGTTCCGCCGAAACATGGATGTACTCGAGGCAGCCTCTGGCTACTTCGTTGGCATCGTCGCATGTCGGGCCAAACTTCCAAATATGGATGAGTCCCTGCTGGCAGTCGAACCTGGTTCAACAGTTCAACTGCATGACGCGTTCGGAGGAGCATTGACGATTTCGTTGGACCCGAAGAATTCGAGTGGGTTGCCGTCCCGCGATGGGTTTTACTCGCATGACAGCGCTGATGTCCAAGCGCTGCTGGGGGCGGCTCTCGGAGCTGAAGTTGAACTGCCAGGAGGCCTGGGGACCACGCGCAAGTACACCATCCAGAGCATCACTTCAGCATATCGACATTTGCTGCAGGTTGCACAAGAACGTGTTCAGACGTCGATGTCGTCGGATTCAGCGTTCTTTTCTGTTCCGGTTCCGACCGGGGAGCAAGGTGCCGACTTTTCGCATGTTCACGCGGTGCTTAAGCGCCAGTCAGCCTATTCAAAGATGGTCATGGACGCCTACCAGAATGGTCCGTTGACCTTGGGAATCGTCGCTCGAATGCTTGGAAGAAGCGTCGTTGACGTTGTCACCGGATGGCCCAATTCTGGCCCCAAGCTCTTTGTGTCGCGGGGCACTACCGATGACCGTCAAATCTCTGTCCAGCTATTGGAGCGGCCCGATGAGGCGTATGGCCGATGGCATTCTTCAGGCGAGACCCAGTACACCGTCCAGTCGCCATACAGCTTGCCTTCAAAGCACAACAGGTCGCCGTTGATGGCCAAGTCCATCAGCGTGTCGTGGGTGCCTGTGAACAGCTGGGCATCTGTGGGGCTGGCAAATTCCACATGCACCGAGCAGGCGTAGGTGGTGTGAAAGTACCGGAGCGGCCCAATCGCTGGGCCATCAAAGCCCCAGCCGTGCATGGCTTGGCCGGGGGTGTCGCGGCCATGAAACAAGCCCAGATACAAGCCGGGCTTGCTGGGGCGAACGCCATAAACGGGCGTGGAGCTTGGGTCTTTTGCGGGGTGCATGGGGCCTCCTTGTGGATGAGGCCATCAGCTTAAAAAATGGGCGCGGCTGGGTGTACCAGGGCTTTGCCTGGGTCAAGCGCAACTCTCGGCTCCTCGTGTCCTGCGCTCACCTTGTCCAGCGTCCCCGCCACCACCGTGCGCACTTGCCTTTGCGTATCGAGCGTCATCACCCCCCGCAGCCCCACCCCAAAACTCTTGAACCCTTGCGCATCCCAATGCGCGCTGCTGTCGATGTTGTCGTGTTGGTGGCCGTGCACTGTCATGCGCACGCCCATGCGGCGGGCCAGTGTGTCCAGCTCTTTGAAGCCATGTTCGTGGTAGCCGGGCGCTTCGTGTGTGATCAGGATGTCGGCTTGTTGGGCGGCCAGTTGTGCCACTTCGTCGGGGTAAATGCTGGACCAGTGTTTCAGGTGTGCGCTGCCTTGCCAGCGGTCTTGGCGCGGGGTTTTGCGGGTGTGTTCGTCGCGGTTGCGGTATTGGGCAGGGCGCGTGTTTTTGGGGTACCACACCGCGCCGCGAAACACGCCGCCCAGCCCGGCAATGCGTGTGCCGCAGGGCAGCGTGACCACGCGGCCATGGATGTGCCGCTCTGTCAGTTCAGGGTGCCACACGTTGGCAAAGGTGGCTTCGCTGTCCGTGTCGTGGTTGCCGTGGATGAACCACACGCGGTCCCAAATGGCATCCAGCTCCATGTGCAGCGGCTGCGCAGGCTCCAGGTCGCCCAGCAAGATGACGGCGCGGGCGCAGGTTTGCTCGGCCGCATCGATGATGTGCTGCCATTGGCCGTGCGGATCGCCGCAGAACAGGATGGGGCCGGGGTGCATGGGCTGAGTGCTGGCTACAGATTAGAGAGGGGGTATGAGGTGTTTATTTGGTAACACCTGCTGCTATACTACCGCAAACAGGAGTCCTGAGATGCCAACTTTTTCTGTCAAATTGGATGACCAAGCCCGCGCAAAGGTGCAGTTGGCTGCAAGCCAGCGCGGAGTCACGCCGCATGCTTTCATGGTGCAGGCGATCGAGTCTGCAGTTTCACGCTCGGAAGAGGATGAGGCATGGGTGGCAAGGGCTTTGCAGGCACGTCAGAACTTATTGCAAACCGGCATGGGCGTAGATGGTCAGGCTGTGGCGGCTTATCTCAAGAACAAGGTTCGCGGCATCGAGAGCCAACGACCACAACCGCAAGGTTTAGAGCAATTGCTGGCGCCACGTTCATGACCCGTTTGGTGCAGTCAACAGAGGCCACTCAAGACCTCGAAGAGCTGGTAGATTTTTTACTCCTCACACAGCCCGAACATGCCGTTGAAACAGTGGACTTGGTTCTGGATGCCTTGTCCGTGTTGGAGCGTCACCCACTCATGGGTCGGCCTGTGGCCCAAGGCATGCGAGAGTTGGTGATTTCAAGGGGACGTTCGGGCTATCTGGCGCTGTATGTTTTTGATCCAGTCGCGGATGTCGTCTTCGTGTTGGCCTTGCGGCATCAGCGCGAGCAGGATTACCACTATTCAAGATGACTTCCATCGCCGTCATCGACTTCGAAACCACAGGCATCTCGCCCAATATGGGCGACCGCGCCACCGAGGTGGCCATCGTCATGCTGGAAGATGGTCGGGTGGTGGACCGCTATCAAAGCCTGATGAACGCCGGGGTGCGGGTCAACAGTTTCATCACGCAGCTCACGGGCATCACCAACGAGATGGTGCAAGCTGCGCCGCCTGCCGAGCAGGTCATGCGCGAGGCGGCCCGCTTTGTGGGCGGGCGGCCCATGGTGGCGCACAACGCGGCTTTTGACCGCAAGTTTTGGCAGGCCGAGCTGGCGCGCTGCGGGCAAGAGGCCTCGCACCCGTTTGCATGTACCTTGCTGCTGTCGCGTCGCCTGTATCCGCAGGCACCCAACCACAAGCTGGGCACCTTGGCAGCCTTGCACCATCTGCCTGCGTCAGGCCGTGCGCACAGGGCGCTGGCCGATGCCGAGATGGCGGCCGCCTTGCTGGCGCAGATGCAGCGTGACATGGCCTTGCGTTGTCGTGGGCAGGTCGTGGACCATACGGCCCTCATGGGTTTGCAGCGCTGCAGCAAGCATCAGGTCGACGCTTACTTGAACAAGCTCGGCGGCGACACCACGCCGTAGTTGGGGCCAATGCCCGAGCCCCATGGGGCTTTGCATTGGGTGCTCATTTCGACCTGAATGTATTTGCCGCCCTGGTTGGCGTCCAGGATGTGCAGGCAGGCAAAGGCGGTGATGGGCGTGCGGGTGTGCGAGGTCACCACGTTCACCACCGGGATCGTCACGTATTCGCATTTTTTGTTGCCCGTGGCACTGCAGCTTTGCGCGGTGCCAAAGACGGCGGCTTTGGCACCCGTTTGTACCCAAATCGACTGGCCAATGCTCAGGTCCACCGGGTTGCCTTGGTTGATCAGGGTGTTGATGTCAGAGGTGCTGTTCGAGTCGATCAGCAAAGAGGTCCATTCGCCCGATGCACAGGTGCTGTACTGGTAGGCGCTGCCGATCTTGAAAACATAGGGCTTGCCGGTGGCCGGATCGATGCGCGGGCCAGCGGGGGTGGATGTGAAGTTCCAGTAGTTGTCGTACATGCATTGCGCAATCACCAACGGGAACACACCGCCCGGCAAGATGGTGCCCGGGCTGGCCAGGCCCGCCACTGCGGTGGCTTGCATGGGCCTTGAAAGGATGCCCCAGTAGCGCGCAAAAAAGGTGGGCACTTCGCCATTGTTGGCGCCGCTTGACTTGGCCACACTGACTTGAATGGCCGGTGCATCGTAGGCCTTGGGCACCATGGGCAAGGCTTGCAGCACCTTGGGTGTGTCCACCAGACTCCAGTAGCCGGTGGCCACCGAGCCGGTTTGCATGGTTTGACCGGTGACGGTGTTGAAGCCAACGGCTTCCTGTGCTTTTTGTTCGGCCAGACTCCAGCGCGGCGTGGCATTGGTGCCGTCAAAAAAGTAGCCTGCACCGGCCAGTGCAGCGGCGTCGGCATCGTTTTGCAATTCATTGCGGGCGATTTGCAGGTAGACCAGATCGATGGCCAGGGCGGCCAGCCCCAAAAAGAGAGGCAGCAAAAATGCCACCATCAAACTGACCGAGCCACGTTGGGGGTGCGTGGGGCGGGCGGTCATTCGTTCACCATCGTGGTGTGGCCGGTCAACACGATCGGTTGCCCCAACGCGCCAAGCATGCTGCCCAGCCCGAGGCCCGCATAGGTGTAGCTCACGGTGACGCTCAGGTTGTACGGGAAGCTGGCCGGGCTCGACTGCGCCACGGTCACTGTGGGGGGCGTGGACGAGCCCAGACTGAGCAAAGCGCCATTGGTGTAGGCCAGCACCACATCGCGAATTTGTGACTCGGTCATCTTGGGTGAACTCAGCACGATGCCCGCCCGTGCGCCTTCGCGACTGGCGTTGGTGAGGATGGTTTTGTTGTACATCGCCAGACTGAGCTCGACGATGCCGAAAAACACAAGCAACAGGATGGGCAAAACCAGCGCGAACTCCACGGCCGCAGCGCCCCGCTGTGCGTGCGGGTGGCGCGGCGAATGTGCGCGCGCGTGTTTGTGTGCTGTGTGCAAGCACTGGCGAGGGAGCGCCCTTGCACCCACTGAGGATGCGGGAATGAATGAAGGCATGAATTCTCCATGGCAATGCATGACCCACACGGTCATGCGGTACCGCACACGGTAGATGAAGGGGCGGGTGTGCACGGTGCCTTTGTTCACATGCCCAAGGCGCCACAAGCGTTGCCGCACAGGCCTGCCACGCAGCGCGATGCAACAGACCGCCTCGTGTGAGTTGCCAGACAGACCCGTGGATGGGGCATTTTTAAAGTGGCCACCGGTGCCCGGAAATTCTTTCAGGTGCCGCTGTGAAGAAGTTCATGGTGCAGACAGCGGACCGACGGGTGCGGATGAAAGCGCGGTGGATTTCTTGACGTTTTCAACTTTTATTTTGGAGTTTCAACATGAAAAACTGGACCACATCCATCGAGCGCTTTCTCAAGGACGAATCGGGTGCCACCGCCATTGAATATGGCTTGATCGCCGGGCTGATCTCGGTCGTGATTGCCGCTTCGGTGACCACGATTGGCACGGACTTGCAAAAGATCTTCGGCACGATTGCCACTAAGTTGACCACGGCTGCGGGTTAAGTGAGCGCGACCACCGAAGCAAGTCAACAATGACCTTTGACAACGCAAAACTCGTCGGCCTGACGATCATGGCGGTGATCCTGGCGATTGCCATCTGGCAAGACATGGCGCATCGCAAGATTTCCAATGCCCTGATTGTTCTGGCCAGTGCCTTTGCCTTGCTGTGGTCCACGACCGCAGCCGGTGTCGGTTTGGGTTCTGCGCTGATGGGTGGTTTGGTGGCTTTTTTTGTGTTCGTGATTTTTTACGTCATCGGTGCCATGGGTGCCGGTGACGTGAAGCTCGTCAGTGCCGTGGGCATGTTCCTGGGGCGTGCCGATGTGCTGGGTTTGTGCATCACCGTGCTGGTCGCAGGTGGTTTGCAGGCCCTGATTTGGGCGCTGTGGAAATCGCGCCTGAAAGAGGTGCTCCGCAACACCGCGCAGGCCATGCGCAACAGCGCAGTGCGCATGGCGCAAGGCGAAATCCCCGATGCGCAGGACTTTCCCACGGGCCGTGAGTCCATGCCTTATGCCTTGGCCATTGGCACGGGCACGTTGGCTTATGTGCTCTGGAAGTCGGCGTTTTGATCCTTTCTGAAAGAAAACCATCATGAGAAACATTCGTCCCGCGGTGATGCTGGTGTTGGCCATCGGCATGGGCATGGCGGCGGTCGCCATGGCAGCGGTCTGGCTCAACAGCCGGGAGTCCTTGCTGACCACCCATGTGGTGGTGGCCAAAGAAGATGTGCAAATTGGCACGCGACTGCAGCGTCACATGTTGCAGGTGGTGGACTGGCCCAGCACCAGCCCTCTCAAGAATCCGCTGACCACGGTGGAGGAAGCCACAGACCGTGTGGTGAACATGCCGCTCGTCAAAGGCGAGCCGATATCCCTGTCCAAACTGGCGGCCAAAGGCGAGACCGGTGGTCTGTCGGCCGTTTTGCGCGAAGGGCGACGTGCGGTCACCGTGAAGGTCAACGAGATCGTGGGCGTGGCCGGTTTTGCATTGCCCGGCAACTATGTGGATGTGATGGTCAACACCCCGGATGGGGGCAACAACCTGGTGTCCAAGATCGTGATCGAACGCATCCAGGTGCTGGCTGTGGCACAGGATGTGGCGAATCTGGAGAGCAAACCCAAAGTGGTCAATGCGGTCACGCTGGAAGTCACGCCAGCGCAGGCCGAAAAGATTGATCTGGCGCGCAGCGTGGGCTCCTTGTCATTGGTGTTGCGCAGCCAGGTGGACATGGAGAGTGTCTCCACCGTCGGTGCCCGAAAGCACGATTTGCTGCAAGGCAGCGAGTCCCTGGAGGGCACAGCCTGGCCTGCCGGTGTGTCGCGCGTGGTCCGCGCCATCAAGACCACGGCTTCCACGCTGGCATCGGCTTCGGGCCGCAGCGCTGCTCCGGTCAGCACGCAAAACACATCGGCCAATGTCAGCAAGACCGAAGTGATCCGTGGTTTGAACAAAACAGCGGAGTGAACCATGTCCCATTCCCATCAAGAGAGCGATATGCGAATTCAGAACAAGCCCATACACCTCAAAAATTCCCATCTTTTTTGGACGTGCGCCATGACATGGGCGCTGGCCGCCCCTGCGCTGGCCCAGACACCACCAGACAGTGAGACCGTGGCGGTGGCCCAAGCCCAAGCCCAAGCCCAAGCCCAAGCCCAAGCCCAAGCCCAAGCCAAGCCCAGCAGCCCTGCCAGCAAAACAGCGGCGGCCACCACACCGCTGCACAGCGGGGGGACGGTGCACGTGCAGGCCCCGGTGCATTTGACGGCAGGCAAATCGATGGTCATGCCGCTGTCCGAGAAGGCGGTGCGCATCTCGATTGCCAACCCCGATGTGGCCGACGTGATGTTGGTCAATCCCAAAGAGGTGTATCTGCTGGGCAAGAAAACCGGTGCGACCAATCTGTTCGTCTGGTCGGCGGGCGGTGCCACAAGCTTGCGCGATGTCACGGTCGGGGTGGACACCCAGGCCCTGCAGTCGAGGCTGCGCGAATGGGTGCCTGCGGCCGAGAACCTGCAGGTGGACTCCGTGGCCGACACCTTGGTGCTGCGAGGGCATGTGCAAGATGCCTTGAAAGCACAGCGCATCGTGCATTTGGCCGAGGCGTTTTCCGGTGGCAAGAAGGCCATCAACATGATGCGTATCGATGGTGCTCAGCAAGTGATGCTGGAAGTCAAGGTGGCCGAGGTGTCCAAGACCTTGCTGGACGAGTTGGGCGTGGACATGAACCTGACACGCAGCATGGGCAACACCTCGGTGACCTTGTTGTCGCAGCTCTTGACAGAAGGCTCGACAACGTTGACAGCGGCCCGCGCCAATGGACGCACCAATGTCACCCTGACGGCCGAGATGAAAAAAGGCTTGGTCAAAGTGTTGGCCGAGCCCACCATCACCGCGGTCAACGGGCAAGAAGGCTCGTTCCTGGCAGGGGGGCGCATCTACATCCCTGTGCCGCAATCGAGCGCGACCGGTGCGGCCACCATCACCCTCGAAGAAAAAGAGTTTGGCGTGGGCCTGAAGTTCTTGCCCACGGTGCTGGAGGACGGCTTGATCAATTTGCGTGTCACGCCCGAGGTGTCCGAGTTGTCGCAGTACGGCACCACGATCAAAAGCCTCAATGGGCAGTCGAGTCTGCTGCCGTCGATCACCACGCGCCGGGCATCGACCACGGTGCAGTTGCGCGATGGCGAAAGCTTTGCCATCGGGGGCTTGATCAAAAGCAATGTGACCGAGTCGATCAAGGCCCTGCCCCTGCTGGGCGAGCTGCCCGTGTTGGGCGCGCTGTTTCGCAGCAATGCCTTCCAGAAAGAGTTGTCTGAGTTGCTGTTTGTGGTGACGCCTCGGCTGGTCAAGGCCTCCGCCGTGCCGTTGGCCTTGCCCACCGACAACTTCAAACAGCCCTCGCGTGCGGAGTTTTTCATAGAAGGCCAGCTGGAAGGGCGCAGCCAGCCATGACGCACACCTCATATTCAAAGCAGGAGCACACGATGTGGAAATTTGAAAATTCGATGCGCACAGTGGCCCGCCCCGTGTGCGTCTTGTGCGCGGCACTGGCACTCAGTGCTTGCGCTTCCTCGATCTGGACTTCCGAAGCGCAGTTCGGGCAGGCCGTCCGGCAAGCCCAAAAGGTGCAGACGATCGACCCGGATGCCGCCTTGAGCAAACCGGCAGAGCCCGGCACCGATGGGTCGATCGCCAAAGCGGCCATCGACCGCTATCAAAAATCGTTCGAGACGCTGCCGCCGCCGGTCAATGTGCTGAACATTGGCGTGGGCACAGGGCTGGGCACTTCGGGCGTGCGGTGAAGGACCGATCATGAATGCCGATTTGATTGTGTCCAGTGCGTCACTGGCCCGAACCGTGGCCGCCACCCTGAGCCGCGAGGGCTTTGTGGTGCAAACGCAGCGCATCCGCCCGGCGGCGCAGGCGCTGGCCTCCTGGTTGCCGGAGCTTTGCAGTGACATCGTGGTGGTGGACAGCACGTCCGCGCACGAGCAGTCTGACTTGCAGGCGTTGGAGGCGATGACCTTTGCCAGGCCGCAGTTGTACGTGATCCTGATCACGGACAACAGCGACAAACAGTTGCTGTTCAGCGCCATGCGTGCGGGCGTGCGCGAGGTGTTGACCTTGCCATTGACAGACAGTGCCTTGGGCGATGCCCTGCAACGCTGCGCATTGCACCAGGCCAAGTTACAAGAGCAAGCGAGCCAAGGTGCCACCCAGGCCAAGGTGGTGGCCATGCTGGCTTGCAAAGGCGGCAGTGGTGCGAGTTTTCTGGCGACCAATCTGTCGTACCTGATGGCCGCGGAGTTCTCCAAAAGTTGTGCCTTGGTGGATCTGGATTTGCAGTACGGCGATGCCACGTTCTATCTGGGCGCAGATGCCGCCAAGAACCACATCGGTGATTTGACCCACCAGATCGAGCGCCTGGACGCACAGCTCCTGCTCAGTTGTCTGCACCCGGTGGCGCCGAAATTGGCTTTGCTGGCAGCACCTCAGGACATGGAGACCGCCCTGTCGATCACCGCTTCGCAGGTGGAAAAAGTTTTGCGCCTGGCCCGGCAAAAACACGAGGTGTTGGTGCTGGACGTGCACCGCGCCATGGATGCGCTGGCGATTCAGGCACTGGACATGGCCGATGTGGTCTATCTGGTGCTGGACAACACCATGCCCTCGGTGCGCGATGCCAAGCGTCAGGTCAAGCTGTTTCGCTCGCTGGGTTATGCCGACGACAAGCTGCGCGTGCTGGTCAATCGCTACGACAGCCATGGTTTTGTCGATCTCAAAAGCATCGAAGAAGCCGTGGGCTTGCCGGTGGTGCACACCGTGCCGCAGCAGTGGACGGCAGCCACTGAGTCCATCAGCCTGGGGCAGCCCTTGGTCAAGACGCACCCGCAAAACCCGGTGGTGGATGCCCTGCGCCAGGTGGGCGCTCATCTGTTGCAGACCCCAGCGCCGAAAACCAGAACATGGTTGTCGCGCTGGGTCGGTGTTCATGCTTGACCGTGTATTCAGACCAGTTCAGGAGTCCTTGTTGTGATCCCCAGCATTCGCCATCAATTTCAGACCCGTTCTGATGTTCCGCCCATGACGGTCATGGGTGGACTCAAATCACCGAGCTTTCAGTTCGACCAGATCAAGACCCACATTCATCAGCAAATTCTGGAAGACATGGATTTGCGCCGCATGGAAAGCCTGCCCACCGATCGCTTGCGGCAGGAGTTGCAGGGCTTGACGGAAAGCCTGATTGCGCAAAACCAGTTCGCACTGAATGAAACCGAACGCAGACAAATTGCGCAAGGCATCCAGGACGAGATGCTGGGCCTGGGGCCCATTGAGCCCTTGCTGGCCGATGACAGCGTGTCGGACATTCTGGTCAACGGCCCCTACAAAGTGTTTGTTGAACGCCGCGGCAAGATCGAGCCGACCGATATCCGCTTTGACAGCGAGGCGCATTTGTTGCGCGTGATCGACCGGATCGTCTCGCGCATCGGGCGGCGCATCGACGAGATGAGCCCCATGGTGGATGCGCGTCTGTCCGATGGTTCGCGTGTCAACGCGGTCATCCCGCCACTGGCCATCGATGGCCCTTTGCTGTCGATCCGCCGCTTTGCCGTGGTGCCCTACACGGTGCAGGACCTGCTGCGGTTTGGCACCTTGACAGCCAATATGGCCGCCTTGATCGACGGTCTGGCCAAGGCCAAGCTCAATGTGCTGATCTCGGGCGGCACCGGCAGCGGCAAGACCACGTTGCTCAATGTGATTTCCGCCAGCATCCCGCCCGATGAGCGGATCGTCTCGATCGAAGACGCGGCCGAGTTGCAGCTGCAGCAGCCCCATGTGGTGCGCATGGAAACGCGACCCGCCAACATGGAGGGCACAGGCGAAGTCTCACAGCGTGCCTTGCTGCGCAACAGTTTGCGCATGCGCCCGGACCGCATTATTTTGGGCGAAGTGCGCGGCAGCGAGGTGCTGGACATGCTGCAGGCCATGAACACCGGCCATGAAGGCTCGATGAGCACCATCCACGCCAACACGCCCCGGCATGCCATGACGCGTCTGGAGCACATGCTGGGCATGGCCGGCATGCAGACCGATGCGCGCAGCATGCGCCAGCAAATCGCGGCAGCCCTGACGGTGGTGATCCAGGTTTCCCGCTTGTCGGATGGGCAAAGGAAGGTCACCAGCTTGCAGGAGATCACGGGCATGGAGGGTGATGTCATCACCATGCAGGAGATTTTCAGGTTTGAGCAAACCGGTTTGACAGACGAGGCGCGTGTGCAAGGTCGTTTTGTGGCCACCGGCATCCGGCCCAAGTTTTTTCAGCGCCTGCAATCGCGGGGCATTGCCTTGAGCCCGGACATGTTCTCGCAGGCAGGGGAAGTCTCATGAACGATCTGATGTACTGGGGTATGTTGCTGTTGGGGGGGGCCTCGACGGTGTTGCTGGTGATGGGCCTGGGGCTGAGCTGGGAGCACTTCATGGGGCCGCGCCGCCAGCGCTTGGCAGAGCGCTGGCGAACTGTGGCCGACGACAGCACGGTGATCGATGCCGGACGCCTGATCAAAAAGCGTTATCTGAGTGAGAACGCGTCCTTACAGGCGTGGTTGCAGCAAGTGCCTGCTGTGCAGGTGTATGACCGCTTCCTGCAACAAACCGGCCTGTCCATCACGGTGATGCAGTCGGTCGTTGTGGCCCTGGCTTCGGTGCTGGCCTGTGCGGCGGTGGCTGTGCTGCTGGCCTGGCCGCTGGTGCTGGCGTGGACTTTGATGTTGAGCGTTTTGCTGCTGGAGCTGGCGTATCTGCGGCGCCAGAAAAAGCAGCGGCTGATGCGCATGGATCAACAGTTGCCCGATGCGCTGGATTTGATGGCGCGGGCCTTGCAGGCGGGGCATGCCTTGAGTGGTGCCTTGTTGATCGCGGCCAAAGAGACCAAGCCGCCGATCGCCAGCGAGCTGCAAACCGTGTTCGATGAAGTGAATTTCGGCATCTCCGTTCAGGTGGCCTTGCCGCACCTGGCCGAACGCATCGCCAGCGACAACGTGCGCTATTTCGTGGTGGCGGCTTTGATCCAGAGCGAGACCGGTGGCAACCTGGCCGACATCCTCAAGAGCACGGCCTTCTTGATCCGTGAGCGCCAGAAGATTGCCGGTACGGTGCGCGTGCTGTCGGCCGAGGGGCGTTTGTCGGCCTTGATTTTGTCGGCCCTGCCTTTTGCGATTGCGGGCTTGCTGAGCTGGGTGAACCCGGGCTTCATGGCCAAGTTGTGGACCGATCCGCTCGGCTTGAAGTTGCTGACGGGCTCTTTGATTTTGGCCGGGCTGGGCATTGTGTGGATGCGCAGTCTGGTCTCCGTGCGTGTGTGAATGCAGAAAGGTCCGCGATGTCTTTGTTCGTCCTGTTTTTCTATGCCCTGGTGTTTGCGCTGGCCGGTTTGCTCAGCTACTGGGCTTTGAGTCGGCTCATGCCCAATGCCATGAGCCAGCGCATGGCCAGCCTGAGAGAGCCCCTGGCCACGTCCGGCGTGCCGTCACCGCTGTGGCACGCATGGCAGCAAAAAATCCAGACCGTGCTCGACTGGCTCAGCCCCTGGTCAATGGCGGGGGCGTCCGATGACCCGGGGGCACCTTCCCGGCTGCGTTTGCGTTTTTTCAATGCGGGCGTGCATTGGCGCTCGGCCCCAGTGGCCTATCTGGCCAGCAAAACCGTGTTGACGTTTTTGTTGCCAGCGTTGATGGCCTTGGTGTTCTGGCAAAGCCACAACAGTGCACCGCCCATGATGCAAATGGCGGTGTTGATGCTGTGTGCCGGGTGCGGCTATTACCTGCCCAATGCCTTGCTGGCGCATGCGGTACAGCGTTACCAGCGTGTTCTGTTCAACAGTTTTCCCGATGCACTGGACTTGATGCGCGTGTGTGTTCAGGCAGGTTTGGGCCTGGATGCCGCAATTGACCGTGTGGGGCGCGAGATGCGTTTGTCCTGCCCCGAGTTGTCCCATGAATTTGCCCTGACGGGGCTGGAGTTGCGTGCCGGTGCCTCGCGCACCGACGCCTTGCGACACCTGGCATTGCGCATGGGACTGGAGGACCTGGATGCCTTGGTGGTGATGCTGATTCAGGCCGACCGCCTGGGCACCAGTGTCACCGAGGCCTTGCAAATCCATTCGGACGCCTTGCGCACCAAACGGCGTTTGTTGGCCGAAGAGGCTGCCGCCAAGCTGCCGGTCAAGCTGCTCATTCCGCTTGTGTTTTGCGTGTTTCCTGCGCTTTTGACGGTGTTGCTGGGGCCTGCGGTGATCAGCGTGCACGAAATCCTCAGGCCCACCGCGCAGGCCAGTTGATGCAGGGCGCCGTGTTCAGCCTTGAACCACGGCCAGATAAGCCTCGCGTGTTTCGGGGCTGACCGCGTCCAGCGCCTGCTCGTAGTGTGTCTGGTGCTGCCGGAGCATGCGGGCCGAGGCGATCGTTCTGGATTTGCAGAACCAGTGGCAGCTGTGCTGCATCAAGAACATCTCGGCCATGATGCGAAATGAGCGCTCTTTGGCGGACGCGCTCGTGTGGGCCATGGCGCGCTCAATGCCCTGGGCGTGCACCACCAGCAGGCGGCGCATGTCAAACGTGGCTTTGGGCGAGAGCTGATCGATCCAGGGCAGCGCGATCTTGAAACCCCGCGTCTGTGGGGCGGCCAGGCGGCCAAAGTCGGTGGCCAGCGCTTTGAACTCTTCGGCCAGTTGTTGCTCGGCGGTTTCCTGCAGCTGCAGGATCTGTTGCTGGCGTGCGGCTTCGGGCTCGCCCAGCGCGCGCATGTAGGCCTCGGTCAATTGCGCCATGTGTTTTTCAATCTGGTAGGGGCTCAGGTGCTCGGCCAGCAAAGCCGTGCGCTGGCGTTGGCCTTGCGTGTTCAGCCAGTGAATGGCCACGCCCAATAACAACAAGACACTGAAAAGTTCCATACCCGTTCGCTTCCAGGGCCCCATGGCCCGATGCCCCAAGTGTAAAGAGCTGATCGGGGGTAGAGGCTGGGCGGGCGTCTGTGCACGGGCGCACGCTCGGATTTGGAGAGCCGCCTCTAAAGTGCGGGTTTTCCCTTGCATCGCCCGGGGTGCGGTGTTCAAATTGCTGCATTGCAACAAAACCTCTTCAAGGAACACACCATGACCTTCAACGCTGAACAACTCGTCGCCGCCCAACAAGCCAACCTGAACGCCGTTTCCGGTCTGTCGCAAACCGCCTTCGCCGGTTTCGAGCGCCTGGTCGAGCTGAACATGGCCGCTGGCAAAGCCGCTGTGGGTGAGTCTTTCGCCAACGCACAAGCCCTGTTCGCTGCCAAGAACCCTCAAGACCTGTTGGCCGCTCAAGCTGCCCTGGTGCAACCCGCTTTCGAAAAAGCCGTGTCTTATGGCCGTCACCTGACCGACATCGCCAACAGCACTGGCGCCGAGTTCACCAAGGCTGTCGAAGGCAAGTTCGCCGAGTCCGAGCAAGCTGTGAAGAACTTGGTTGAAAACAGCCTGAAAAACGCGCCTGCCGGTTCTGACGCCGCTGTGGCCGTGATCAAGACCGCCATCGAAGCCAGCCAAAACGCTGCCGAAACCCTGAAAAAAGTGGCCAAGCAAGCCGCTGACACCGCCGAGTCCAACCTCAAGGCCGCCACCGCCCAAGCCGAAGCTTCGGTCAAAGCCGCTCTGAGCAAAGCCAAAGCCAAATAAGCACACCTGCTGCTTTCTACAATCAAGGCGTCTTCGGACGCCTTTTTTGTTTCTGGATGCCCCCATGCCCCACCCGCTCGCCCTGCCGTCCGCCCCTGTCCTGCACATCGAAGGCGGTGTGGCCACGATCACATTGAACCGACCTGCCCAGCGCAATCGGCTGGAAAACGGTGACCTGAAAACGCTGTTGGCGCATTTCGAGGCCGTGAACCAGAACGCCCAGGTGCGCGTGCTGGTGCTGACCGCCAACACCGAAGGCCAGCCCAAGCCGGTGTTTTGCGCGGGCTACGACATCAGCGGTTTCAATGAACCTGGGCATGGCTCCACTTTTTTTGAAGAGATTCCCGATGCCCTGGCCAAGCTGCGCCCGGTGACGGTTTGCGCGCTCAACGGCAGCGTTTACGGTGGCGCCACTGACGTGGTGCTGGCCTGTGACTTGCGCATCGGCCTGCAAGGCATCGAATGGCGCATGCCTGCCACGGCGCTGGGTTTGCATTACTACCCCAGTGGTTTGCAGCGCTATGTCAGCCGCTTTGGCGTGGCAGGAGCCAAGCGGGCGTTTTTGACGGCACGGCCTTTTTCGGCCGAGCAGCTCGATGCCATGGGCTTGTTCGAGGCCCTGGTGATCGAGGCCGATTGGGCTTCGACCTTGCAAGTGCTGGTCAGCGACATCCTGGCCCTGGCGCCGTTGGCCGTGCAAGAGACCAAAAAATCGATCAATGAAATTGCTGCGGGTCAGATGGACACCGAGCGCTTGCGTGCGCGTGAACACATGAGCAGCGACAGCGCCGACTTCGCCGAAGGCCGCGCCGCCTTTGCCGAGCGGCGCAAGCCTGTGTTTTGTGGCCGATGAGCCGCTGATCGGGCGCCATGCCGTGGCCCGCTTGCGCGATGCCCGCATGGCGCGCAGGCAAGAACCTTTCATGGCGCGCGGTTCGCGTGCGCCGCGCTGCCCCGATTGTCGGGTGATCTTCAGCCACTGCCTGTGCGCCCTGCACCCGCAAGTGCCCACGCAGGCGGGCATGTGCCTGATCATGTGCGACACCGAGCCGCTCAAGCCCAGCAACACCGGCTGGCTGATTGCCGATGTGGTGCAGGACACCTTTGCCTATGCCTGGGCGCGCACCGAGGCTGATCCCGATTTGCTGCGCCTGCTGGCCGATCCGCAGTGGCAACCGTATGTGGTGTTCCCCGGCGAGTTCGTGGCGCCCGAGCGGGTGGTGACGCAGCTGCTGCCCGAGGCGGGCAAAAAGCCTTTGTTCATCCTTCTGGACGCCACTTGGCCGGAAGCACGCAAGATGTTCCGCAAGAGTCCGTACCTGGACAAGTTGCCGGTGCTCAGCCTGCAGCCTGAGCAGCTGTCGCGTTACCGCCTGCGCCGCTCCACCCGCGAAGACCATTTGTGCACCTCGGAAGTGGCCGCCTTGTGCCTGGGGCTGGCGGGCGAGGCGCATGCGGCCGACACGCTGGAGGCTTATCTGGACGTGTTCACTGACCATTACCTCAAGGCCAAGCAGGCCCTGCCGCTGGACCTGGACGATGCGCTGCACCAGCGCTTGCGCTCATTGGCTGGCGTTGGCGGTCTGGCGTCCGGCTGACCAGGCGCTGCCCATCGAGGCGCAGATGATGAAGCCCATGGCCGCCCATTGGCCCGTGCTCAGGCGCTCGGCCAGCACGATCCAGCCCGCCACCGCGCCCACGGCGGGCTCCAGGCTCAGCAAAATGCTGAAGGTGTTTTTGGGCAGGTGCTTGAGGGCGTACATCTCCAGCGTGTAAGGCACAGCGCTCGACAGCAGGGCCACCGCCAGACCGGCGACCAGCCACTGGGTGTCCAGCAGGGCGCTGCCTGCTTCGTACAGGCCAAAGGGCGTCACCACCAGCGCTGCCGCCAGCAAGCCCATGGGCGTGGCCATGGTGCCGTAGCGCTTGGCCACGCGCTGGCCAAACACGATGTACAGCGCCCAGCAGGCCCCTGCCGCCAGCGCAAAACCGATGCCCATCGGGTCCAGCGCACCGTGGGCACCGGGCATGGGCAGGATCAAACCCAGCCCCAGCACGGCCAGCGCCACCCAGAGCAGATCGCTGGCTTGGCGCGAATGCCACAGCGCCACGGCCAGTGGGCCGGTGAACTCAATGGCAATCGCCAGGCCAAAGGGGATGGTCTTGATGGCGTTGTAAAACAGCAGGTTCATCACGCCCAGATTCACACCGTACAGGCTCAAGGGCACGGCGTCGGCCCATGTCCAGCGTTGCCGCCAGGGACGCCAAAGCACCATGAGCATCAGCGTGGCAAACACCAGGCGGTAAAGCGTGGTGCCTCCTGCGCCCACGGCTGGGAACAGGCTTTTGGCAAACGACGTGCCGATCGACAGCGAAACCAGGGAGCCAAGCAGGGCGCCCACAGGCCAGAGGGGGAAGGACAAATTCAGACTTTCGGGGGATGGACAGGACTGGAGGCGGACAAAACCCGGCAGGGCCAGGTGCATTCGGGGGCATCATAGCCCCGCATACAATCCCCGGTTGGTCTGCAACGCCGCCTGAAAGGTGTGCCTGCAGAAGACTGAGATCCCGTTTTTGTGGAGTTACCCATGTTCATTTCTTCCGCTTTTGCCCAAACCGCTCCTGCTGCCGCTGCCGGTGGCGACATGCAGTCCACCCTGATGAGCATGCTGCCCTTGCTGCTGATGTTCGCGGTGCTGTATTTCGTCATGATCCGCCCACAGATGAAAAAGCAAAAAGAGCACCGCGCCATGATTGACGCATTGGCCAAGGGCGACGAAGTCGTGACCGCTGGCGGTTTGTTGGGCAAGGTCAGCAAAATCGGTGACAGCAACCTCAGCGTGGAAATCGCTTCGGGCGTGGAAGTCCAAATGCAGCGCAGCGCTGTCGTGCAAGTGTTGCCCAAAGGCAGCCTGAAGTAATTCAGCCCGTTTCGGCTTTTTTCAGCGGGGCGCTTGACGCCCCGGTTTTTCATCCTGTACGCGAGTCCTTATGAACCGTTACCCGGTCTGGAAATACGCGATCATCGTGATCGCATTGTTGCTGGGGGTGGTCTACACCCTGCCCAACTTCTTTGGTGAGGCGCCTGCCGTGCAGGTGTCTTCGGGCAAGGCCACGATCAAGGTGGACACCGGCACGCTGCAAAAAGTCGAAGACGCGCTCAAGGCCGCGTCGGTCGTGCCGCAAAGCGTGGCCCTGGAAAACGGCTCGATCCGTGCGCGTTTTGGCAGCACCGACGAGCAGCTCAAGGCCAAGGACGCGGTGCAAAAAGCCCTGATCCCCGATGCGGCCGACCCGCAGTTTGTGGTGGCTTTGAACCTGGTGTCGCGCTCGCCCGAGTGGCTCGGCGCCTTGCACGCCGCGCCCATGTACCTGGGCCTGGACTTGCGCGGGGGTGTGCACTTCATGCTCCAGGTGGACATGCAGGCGGCCCTGACGCAGCGCGTGGAATCCCTCACCGGTGACCTGCGCAGCTTGCTGCGTGAAAAAGACATTCGCCACGGCGGCATCAGCCGCAATGGCCAGACGGTAGAAATCCGCCTGCGCGATGCGCAGCAGCTCGAAGCGACCAAGCGTGTCTTGTCGGCCCAGTTTCCTGACCTGCAGACCCAGGACGCGGCCGATGGCGCTGAGTTCCGCCTCACGGTCAGCAACAAGCCGGAAGCGGCCCGCAAGGTGCAAGAGCAGGCTTTGAAGCAAAACATCACCACCTTGCACAACCGGATCAACGAACTGGGCGTGGCCGAGCCGGTGATCCAGCAGCAAGGCCTGGACCGCATCGTGGTGCAGCTGCCCGGCGTGCAGGACACGGCCAAGGCCAAGGACATCCTGGGCCGCACCGCCACCCTGGAAGTGCGCATGGTGGACGAAAGCACCGAAGCGCGTGCGGCCGAGCAAGGCGGCATCGTGCCTTTTGGCGCCGAGCGTTATCTGGAGCGCGAAGGCCGTCCGCTGATCGTGAAAAAGCAGGTGGTGCTAACGGGTGACAACTTGACCGACGCGCAGCCTGGTTTTGATAACCAGACGCAAGAACCCGTGGTCAACCTGACGCTGGACGCCAAAGGCGCCCGCATCTTCAAGGATGTGACGCGCGAGAACGTGGGCAAGCGCATGGCCATCTTGCTGTTTGAAAAAGGCAAGGGCGAGGTGGTGACCGCGCCGGTGATCCGGTCTGAGATCGGTGGCGGTCGCGTGCAGATTTCGGGCCGCATGACCACGGCTGAAGCCAACGACACCGCGCTGCTGCTGCGTGCCGGATCGCTGGCCGCACCCATGGAGATCATCGAAGAGCGCACCATTGGCCCCAGCCTGGGCGCCGAGAACATCGCCAAGGGCTTCAACAGTGTGACCTGGGGTTTCCTGGTGATCGTGGCCTTCATGTGCTTGTATTACGCCATGTTCGGCCTGGTGTCGGGCATTGCGCTGGCGGTGAACCTCTTGTTCCTGGTGGCGATTTTGTCCATGCTGCAAGCGACCTTGACACTGCCCGGCATGGCCGCGATGGCGCTCGCTTTGGGCATGGCCATCGACTCGAACGTGCTGATCAACGAGCGTGTGCGTGAAGAGCTGCGCAACGGGGCCAGCCCGCAAGCGGCCATCCATGCCGGTTACGACCGCGCCTGGGCCACGATTTTTGACTCCAACATCACCACGCTGATCGCCGGTGTGGCCTTGCTGGCCTTTGGCTCCGGCCCGGTGCGCGGCTTT
>Ga0228702_1000576_pt1 | contig 27165 bp, 14 predicted proteins | sample McNCre217_Aug_MG_2_FD_178018 | JGI IMG/M metagenome (GOLD analysis project Ga0228702, IMG submission 178018) | Freshwater microbial communities from McNutts Creek, Athens, Georgia, United States - 20-17_Aug_MG | ecosystem: Environmental > Aquatic > Freshwater > Creek | place: USA: Georgia...
CCGGCAAGCTGCGCCTCATGTACGAAGCCAACCCCATGAGCTGGTTGATCGAACAAGCCGGTGGCGCCGCCACCAACGGCCAACAACGCATCTTGGACATTCAACCCACGCAACTGCACCAACGTGTCAGCGTGATCTTGGGTTCGAAGAACGAAGTGGACCGTGTGACGAGCTATCACACCCAAAAGTAATTCATTCCACCTCATAAGCAAAGGCCCGCTCCATGCGGGCCTTTGTGTGTCTGCCGTTTATGTAATGTTTGGAAATAAAACACAGCACGGCCAGTGCTAGGCTCGCGCAAATTTTTTAAATCATTTGATGCTGTTGTTCATTCGCCCACTGTTGCGTTGCCTCGCCCTGCTGAGCCTGCTCATCGGCGCAAACCTGCCTGCATTGGCCGGCGTACATGACCACATCAGCCAACACGCCTACTGGGAAGACACAACAGCGCAAGCCTCGTTTGAGCAAGTCAAGCAACAAGACTTCGCCGTTTACGAAGGCGTCTTAGGCAGGGGCTACACCACCTCTGCGCTGTGGATTCGGCTTCAAATCACCCCGCCCCAAAACGCCAACCCCGACGACAAACTCGTCCTGCGCATTCGCCCGACTTACCTAGATCAGATCACCCTCCATGACCCGCTAGACACCAGCGGCCGCATTCGCAAGGCAGGCGATCAAACCAACTACAACGACGAAGAATACAAATCGCTCACGCACACCTTCGTCATTCCAGCGGGCACGGAGCCACGTTTCGTTTGGCTTCGACTCAAGACCAACAGCACCGCATTCATGCACGTCGAAGCCATCACCATGGCCGAGATGCAAGCAGACGAACATCGCTTGCTGTTTTTGTACGACATCGCACTCGCGCTCATCGTGGTGTTCTCTGTGGTCACGCTCATCAATTGGTTCAACTACCAAGAGTTTTTGTATGCGGCCTTCATTGTTCGCAACGTGGTCTACTTTTTTTACACCGCTGCGTTTTTCGGGTTCCATCGTTACCTACTCGGCGATTGGATGTCAGGCCACGCACTTGATTTAAGTTACTCATGGTTTGTCGTATTCGCCACCGGATTTTCCATTTGGTTTGAAATCCTGTTCCTCAGCGAATACGCCCCACCCCGCTGGGCACGGGCTATTTTTGGGGCGTTGAAGCTCTGGTCTTTGCTCATCATGGGTTTACTGGGCATGGGCTTCACCCACACTGCGCTCCATCTCAACATGGTGCTCAATGGCGTCGTGGTTGTGGCCATGCTTGTGATGTCGAGCATCTTCATTGATGACGAGGAAACGCTCAAAAAAGCCAACCCCAACCTCTTGAAAAAGAAATACATCGTTGGCTACTACCTGATCGTTGCAAGTCTGCTTTTGTTCAGCATCTTGCCCTATCTGGGTCGAGTGGCTGGCAACGAGTTTTCGGCCAATGGCTTGGTGTACTACGCACTCATCTCCGGCTTCAACATGACGCTGCTCATGCAACTGCGTGCGCACCAGCGCCGCAAATTCAACCTTCGCATCGAGCAAGATTTGGTGCTCTCAGAACAGCAAATCGCCTTCGAAAAAATTCGTCGGGAAGAGCAAAGCCAAATGCTCACCATGCTCATGCACGAGCTCAAAAACCCGCTCGCCGTCATTGACCTGGCGCAGCACACCTCTGAAGACCCCAAGGCCAAAGACTACGTCACGCGCAACGTGGCCATCATTCGCAACGTGCTCGACCAGTGCCTCAACACCGACCGCTTGTCTGACGGAAAAGTCTCGATCGACAAAAGCCCCATCGACTTGGTTGAACTCATCGATGAACTGATTGAGCCACACCACCCCCGCTCTTTCCAACTCAGCTTTCCGCCAGACATCACGTCTTTGCACGCGTTCCACACCGACTACCAATGCGTGCGCACCGTGCTCAACAACCTTATCGACAACGCCTTGCGCTACGGCGACACATCGCAGCCCATTGACATTGCCGTGACGCCAGAGCGCAACGCCGCAGGCACCCAAGGCATCGCCATCACCGTGGCCAACAAACCCGGCTTGGCCTCTTGGCCCGACGCCGATCAGCTGTTCCACAAGTACTACCGCAGCACGGGTGCCAAAACCATCTCGGGCACAGGCTTGGGTTTGTTCTTGGTACGCAGCCTCTGCACCCTGCTGGGCGGCACCTGCACCTACGAGCCCGACGACACCCATATCCAGTTCAAAGTATGGTTACCCAACTGAACCTCGTCGTCGTTGAAGACAACAACGACCTCCGCACCCTGCTCAGCCAGGCCTTGCGCAAAGACGGGCACCACGTCACCGACCTCTCTTGCGCCGAAGAGCTAGAAGACCAAGCGGGCAGCGACCACGCTGACGCGTTCTTGATCGACATCAACCTGCCCGGCGAAGACGGCTTGAGCTTGGCCTCGCGCATTCGCAAAACCCACCCCTTGGTGGGCATCATCATCTTGTCCGCACGCTCCGCGCTCGACGACAAACTCAGCGGCTACGACTGCGGGGCCGACATCTACCTCACCAAGCCCATCTCTTTGCCCGAGCTGTCTGCCGCACTGCGCAGCTTTGCACGCCGCAGAGTGGCCACCCTCAAACACATCAGCCCACAAGGCCTCACCCTCAACAAACTCGAACTGCAAGGCCAACAAGCCACCGTCAAGCTCACCGCACAAGAAGCCATCATCCTCACCGCACTGGCACGCGCCCCTGCGGGCCGTTTAGAGACGTGGCAAATTGCCGATTTGCTAGAGGCCCAAGTCGACGAATCCTTCAAAGCCAGCTTGGCCGTGCGCATGGTGAGGTTGCGCAAAAAGCTCACCGATGCAGGCATTGAAGGCCTCGCCATTGAGTCTTTGCGCAACATCGGTTACCAATTAACAACGCACATCCAAATTCTTTAAAACAAAAGTTACGTTTTGTAATTTGCAGTAATAAAACAAATTTGGCATTTTTGACAATTCATGCTGGTTTCTATCTATCCAGCTGAATGACGTCACACGCCAACCACCGCATCACCCTCTTAAGCAGCGCCACCTTGGCGCTATGCCTGTCTTCTGCACACGCAGCAGGCCCCAACGTCGATGCCGGCGCCTTGCTCCGTCAAACCGAGCAAGAAATCAAAACCACCCCCAAAGCCGCCAAGCGCAAACTGCGCAAAGCCACCCCCATTACACCGGCCACCCCCAGCGAAGCCACGGTGCTTGTGCGTCGCTTTCAATTCACGGGCAACCGTTTGCTCAGCACCGAGGCACTCAACACCGCCTTGGTCAGCTTCACCAACCGCCCACTGACACTGGGCCAACTCAAAGACGCGGCAGACGCCATCACCAACACCTACCGCGAAGCCGGTTGGACCGTGCGCGCCTTTGTGCCCAAACAAGAAATCAACGACGGCGTTGTCACCCTGCAAATCGTCGAAGCCGTCTTTGGCAACGCCGCCGTGCAAGGCAACGCCCCTGAGCGCGTCGAAGCCGCACGCCTCGTGCGCATGGCCGAAGCCATCTTGCCCCAAGGCCAACCCATCCATGCCAGCCAAATTGACCGCGCCTTGCTCTTGCTCGACGACCTTCCCGGCGTCAGCGTGGCAGGCAACTTGGTAGAAGGCGAACGTGACGGCGAAACCAACTTGCTCATCGCTGCGGTTGACGACGCCCTTGTCAACGGCAACGCCAGCATCGACAACCAAGGCTCGCGTGCCACAGGCACCGACCGCTTGAGCGTCAACCTCAGCATCAACAGCCCAGCAAGCTTGGGCGATGCACTCACGCTCAACGCGCTCAAGACCCAAGGCAGTGAATACCAACGCTTGGCCTACAGCCTCCCCGTGGGCTACACCGCATGGCGTGCTGGCGTGCATGCCTCTAACTTGCATTACGCCGTCATCACACCTGAGTTTGCATCGCTCAACCCGTTTGGCACGGCCACCACACGTGGCTTAGACATCAGCTACCCCTTGGTGCGTAGCCAGTTGCAAAACGTGAACTTTGCGATGAGCTACGACGACAAATCGTTTGACAACACGTCCAACCGAATCAGCTCAAGCTATGGCATCAAGGTCTACAACGCCTCGCTCAGCGCCAACCAAACCGACCAATGGCAAGGCGGCGGCATCACCAATGCCAGCGTGGCCCTCACCTCGGGCGACAAAAGCACCGACACGCGTTACTACAAGACCAACCTCAGCCTGAGCCGCTTGCAAACACTGGGCGACACCACCAGTGCCTACGCGGCCCTCAACACCCAACGCACCAACCGCAACCTGGACTCGTCTGAAAAGATGTACCTCGGCGGCGCCACCGGTGTGCGCGCCTACCCTGCCAGCGAAGCAGGCGGCAGCGATGCCCACACCTTCACCCTAGAGCTGCGCCAGCGCTTGGCCTACAACGTCACCCTCACCGGCTTTTACGACTACGGCTGGGTCAAACCCAACCACGACAACAACGTGGCCTCGCCTGCCAACCCCAGCAACTTCCACCTGCATGGCTACGGCGCATCGCTGACCTGGCAAGCCACACAAGCCGTGGACTTCAAAGCCACCCTGGCGCAACGCATTGGCGACAACCCAGCCGCTAGCGCCCTTGGCAACGACAGCGATGGCACCCAAAAAATCACCCGCATCTGGCTCAGTTCAGGCATCGCGTTTTAATCAAAAAACCAGAGCATGAACCGCATCTATCGCACCCTTTGGTCCGTGGCCACACAGTCGTGGCAAGCCGTACCCGAGACCGCCAAAACCGCAGGCAAAAAAAGCAAATCGTCTGCCGGTGGTGTGGTGGCCTTTGTGGCCTTGGGCTTCACGCTCAACGGTGTGGCACATGCCCAAGCGCCGCCTGCCATTAACCAGTTGCCAACAGGTGGCACCGTGGCCCGTGGCACCGCCACCATCAGCCAAACCGCCACCGCACAAGCGGCGGCCATGGTGGTCAACCAAAGCAGCCAACGCGCGGTCATCAACTGGAGCACGTTTAACCTTGGCAGCGCAGCCAGCATCAACTTTGTGCAGCCCAATGCACAAGCCGTCACGCTCAACCGCGTGAACGACAGCAACCCTAGCCAAATCTTTGGGCGCATCACCGCCAATGGACAGGTGTTTTTGACCAACGCCAATGGCGTGTACTTCTCGCCCACCTCGTCGGTGGACGTGGGCGCCATTACCGCCACCACACACAGCATCAGCGACGACAACTTCATGTCGGGCAACTATGTGTTTGAGCGCAATGGTGCAACCGGCAAAGTGGTGAACGAAGGCAACATCACCGCCGCACTCAGCGGCTATGTGGCACTGCTTGCTGCTGAAGTGCAAAACGCCGGTGTGGTGGTGGCGCGTGCGGGCTCGGTCGTCATGGCGGCGGGTGAAATGATCACCCTCAACATCGACGGTGCGGGCAGCTTGGCGGGCATTGCCACCACCGCCAGTGCCATTGCGGCGTTGATAGAAAACAAACTGGCCGTGCAAGCCCCCGATGGGCAAATTATTTTGTCGGCCATCGCGCTCGACAAACTGCAAGCCGGTGTGGTGAAAAACAGCGGCAGCCTAGAAGCCAACAGTTTGGTCAACAAAGGCGGCAAGATTGTTTTAGAGGGCGACCACATCGTCATGGACCGCAACAGCAAGATCGAAGCCAAAGGCCGCACCGGCGGTGGCACGGTGTTGGTGGGCGGCGACTGGCAAGGCAGCGGCGATGTGCGCCAAGCCACCCAGGTGACGATGGAACAAGGCGCCAGCATTGACGCCAGCGCCACCGACCAAGGCGATGGTGGCAAAGTGGTGCTGTGGAGTGATGTGAGCAACCCCAACAGCGTGACGCGTGCGAACGGCAGCATCAAAGCCGAAGCAGGCCCTAACGGTGGCAATGGTGGACAGGTAGAAACCTCGGGCCATGTGCTGAATGTGGACAACATTCAAGTCAGCACCAACGCCACCCAAGGCGAAGCAGGCACTTGGCTGTTGGACCCCTCGGACATCACCATTTCATCTGGTTCTGATGCAAGCATTGGCTACGCAGTTGCCAGCTCCATTGGCACCTATACACCCCCCGCCAGTGCTGCAAGCTCTGTGGTGAACGTCACCACGCTGCAAAACAACCTGGGACTCAACAACGTCAACATCACCACCACCAACGCCACCACAGCAGGTGCGGGTACCGGCAACATCACGGTGTCCAGCGATATCACTTGGTCGTCGGTCAATGTGCTGAAGCTGATCGCGACTGGCGGCATCAGTGGCACAGGCAATATCAACGCGAACGGCGCCTCAGGCACGGGGGTGATTTTCAGTCAAACCGGCAACTCCACCTACGCGGGCAATATCACCGGAACCAACGCCACGGTGTCCAAAACCGGCGCGGGCACGCTCACGCTCAGCGGCGCCCATACCTACGGTGGCATGACGACTGTTTCGCAAGGCACCTTGGCCATCGGTGACTCGGGCTCGCTGAATGCTGGCACTTATGCAAGCAACATCTCTCTCTCCAGTGGCGCCGTGTTTCAGTATGCGTCGTCGGCCGCGCAAACCTTGTCAGGCAACATCTCAGGTTCAGGCGGGGCCTTGCTCCTCAGTGGAGCGGGAACGCTCACCTTAACTGGCACCAACAGCTACACGGGCACCACCACCATCAGCGCAGGCAGCTTGCAAGTGGGTGTGGGCGGCACAGTGGGGACCTTGGGCACAGGCGCGGTCACCAACAACGGCACATTGACCATCAACCGGTCTGATGCGTTGACCATCAGTGCCCTCATCAGTGGCTCAGGCGCTTTGGTGCAAGCCGGTGCTGGCACCACCAGCCTTTCGGGGGCCAACACCTACACCGGCGGCACCACCATCAGTGCAGGCACCTTGCAAATTGGCACTGGGGGCACAGCGGGCACGGGTTCGATTGTCAACAACGCCACCTTGACTTTGAACCGCGGCGGTCTGGTCATCGCAGGCGACATCAGCGGCACGGGCGCTGTCGCGCTGGCTGCCTCCTCTGACGTCACCTTCACTGGCACCAACACCTATGCTGGCACCACCACCCTCAACACCGCAAGCGTCTTGAAAGTCGGCAATGGGGGCACCACAGGCAGTTTGGGCACAGGCGATGTGACAGCACCTGCAGGTGCGACCTCCGTATTGGTTCAAATCAACCATTCAGACAACGTCACACTGGCCCAAAACTTCAGCGGCCAGCTGAGTCTGAAGCAAATGGGTGCGGGCACCACCACGCTCACGGGCAACAACACCTACACCGGCGGCACCACCATCAGCGCAGGCACCTTGCAAGTGGGCACCGGTGGCACAGCGGGGACCTTGGGCACAGGCGCGATCGCCAACAACGGCATATTGACCATCAACCATTCAGATGCCCTGACTGTCGGCGATGTCATTAGTGGCACGGGCGCTTTGGTTCAGGCAGGCTTGGGCACCACCATATTCACTGGCGGCACCTCTGCCAACGGCAACACCTACTCTGGCGGTACCACCATCAGCGCAGGCACTTTGCAAATTGGCAATGGCGGCACAACAGGGGCCTTGGGCACAGGCGCGGTCATCAACAACAGTGCGCTTGTGTTCAACCGCACCGATGCAACACTGGTATCGAGTGGCGCCATCAGTGGCTCGGGCACCTTGCTGCAAGCTGGCACAGGCACCATCAATCTCACAGGGGCCAACACCTACACCGGCACCACCACCATCAACGCGGGTACGTTGAAGATTGGCAACAACACCCCCAGCACCACGATGGGCACAGGGCTGATTGTCAACAACGGCATCTTGTGGTTCCAACATGCCAGCGGCCAAGCCTTTGCGCCCAACACCATCAGTGGCACAGGCAGTTTGTACATTGCCGGTGCAGCAGCAGGTTCGGGCACCATCAGCCTGCGAGCCGACAACACATTCAGCGGGGGCATCACCCTCAACTCTGGGCCACGCCTGATGGTGTTGGGGGACAGCGTGGGCACCCCTGGGGCTCTCACAGCTGGCCCGCTCGGCACAGGCATGTTGACCATGAATAACGCCAGCCAATTGGATTTGGCTGGCCACACCATCGGCAACACACTGAAAGCAACAAGTAACACACCTGTCATTTATGCCAATTCAGGTGGAACCTCTGAGTTAACAGGGGAACTCATCATCACCGGTTCAGGTTCTTATTTCAACTTGTCGCCTGCTGTGAACAACACGCTGAAACTCACGGGCACTTTAAATAACTCAACCACCAATGGCAGTGTCGTCATCGGCCAATCAGGTGCAGGAGATGTACTGGCCAGTTTCAGCGCTATACCAATTAAATACAAATTTGATACTTTCGCAGGTGCTGGCAAATGGACGATCGGCAACGCGCTGACAGGCACCAAATCCGGCTTTCTTTTAAGAGGCGGCATTTTGGATTTGGCCGGGTTCGATATCGGTACTACAGGTGATAGTCTACTTTCTTCTGTATATGGCGGAACATTAAGAAACTCGGCACTGACTGCGACCACAGTCTGGAACACAACCTTGGCCATCGCGGCCAGTTCAACCGTCGACACGCCGAATGCAACGGGACATATTGTTTTTTCAAGCACGGTCACAGGAGCAGACACTGCCAATCAAACGCTCACCAAAACAGGGCTGGGCGAGTTACACATCCAAACGCCAGTCATTACGGGAACCGTTGGCCCCAATCTCTACCGCCTTGATATTCAAGCTGGCAGCGTATGGATAGACAGAGTCTCTAGCGACCTTGGAAACGTGTCCTTGGCCACGGGGACAACCCTCTATCTCAACGTCAATTCATCTCTCCTGGCTGGGGCTGGCACCATCACAGGCAATGGCCGTGTAGAAGTTCGCGCAAGCTGGACCCTTTCGGGTGTCAACACCTACACAGGAGGCACCACGGTGTTGAATGGCGCGACCTTGACCTTGGGTCGTGTCGCGACAATGAGCGGCAGCACCATCACCAACAGTGCGATTGGCACAGGCACCTTGACTTTGGGCGATGCCACCACAACTGGCACCATCAGCTTGGGAGGCTTTGCCAGTTTGCCCAATGACATCACTGTGAATGGCACGGCTGCTATCACCTCTGGCTCCACTACTATCAATCAAGTGGTTACGGGGGTCATTTCAGATGGGGTCAACACTGGTAAAGGCTTGAGTTTCGCTCCCAGTTCCACCGGCAGAACGATGGAGGTGTCAAACCTCAACAACAGCTATACAGGTGCCACCACTGTCCAAGGCAATGGAAGCTTGGTTGCCAGCAACAGCAATGCATTGGGATTGGGTTCAGCAGGCGTCACGATTGCAGCCAGCAGCACATTGCTGCTCTCGGGCAACATCTCCTTCGACAAACCCATCACCATGGCCGCAGGCTTCACTGGCACCGTAGGCAGCTTGAGTGGAGACAACACCCTCACGCGAACCTTGACCCACGCCAGCGGCAGCACCACGTTTGCAAGCGGGACAGGCAGCCTGACGCTTGCGCCCACCAGCGGCAATGCGTTTGACGGTGGCACCAGCACACTGACCAAAACGGGCACAGGCACGCTCACGATTTTGGGCAACAGCGTTTACAGCGCCAGCAACACCGGCACCACCATCAGCGCAGGCACCATGGTGATTGGTGGCTCGTCTACGCTGAACAGTGGGGCTTATGCAGGCACCATCTCTATCGCCACTGGCAGCGTGTTTCAGTATTCCTCTTCGGCAGCGCAAACACTGTCAGGCGTGATCACGGGTGCAGGCTCTTTGCTAGACGATGGCACTGGCACGCTCACTTTGACCGGTGTCAACAGCTACGCAGGCACGACGACCATCAATGCGGGTACCTTGCAAGTGGGCACCGGCGGCGCATCAGGGGTGCTGGGTACGGGTGTGGTCACCACCAATGCCAATTTGGTTTTTTACCGCACAGGTCCGGTCGCATTGAGCAGCTTGGCCTCTAACGCCGCTGGCATTGGTGGCACGGGCAACGTGACGGTGATGTCCACCGGCACGCTCAACGTTGACAGAGCCATCACCCTCACAGGTGCCAACAGCACGATCAAGGTTTTGGCGGGGTCGGACACAGCGGCCAACACATTGCCAGCCCCCAGCGATTTGACGCTGACCAGCACCATCACAACCAGTGCCACAGGCACGATTGCGATTTTTGCGGGGTCACCAACCACAACCGTTGCCAACGGTGCAACCAGTGTTTTGAACGGAAAAATGGCTGGTGCCACGGGCGCGCTTCAATACAAGGTTTACAACGCCAGCAAAACCTCACTCAACACCGCAGTGGCTGGTACACGGAGTTTTTATTACCGTGTTCAACCTAGCATTACCGTGAGCGGTGTGACCATTGCATCCAAAACATACGATGGCACCACCAATGCGAGTGTCTCAGGCGGTTCTATCGCAGGCTTGACGGCCGATGAAACAGCCATTTCACCCGCACTCAGTCTTGCTTTTGCCACATCCAACTTCGCAGACGCCAATGCCGGCACAGGCAAGGCTGTGACCTTAGGTGGCGTGTCGTTGACCAACGCAGCATGGAACATCACCGGTTTAAATGCCACAGTCACAGGCGGCAGCACAGGCACGATCAACAAAGCCAACCTGGTGCTGTCCGGCACCAAGGTGTATGACGGCACCACAGTGGTCGCTGGCAGCCAGCTCATTGCCACCGGTGTGCACAACGAATCGTTTGCCATCTTAGGTGTGGGCGCTGCGGGCAATTTAAGCTCGGCCAACGTGCAAGGCGGTGCTACCACGCTCGCCAGCTTGTCAAGCCTGTCACTCGGTAGCAGCAACGGCACAAATACAGGTTCAGCACTCAACTACAACGCCATCAGCACCACCGGCTCTTCGTTCACAGTCACACCAGCCACAGCCAAGTTGGTGGCCACTAAAACGTATGACGGCGACACCACGCTCACTGGCAGTCAGCTCACCATCACGGGCGTGACGGTGGGTGGCACCACCCAAACCTTAGGCTACACAGGCACGGCCAGTTTGTTCGACGCCAATGTGGCCATGGCCAACAACTACGTGACAGGCGTGGGCCTTGCACTGGCCGATGGCACAGGCTTGGCCAACAACTATGTGCTGCCGGCACTGAGCTATGGCGTGAAGAACAGCGCCACGGTCACTGCCAAGCCCATCACGGTTTCGCTCACAGCACCTGGCAGCAGCTACACCTATGACGGTGTCACGTCTTACTCGTCCATTGCATCTGGGCTAACGGCCTACACCACCAACACGCCCATGGTGGGCAGCGAAACCATTGCAAGCCTCAACTATGCGGTCACAAGCAATGGCGTAGCCGTCAGCGCAGGTGTGGCGCAGGCTGGCAACATCATCGTCACCCCTAGCCTCAACACCTTGGGCGGCGGCGGTGTGGCCAGCAACTACAGCTTCACGTTCAACGCGTTGACGGTGCCAGTGGCTAAAGCAGTGCTCACGGTTGGCAACGCCACCTCGGTCGCTAACAAAACATATGACGGCACCACCACGGCAGCACTCTCGGGTGGTTCGTTGTCGGGTGTTTTGGGTAGCGACAGCTTGACACTCGTCGAAGCAGGCACATTTGCCTCAGTCAATGCAGGCACAGGCATTGTGGTGACGGCGGCTGACACAGTCACGGGCACAGCCGCTAACAACTACACCATCACGCAGCCCACAGGTTTGACGGCCGACATCACACCCAAAGCGTTGACGGTGAGCGGCACAAGCGTGGCCAGCAAAACCTACAACGGCAACACCACGGCCACACTCACAGGTGGCACCTTGGTGGGCGTGGTGACTGGAGACAACGTCACACTCACACAGGCGGGTACCTATGCATCGGCCAATGCAGGCACGGGCATAGCTGTGACGGCGGCGGACACGTTGAACGGCACAGCCCTCACGCTGGGCAACTACACACTCACGCAGCCCACAGGTTTAACAGGAACCATCAACAAGGCCAATGCCACGGTGACGGCCAGCAGTGGCTCGGCCACCTACGACGGCTCGGCACATTCGGTGAGTGGATTCACAGCCACGGGCTTGGTCAATGGTGAAACTGCATCCGTATTGACCAGCGTGACGGCAAGTGCCACGGGCACCAATGCGGGCAGCTATGCATCGACCGCCAGCGGCACCGACACCAACTACAACCTCACGTTTGTGAATGGCGCGTTAACGATTAACAAAGCTCACCTCACCGTGACGGCCAACAACGCCAGCAAAACTTATGGCGATGCCAACCCCTCACTGAGCGCCACAGTCAGTGGTTTTGTGAATAACGAAAGCTTGGCCACTTCAGGCGTGACAGGCGCAGGCGCAGCGACGACCACGGCCACGGCTTTGACAGGTGCAGGCACGGCCACCATCACCGCAGGTGCAGGCACCTTAACAGCGAGCAACTACGACTTCACCAACTTGGTGAACGGCACGCTGACCATCGGCAAAGCCAATGCCACCGTCACGGCCAACAGCAACAACGTGACGTACAGCGGCGTGTCGCAATCGGTCAGTGGCTTCACGGCCACAGGTTTGGTGAATGGTGAATCAGCCAGTGTGCTGAGCAGCGTGAGCACCAGCGGCGGTACAGGTACCAACGTAGGCAGCTACGCTTTGACTGCCAGCGGCACCGACACAAACTACAACCTCACCTTCGTGCCCGGCAGCTTGACGATTGGCAAAGCCAACGCCACCGTCACCGCCAACAGCAGCAACGTGACGTACACGGGTGTGGCGCAATCGGTGAGCGGTTTCACAGCCTCGGGTTTGGTGAATGGTGAAACCGCAGCAGTGTTGAGCGGCGTGAGCGCTAGCGGTGCCAGCGGCACCAATGCGGGTAGCTACACCTCCACCGCCAGCGGTACCGACAGCAACTACAACCTCACGTTTGTGAATGGTGCGTTGACGATCAACAAAGCCCACCTTACCGTAACGGCCAACAACGCCAGCAAAACCTATGGCGATACCAACCCCACACTGAGCGCCACGGTGAGTGGTTTTGTGAATAACGAAACACTGCTGAGTGCCAACGTCACAGGGGCAGGCACAGCCACCACGGCAGCCACCGCTTTGACAGGCGCAGGCACGGCCACCATCACCGCAGGTGCAGGCAGCTTGGCTGCGAGCAACTACGACTTCACTAACTTGGTCAACGGCACGTTGACCATCAACAAAGCCAACGCCACGGTGACGGCCAGCAGTGGTACGGCCACCTACAGCGGTGCAGTGCAGTCGGTGAGCGGCTTCACGGCCACAGGCCTGGTGAATGGTGAAACAGCCAGCATCTTGAGTGGTGTGAGCACCAGTGGTGGCAGTGGCACCAATGTAGGCACTTACGCATCGACCGCCAGCGGTACCGATAGCAACTACAACCTCACCTTCGTGCCCGGCAGCTTGACGATTGGCAAAGCACCTTTGACCGTGGCCCTGAGCAGTCAAACCAAGGTGTACGACGGCACCAACACCGCCAGCATTGCCAATGGCAGCTTCACGCTGACAGGTTTTGTGAGTGGCGAAGGCGGCACCGTGACACAAACACAAGGCAGCTACAACAGCGCCAATGTGGTGGGTGCCACCAGTGTCACGGCGAGCTTGGCGGCTGGCAACTACGCAGCCAGCAACGGCACTTTGCTGAGCAACTATGAGCTGCCCACCAGTGCCCAAGGCACAGGCAGCATTACCCCCGCGCGCTTGAGCGTGACGGGCACCAAAACGTATGACGGTTTGAGTAGTTTTGATGCCACGGGCTTGACGGTGGCCGGTGTGCATGGCGAAACATTTGCAGCCAGCGGCTCGGGCACGATGGGTAGCAAGAATGTGCAAACCAACCAACCGTTGGCCAGCACAGCAGGCCTGAGCCTGAGCGGTAACAACGGAGCATTGACCAGCAACTATGTGGTACTGGCCACAAGCGATACGCAGGTGTCGGTCACGCCATTGGCGGTGAACTTGAGTGCACCATCGGCAAGAAAAACGTATGACAGCACCACGTTGTACCAAGTGAGTGCCAGCGAATTGACCAGCTTGTCCAGCCAGTTGGTCGGCACCGACCGTGTGACCGCTGCCGAGGTGGTGTTCAGCAACAAAGACGCAGGCGGGAACAAGCGCGTGATGTTGAACACCGTGACGATCAGCGATGACAACGGTGGCAACAACTACACCGTGGGCAAGCTGGATGTGACCACGGGCACGATTAACAAAGCACCTCTGACCGTCAACGTGGTGAGTGATGCGCGCTTCGTGGGCCAAACCGACACTGCAGGTTACGGCGGCGTGGTGTACAACGGTTTGGTGGGTGGTGAAACTGCCGCAGTGCTAACAGCTGGCACCATCACTCGCAGCAATGCGGCTGTGAATGGCGCAGGCCAATACACCGGCGTGCTGCAGGCCTCGGGCTGGCAATCTGGCAACTACAACATCAGCTACAGCGCGGGCGACTACACAATCGTAGGCGCCCACACGCTGTTGGTGCGGGTGCCCACAGTGAGCACCACGTATGGCACAGCCGCCACGTACACGCCGACGGCTCAATATTTGGACAGCAACAGCAACACCATCGTTACGCTAAACCCTGTCGTGACAGGCAATGCACTGAGCGTGAGCGATGGCGCAGGGGGCCAAGCCAGCTTCAACATCACCCCCACAAGTGCAACCCTCAGCAGCTCAGGCAATGTGCAAGCAGGCGGCTACAACTTGGAAGCCAGCAGCGTCAGCAAAGTCGGCAACAACTTCCAAAACTTGGTGATGACGGGTGGCCTCACGGTGAACCCCAAGGTGCTCAACAACAATTTGGGCGTGCAAGCCATTACCAAGGTGTATGACGGCAGTGCCAGCATCAGCAATTTTGGTTTGGGTTTTAACCAAACACTAGCCGGCATCATCAGCGGTGACACGGTGAGCTTGGTGGGCTCTGGCAGTTTTGATGACCGCCACGTGGCCACAAGCAAAACTGTGAATTTGAGCTTGGGTTTGCTCGGCACTGATGCCGCCAACTATGCCTTGGCCAATTCAACCTTGACGACCAACACAGGTGTGATCACACAGCTGGCCTCGGTCACCTACACCGGCGCCACCAATGGCAACTGGGCCGACTTCAGCAACTGGGCAGGCGGCGCGATGCCTGACCGCAACAACGTGGCGCAGGTGGTGGTGCCTACAGGCAAAACGGTGGTTTACAACAGCGACCAAGTGGGCGTCATTGGCAGCACGTTGTCGGTAGACGGTGCCATTCGCTTTACCTCTAGCAATGCGTTCACGCTGGCCAACACAGTGTCAGGCACGGGTGATTTGCAACAACGTGGCAACGGCATGTTGACGGTCAGCGGCACCAACACCAACTTCAGCGGCAATTTGGACATTGGCACTTACCAAGCCACGTTGAACAACGCCCAAGCGTTGGGTACAGGGCATGTGGTGTCGAATGGTGGTCAGTTGTCTGTCGCCTCAGGCGTGACGCTGTCTGCCTTGCATGTGGATGGCGCAGTCACGGTTGACACAGCCATCAAGACCACGGGCGATCAGGTGTACAACGGTGCGTTGACTTTCCTCAGCTCGGGCACCGCACAGGCACCCAACTTTGTGTCTGATGCAGGCGATGTGGATTTCATGGGCACGGTGAGTGCAGGCAGTGGCGCGATGAGTGCACAACGTTCATTGTTTGTCTCTGCCCCGAGCGGAAGCATTTTGGTGAACGACCAAGTGGGTCGCTCTGTGAGAAACCTCGACTTGACGACTTACCTCTCTTCAGGTTTGTTAGACACGAGCCCTTACGCCATGAACTTGAGCGCACCCACCATCAAGCTGTTTGGTGATGTGACGACGTTTGATTCTCAAACCTACGACGGCCCCGTACGTGTGGGCAGCAACACCCAGAACGGCCACACGCGTTTGTTGGTGTCGGTGGATCCGAGCATCCTGTTCAAAAGCACCGTTGATGATGTAGACCCCACAGGCAAAGTAAACGGTTTGGATGTGCGCGCCATTAGCTTGGCGGCGTTGGCGGCCAATGGACCGGTACCGACCATCACCTTTGAAAACGATGTGGGTGCGCTATCACCACTGGCAACCTTGAGAGTGGCTGTAGGCACGCAAAGCACAGTCAATGGTGCGATGGTGACGGATATCAAGACAGATGATGCTTCGCGTCGTGATACGTACTACAAGGGTGACATTGTGCTCAAGGGCAACCTGACCGTTGACAACGCACCTGAGTTCATTGGCGAGCAACTGTTGGCCCCTAACGGCACACCCACGTTGACTTGGTACACCGGCACGCCAGATTTCAGGTTGCGCTTACCGCCCTTGAGCAGTAGCAGCGCATTGCCCGGCAATTTGCAGTTGGTGCAGTGGGGCCATAGCAATAGCGGCGGTAACGGTGGCGGCAACAGCGGCGGCGCTAACAGCAGCAGCAGCGTCAACAACAGCAGCGAATTTGCTGAGGCTGGGCGTCAATGGCTGATGGCACACGAGACGCACGAGCACACCACGCAGATGGCAGCCAATGATGCAGCGATCAAAACCATGAACAGCCCCACTGGGCAAATGGTGGCGGATGTGCAAGTGGGTAACGAAGCCAATGCATCGACAGGGGCTGCCGCCGCAACAGCACGTGGCCAAGGTCAGATGGTGAGCTTGTCTAGCTCTGGCGCTTTTGTGCAGGTGCGTGAATTTGCACCCGAGACATTGCCCGCACAACAGCCCTTTGTTTATCAGTTGCCAACCGACACGTTTGTGCACAGCCGAGAAAACGAATACATCAAGCTCTCGGCTACTTTGAGCAACGGGGCGAATCTGCCACGCTGGGTGAAGTTCTCGTTCAGAGACCGCTCGTTCAGCGGTACGCCACCCAAGTGGGTGAAGTCCTTGGACGTGAAGGTGATTGCAACTGACCGCCAAGGTAAGCGTGCATCGACACAAATTCGCCTTGTGTTTGCCAATGGTTCAGGCTCATAAGAAGATTGATCAACTCACCGCCACCCTCATCGTGGGGGTGGCGATTTTGCATCTTGCGGCGTTGAACCCTTTGGCTTGGACGCATGAAGATGCAGCACCAGAGGATGAAATAGAAGTACGCATTGAGGTGGCCGCCAATCGCCCCATGGCCAGCACGCGTGCCCCAGCGACGACGGCCACCCAAGCGGCAACACCACCACCGCTGCGACCCATCACACGTGAAAGTGCGGACGAGGCAGCACCTCACCCCACGATCAGCCGTTCTGCGCAAGCGGCCACGCAAGGCGCTGACGTACCCAGCACCAACGTGAGCTACGAGGTGGGCAGCACCAAAAACCCGCGCCCGCCCTACCCGCCCGCTGCTTTTGCCGCACGCATTGAAGGGCGCGTGATTGTGAAGGTTCACGTCATGGCCGATGGCAAACCGACAGAAATTCAACTGCTGCAAACCAGCGGTTCAGCACAACTCGACAAGTCAGCACTCGACACCTTGGCCAAATGGGAGCTACAGCCTGCGCGCAAGCATGGCGAGCCGATTGACCAATGGATTGAGATTCCGATTCACTTTCGCCTGCTTCAAAAGTAAACCACTATGAATTCTTCTTGGGTCATCGACACCACTTTGTATTTGCTCACGTTCATGTCGTTTTTGAGCTGGAGCATTTTTTTGGCCAAGATGGTTGCCGCTTGGCGCAGCCAAGTGGCAACGGCACACTATTTGGCCGCGCAATGGCAAACGCCAAACTGGCAAGCGTTGCATCGTGCAACCAACACACCCGAGAGTGATTTGGCGCAACTGACACACGCAGGCTTGGCCATCTGCCATGAGTGCGCCGATGACGCGCACACGACCGAGGAGTTGTATGCCATGGTGTCTGCGGGGTTGGGGCAAGAGATCAAGCAGCTCACACGCACGCGTGAGAGCTGGCTGGGTGTGTTGGCGAGCGTGAGTTCGGTGGCGCCGTTTGTGGGGTTGTTTGGCACGGTGTGGGGCATCATGCACGCGCTGGTGGTGATTGGCGAAACAGGCCAAGCCACAATTGCCGTGGTGGCCGGCCCGATTGGCGAGGCTTTGATTGCCACGGCCATTGGCATTGCCACCGCCGTGCCGGCTTTGATTTTTTATAACGTGCTGATGCGCAACACGCGTTTGCATGTGACGCAGCTCGAAGCGTTTGCCGAACGGTTTTTGCGCTTGGCGTTGAAGCACCGCCAGCAGTGGAGCGGCACATGATTGGCGCGCAAGACGAACACGGTGGCGGCATGGTGTCGGACATCAACATCACGCCGCTGGTGGATGTGATGATGGTGTTGCTGGTGATTTTTATGGTCACAGCACCGCTGCTGATTCCGCAGAGCATTGGCATCAACTTACCCAAAACAGCGGCCATCAAGTCACCACAGCATCCCAACAAAGGACGTTTGGCGATTGATGAAAACGGCCAACTGCGAATGGACAACCAGCCGATTGCGAGTGAGTTGCTGTCGAAGCATTTGGCGGACAAGGCACAAGACGAGGAGTACGCCTTGTCGATAGAGGCAGATGACAATGTGCGCTACGGGCGCGTGGCCGAGGTGCTGGCCATGGCACGCGCGGCAGGCGTGAGCAAGATTGCGTTTGTCACGGTAATGAATGGAAAACTTTGAAGGGTGATGAAGATGGGTTCAAAAACAATTTGCTTGCACGGCGTTTTAGTTCTGGCACTGGCGACCGCACTGAGTTCTGCCTGGGGCGCAGAACCGCCGGTGGCTGTGGTGAATGGCACAGCCATTCCCGCACGCTTGATGGAGCGCAATGTGAAAGCGAATGTGGCACAAGGCCAAGCTGACTCGCCCCAACTGAGAAACGCCCTCAAGGAAGAACTGATTGCGCGTGAGTTGATGGTGCAAGAAGCCATCAAGCGCGGCTTGGATAAAAAGGCTGAGGCAGATGATGTGGTGTTCGCAATGCGCCAGAACTTCTTGATTGACACACTGATGCAAGAGGAGATGAACCAAAACCCCATCACCGATGCTGAACTGAAAGCTGAGTACGACCGCCAAGTGAAAGAACTGGCCAACAAGGATGCTCAGCAATATCAGTTGGCCATCATCGTGCAAGAAACTGAAGAACAAGCGCGTGCAGTGATGGCAGCGTTGAAGTCTGGGCAATCGTTTGAATCGCAAGCCAAAGCTAAGTCGATTGACCCAAGCAAAGAGCGCGGTGGCGTGTTGGACTGGTTGTTGACAGAGCAATTGACACCCGGCATTTCGAACGTGGTGGTGAACTTATCCACAGGGACCGTGTCTGCCGCCCCCATCCAGGTGGGGCCGTATTGGCATGTGGTGAAGCTGTTGGGCAAGCGGGCCTACAAGGTGCCGAGCTTTGAAGAAAGCAAGGCTATCTTGCAAACAACGGTGTTTCAAATGCGACGTACCGCTTTGTTACAAAAACTCCAATGGGCAGCAAAGATCAAACGCTGATGGAACACGCAGACACAGAGCTTGGCGAACATATTCCCAAGTTGCTCAGTCGACTGTCTGACCGTGAGCGACAACTGGTCAAGTATTTCGCGACCGGCTATTCGAACATCGAAATTTCACTGCTGCTTGGGATTGCCGCAACCACTGTCAAAATTCACCGTTCGCGCACATACAAAAAAATGGGCGTTCAGTCATTGAAAGACTTGATGAACTTGCTGGGCGTTCGCCCCTCATACTGCTTGGATTAAACATCATGCCAAACACGTTAAGCGGAATCAATTTTCAAGGGGTGTGGGTCGATACGCTGACCCCACTGCAAGAGAACCTGAGCATTGACGAGGCCAAGCTCTCTGCACACTTGCGCAACCTCTCAGCCAAAGGGGTTGAACAGTTTGTGCTGTTTGGCCAAGCGGGCGAAGGGGCTTCGTTTTCTACCGATGAAAAACTGTCTGCTGTGTCGCATGTGATGGCTTCCGGTCTTGAGGCTCAAAACATTCTGCTGGGTGTGCAGTCGTCTTCCTTCAGCGAAGCAGCGCAATGCATTCGCAAAGCGTATGACTTAGGCGTGCGACGTTTTTTGGTGTCTGGCCCTTTGCATGGGCAACCGTTCACGCACCTCACTTTGTTTGAGTATGTGGACCAGCTCATTCGCCGTGTGGGGCACGACGGCTGGCAATTGTTTGTGCATCAACTCGGTGGGTTGAGCCATGCGGCCGATTTCCCTGAAGTGACGCTGAATGACCTGCACAAAGTGCACCCCAAAATTTGCGTGGGTGTGGTGGACCAAGATGTGCACATGAACCACACGGTGGATTTGATTCGCTCGTTTGGTGAAATGATGACGATTGCGCCTTGCCACGAACCCAACTTAGCCGTTTTGAAAATGAAGGTGTGCGTGTCGGCGTTGGCCAATTTGATACCGCACTTGGTGGAGCATTTGTTGGTCGATGAAGCGGTCAACAACGCCACCAAAATTGCCGGCATGAAAGTGGCCAAGCCCGATGACCGCGTGGTGGAACTGATGACCATCTTGGGCACCTACCCTGCCATTGCAGCCATGAAGTTGCTGCTGTCGCAGCACTACCGCATGGAGAGCTGGGAGCGTGTGCGCCCACCGCAATCGACGTTGACCAAAGAAGCCAAAACGACTTTGTTGGCCACCTTCAAAACCTTCAACCTGCAGGCCACCGAATGAACTTCCAACACACGTGGTACGTCATCGAGCGAAACAACCATTTCGAAACGATTTCACATGAAGCCATGACCTTGCTGCCAGAAGGTAGCTTTGTGATGCTGCAAAACTTTGCAACACACCACGAGGCGCTCGAAGAGCACAAACGGCTGGTGAAGATGGCGATTGCGGATGCAAGGACCAAATTGGGAAGTTAATTTATTCTTTGTGTGTGTAAACGTAGTAGCCGCCCACAGCAATGACGATGCAAAGTCCAAACAGTACATAAGCAAGTGGTGTCATGGATTTCTCCTGGTCAATAGCACTTCGTAAAGTGTATACGTCCAATTTTTCAGGCGCAGGAAAATTGGTTGCATTCACTCTTTCACAGGTCAGTCATGAAAAAAATCCTCCTCTTGGGCTCTGGCGAGCTCGGCAAAGAATTCGTCATCAGCGCCAAGCGCTTGGGCTGCTATGTGGTGGCTTGCGACAGTTATGCAGGTGCACCCGCCATGCAAGTGGCCGATGAGTGCAGCGTGTTCAGCATGTTGGACGAAGCCGCTTTGCGCGCTGCCATTGCGCAGCACAAGCCCGACTTGATCGTGCCCGAGATCGAAGCCATTCGCACCGAGGTGCTGCTGGAGGTGGAGAAAGAAGGCTTTGAAGTCATCCCCAGCGCCCGCGCGGCCAACTTGACGATGAACCGCGACCGCATCCGCGATGTGGCGGTGGGCCTCGGCGTGCGCACGGCCAAGTTCAGCTACGCCGAATCGGCGGATGAGTTGATGAGTCAAGCCAAAGCCATTGGTTTTCCGGTGGTCATCAAACCGGTGATGAGCTCGTCTGGCAAAGGCCAAAGCGTGGCCAAGACCGAAGCGGACATTCAAACCAGCTGGGACTACGCGTGCGAAGGTATGCGTGGCGACCGCCGACGCGTGATCGTGGAAGAGTTCATCCACTTTGAGTTTGAAATCACCCTGCTCACCATTCGCCAGCGCAATGGCCACACCGTGTTTTGCCAACCCATCGGCCACGTGCAAGAGCGCGGCGACTACCAGTACAGCTGGCAACCTCAGCCGATGAAGCCCGAGTATTTGAAGGCTGCCGAACAGATGGCCGAGAAGGTGACGTCTGACCTCGGCGGTGCTGGCTTGTTTGGCGTGGAGTTTTTTGTGACGAAAGACGAAGTGATCTTCAGCGAGCTCAGCCCTCGCCCACACGACACGGGCATGGTCACGCTGATCAGCCAAAACTTGAGCGAGTTTGATTTGCACGCCCGCGCCATTTTGGGTTTGCCGATTCCCAACATCGACACGGTGGAAGGTGCCAGCGCTGTGGTGCTAGCCACGCAAGAAGGCACATCCCCCACCTTCACAGGTGTGGCGGATGCGATGAGCGAGCCCGGCACCGATGTGCGCATCTTCGGCAAACCCACCACGCGCCCTTACCGACGCATGGCGGTGGCTTTGGCCAAAGGAGCCAACGCACTTGAACGTGCGCGTGCGGCCGCGAAGAAGATCACGGTCGTCACGCTTTAAGCGTTGACGCCAAAACCTGCGGGGTGCGCCAGCGTGCCCCCTGCAGTGACGGACACCGCGCAGTACTTGAGTTCTGGAATCTTGCCAAACGGGTCGAGCGCGGGGTTGGTCAACAAGTTGGCTGCGGCCTCTTGATACGCAAACGGAATGAACACCGCCCCCACGGGCGTGCCTTCATCCAAACGCACACGCAAACACACTTGGCCACGGCGTGAGGCCACGGTCACCACATCGCCCGCTTGCACACCCAAGGCGTTGAGATCGGCACTGCACATCGACACCGTGGGCATGGGCTCGACAGCGTGCAACACCTCGGAGCGACGCGTCATGCTGCCGGTATGCCAGTGTTCAAGTTGGCGGCCGGTGATGAGCACAAACGGGTATTGCGCATCGGGCGGTTCGTTGGCCGAGATCAAACCTGCGGGCACCAAATGCACTTTGCCATCGTCGGTGGCGAAGTGATCGGTAAACACCGTGTGTTCGCCCGGATCGTCTGCGCTGTGGCAGGGGTAGGTCACGCTGCTTTCACGCTGCAAGCGCTCCCACGTGATGCCACCAATGGCAGCGTGCATGGCTTGGCGCATTTCCTCATACACCTCGGCCACGCCGTGGTGTTCACCTGCGTAATGCCAATTGAGGCCCATGCGTTGCGCCATGTCTTGGATGATCCACAAATCGGCACGCGCATCGCCCGGTGGGGTGATGGCTTGTTGGCCCAGCTGCACCATGCGGTCGGTGTTGCTGACGGTGCCTGTTTTTTCGGGCCATGCGGTGGCGGGCAACACCACATCGGCGAGCCATGCGGTTTCGGTCATGAAGATGTCTTGCACCACCAAGTGTTCGAGTGAGGCCAACGCGTGACGTGCGTGGTTGAGGTTGGGGTCGCTCATGGCGGGGTTCTCGCCCATGATGTACATGCCCCGAACCTTGTGCGGGTCGGTCTCGTCGGCCAAGATCTTGCCCATGATCTCCACCACGGTGTAGCCGGGCTGTGGGTCAAGCGGCATGCCCCAAAACTTTTCAAACCAGTCGTGCACCTCGGGGTTGATGACGCGCTGGTAGTTGGGGTACATCATGGGGATGAGGCCCGCATCGCTGGCCCCCTGCACATTGTTTTGGCCGCGCAATGGGTGCAGGCCCGAACCTGGCTTGCCCACTTGGCCAGTGATGGAGGACAAGGCAATCAAGCAACGCACGTTGTCGGTGCCGTGCACGTGCTGGCTCACGCCCATGCCCCACAAAATCATGGCGGCTTTGGCGGTAGCGTAGGCCCGCGCCACTTCGCGCAAGGTGTGGGCATCAATGCCGCAAATCGGGGCCATGGCTTCGGGGCTAAACGCTTTGACATTGGCTTTGATGGCATCAAAGTTATTCACGCGTTGGCGAATGAAGGCCTCATTCACCAAGCCCTCTTCGATGATGACGTGCAGCATGGCGTTGAGCATGGCCACATCGGTGTCGGCCTTGAAGTGCAAGGCACGCCATGCGTACTTGCCCAAGTCTGTGCCACGCGGATCGGCCACCACCACTTTGGCACCACGCTTGGCCGCGTTCTTCATCCACGAGGCGGCCACGGGGTGGTTCGACGTGGGGTTGGAGCCAATGACCAAGATGAAGTCGGAGTGTTCGACGTCATTCACTTGGTTGGTCACCGAGCCTGAGCCCACACCTTCTAACAAACCTGCCACGCTAGACGCGTGACACAAGCGCGTGCAGTGGTCGACGTTGTTAGAGCCAAAGCCTGTACGCACCAGCTTTTGGAACAAATACGCTTCTTCGTTGCTGCCCTTGGCCGAGCCAAAACCGGCCAGTGCTTTTTTGCCGCGGGTGTCGCGCAAGTGTTTGAGTTTGGACGCAGCCAAGTCGAGCGCCTCTTCCCACGTCGCTTCGCGAAACACTTGCGACCAATCAGCTGCGTTGATGTTGAGTGCGTTCAACGCTTCTGGATCTTTGGGCACACCGGCCTTGCGAATCAGCGGCACTGTCAAGCGTTGGGGGTTGTGGATGTAGTCAAAACCAAAGCGGCCTTTCACACACAAGCGGCCTTGGTTGGCGGGGCCATCGCGCCCGTCCACGCTGACGATGGTGTTGTCCTTCACGTTGTAGGTCAGCAAGCAGCCCACGCCGCAGAACGGGCACACCGAATCCACCTTCTTGTCCACCACTTGCGAGCCCACATGCGCCTTGGGCATCAATGCACCTGTGGGGCAGGCTTGCACACACTCGCCGCAGGCCACGCAACTGCTCAAGCCCATGGGGTCGTTCAAGTCAAACACGATTTGCGAATGCGCACCACGGTTGGCGTAGCCAATCACGTCGTTGACTTGTTCTTCACGACACGCACGCACACAACGGTTGCACTGAATACAAGCATCGAGGTTCACCGCCATCGCGGGGTGAGACACATCGCTCGCGGGTTGCTCGCGATGCAGCGCACGCAACTCAGGGCGCACGTGTACGCCCATGCGTGAAGCCCAGTGGCTGAGTTCGCCGTGCTGTCCTTCGTCGTTCCATTTGTAGCCCTGGTCAGGCATATCCGACAGCAGCATTTCAAGCACCATCTTCTGGCTCTTGACCGCACGCTCACTCACCAACACCTCAAGCCCAGCCGTGGCATTGCGGCAGCAGCTGGGGGCCAAGGTGCGCTCGCCTTTGATCTCGACCACACACGCACGGCAGTTGCCATCGGCGCGCAAGCCGTCGGTGTAGCACAGGTGAGGAATGTCGACGCCGTTGCGTTGCGCGGCTTTGAGGATGCTCTCGCCCTCATACGCTTGAACGGCCTGGTTGTTGAGTTTGAATTCAATCATTCAAGCTACCTCGTGAGGGAAATAGGTTTGCACACAACGCACAGGGTTGGGTGCTGCTTGGCCGAGACCGCAAATGGAGGCGTCGACCATCACTTGGTTCAAGTCTTCCAACGTGGCGTTGTCCCACTGGGATGCTTGCATGAGCTGCACCGCTTTGGCTGTGCCCACGCGGCACGGTGTGCATTGGCCGCAGCTCTCATGTGCAAAAAACTGCATGGCGTTCAACGCCGCATCGCGTGCGGTGTCATGCTGGCTGAGCACCACCACGGCGGCAGAGCCGATAAAGCAGCCGTGTTCTTGCAGCGTGTCAAAGTCCAACGGCACGTTGTTGAGCCGTGCAGGCAAGATGCCACCCGATGCCCCACCGGGCAAGTAGGCATACAAGGTGTGGCCGTCCAACATGCCGCCGCAATACTCGTCAATCAAAGCCTGCACGGTAATGCCCGCAGGCGCGAGCTTGACGCCCGGCTGCTTGACGCGGCCACTCACACTGAAACTGCGCAAGCCCACACGGCCATTGGCCCCAAAACTGGTGAACCACTGCGGGCCTTTTTGCACGATGTCGCGCACCCAGTAGAGGGTTTCAAAATTGTGTTCAAGCGTGGGCTTGCCAAACAAACCCACTTGCGCAATGTAGGGCGGGCGCATGCGTGGTTCGCCGCGTTTGCCTTCGATGCTTTCAATCATGGCGGACTCTTCGCCGCACACATAAGCGCCCGCGCCTCGGCGCAGTTCGATGTGCGGCAGTAGGCATGGTGGGTTGGCTTGCAAGGCAGCCAGCTCGTGTTGCAGCAGTTCGCGGCAGCCGTGGTATTCGTCACGCAGGTAGATGTAGATGGCCTCAATGCCCACCACTTGTGCGGCGACCAACATGCCTTCTAAAAAGCGATGCGGGTCACGCTCTAAATACGTGCGGTCTTTGAAGGTGCCGGGCTCGCCTTCGTCAATGTTGACGGCCATCACACGCGGGGCGGGTTGCTCACGCACGATGCGCCACTTGCGCCCTGCGGGGAAACCTGCGCCACCCAAGCCGCGTAGGCCCGAGGCTTCCATGGCTTGCAACACGTCATCGGTCTTGGCGCTACCGTTGGCCAATGAAGCAGCTAAGGCATAACCGCCATCGGCCACATACGCGGCCATGTCCACGTAGTCGGGCAAGGCTTGGTGAGTGGCCTTGTCTTTGACAGCAGTCGCCACGGTGTCGGGCGTGGCATGCGGCACAGCGTTTTGGTGCACCACGGCCACAGGGGCTTGCTCGCAGCGGCCCACACAGGGTGCGCTGATCACACGCACGTCAGAGCCCAAGATGCTGGGCAACTTGGCCAACAGTTGTTTGGCCCCGCCCATCTCGCAGCTCAGACCATCGCACACGCGCACCGTGAGCGCTGCGGGCGTGGCGTCGTTGGGTAACACCTCGAAGTGGTGATAGAACGTGGCCACCTCAAACACTTCGGCCATGGGCAAACGCATCTCATGCGCCAACGCGACCAAGTGACGCTCGTACAAACCACGGTAGGTGTCGTTCAGCACATGCAGGTGTTCAATCAACAAGTCGCGTCGATCAAACGCAGACACCAGCGCACGCACCTCTTGCAGCGACTGTGCATCGGGCTGTCGCCCTTTGAGGTGGCTGATACGGCGCAGGGTTTGACGCATGTCATCGACGGTACTGAGCGTGTGTGTGGGCGTTGGATTCATAGCTATCATTCTCCACCATGAAATTCATGACTTGGCCCCTTCCCGCCCTGCTTGCTTGGGGCTCGTCTTGGCTCATTTTCAAGGGCTTGCTCAGTGTGGGCTTGAGCGAAACCGTGGCCTTGGTGTTGGCCGCGTTTTGGGGTGGTTTTTTAAGCCGTTTTGGCCACACGCCCATGCGCAAAGCCTTGATCGTGCTGGGTTTTCCGATGTCGATGGTGGTGTCGTCGAGCACGCTCAGTGTGCCGCCCATCGCGTGGCTGTTTTTGCTCGGTCTGATTGTGTTGATTTACCCACGCAAAGCGTGGCGTGATGCACCGCTCTTCCCCACCCCCAAACAAGCGCTGCGCGAAATGCCAGAACACATCAGCTTGCCCGCAGGCGCACGCATTTTGGATGCAGGCAGCGGCATGGGCGATGGGCTGTTGGCCTTGCGCCAAGCCTACCCACGCGCTGAGCTGCACGGTGTGGAAATGAGTTGGCCTTTGCGCGTGTTGAGCGCCATGCGCTGCTCGTTTGCGCGCATTCGCCAAGGCGATATTTGGCTGGTCGATTGGCGCAGCTTTGATGTGGTCTACATGTTCCAGCGCCCCG
>Ga0228702_1000578_pt1 | contig 27141 bp, 28 predicted proteins | sample McNCre217_Aug_MG_2_FD_178018 | JGI IMG/M metagenome (GOLD analysis project Ga0228702, IMG submission 178018) | Freshwater microbial communities from McNutts Creek, Athens, Georgia, United States - 20-17_Aug_MG | ecosystem: Environmental > Aquatic > Freshwater > Creek | place: USA: Georgia...
CGAGGCACTTTTGGCCCTTATGGCGCAAGACAAAAAGGTCATCGACGGCAAATTGCATTTCATTCTTGCCCGTTCGATAGGCGATGCCTTTGTGGCCGACAGCGTGCCGTCCGATCTTGTGCTTTCGTTGCTGACCGAAGCTTTGTCGGTGCGGCGTTGAATTATTCGCTTGCATAATTGTGTTGACCCATCTCTGATGGGTCAAAATCACAACGGCAGGAAAGACATGCCGACGCACGCACTACCGGTCTGCGACAGACCAATCGCAATACGCGTCAGCAATCTGCGCAAATCTTTTGGACAGCACGAAGTCCTGAAGGGCGTGTCTTTGACGGCGCGCGAAGGCGATGTTGTTGCCATTATCGGCGGCTCAGGGTCGGGCAAATCGACCATGCTGCGCTGCATCAACTTTTTGGAAACTCCTTCGGCCGGGGAAATCGAAATTGGCGGCGATGCAGTAAAGATGAAGTCTGATGGAACACCGTCAGACCGCCGCCAGATTGAACGTTTGCGGCAATCCTTGGGGATGGTGTTTCAGAACTTCAACCTATGGACCCATAAGACCGTGCTGGAAAACCTGATCGAGGTTCCGGTGCATGTGCTGAAAATCCCGCGCGTTGAGGCTGAAGCGCGGGCACGAAAATTGCTCGCGCGGGTGGGCTTGGCCGAAAAAGAGGCCGCATATCCGGCCTTCATGTCGGGGGGCCAGCAACAGCGTGCGGCAATTGCGCGGGCGCTGTGCATGGAGCCGCGCGCCATGCTGTTTGACGAACCCACCTCGGCGCTGGACCCCGAACTGGTGGGTGAAGTGCTGCAAGTGATCCGGGCCTTGGCCGATGAAGGCCGCACGATGATCCTTGTCACGCATGAAATGAAGTTTGCCCGCGAAGTCGCGAGCCACGTTATCTACCTTTACAACGGTCAGATCGAAGAAGAAGGCCCCCCCGATATCCTGTTCGGGTCGCCGAAGTCTGAGCGGCTGAAACAGTTTCTAAAAACCGTGGGTTAACCCGGAAACTTAAACCAACATGTGAGGATACCAGATGAAAAAGATCGCACTTGCCGCCGCCTTGGCGCTTTCCTTCGGCTCTGCCGCGCTGGCACAGCAGGTAAAGGTGGGCATCGCCGCCGAACCCTATCCGCCGTTTGCCGCGCCCGACGCTTCGGGCGCCTATACGGGCTGGGAAGTTGATATCATTGGCGCCGTTTGCAAGGCTGCCGCGCTGGATTGCGCCATCACGCCGGTGGCATGGGATGGTATCATTCCGGCTTTGACCTCGGGGCAGATCGATATGATCATGGCGTCGATGTCGATCACCGACGAGCGTCTGAAAACAATCGATTTTTCGGACAAGTATTACAATACCCCGACCGTTATCGTCGGTGCCAAGGGCGTTCAGATGGATGCCACGCCGGAAAGCCTTGCTGGCAAGATCATCGGTGTGCAGGTTTCCACCATCCATGAAGCATATGTTCAGAAGTATTTCGCGGCGGGTGCTGCCGAGGTGAAAACCTACCAGACCCAAGACGAAGCCAATCAGGATTTGGCGGCAGGCCGTATTGATGCCACGCAGGCGGACTCGGTTGCAGAGCAGGCGTTCCTGGATTCCGAAGCGGGCAAAGCGTGCTGCGAAATCAAAGGCACCGTCGCGGATGATCCGGAAATTCTGGGCAAGGGCGTGGGCGCTGGTTTGCGCAAAGGCGAAGACGAACTGAAGGGCAAGATCAACGCCGCCATCAAGCAAATCCGCGAAGACGGCACCTATGATGCGATCACCGCGAAGTATTTCGCGATGTCGATCTACGGCAACTAAATGACGGCCTTTGGGGCGCTTGCCGCCTCTTCGCTGGATCTTCTGGCCTATGCGCCCCCCGGTTGGGGGGCGACTTTGCTTGCCGGGTTACGCAACTCTGTCCTGATCGCATTCGGGGCCTTTGGCCTTGGGTTGGCGATTGGTATCGGCGGGGCGTTTGGCAAGCTTTACGGCGGCCCGATCACGCGGGATTTGCTGGCGGTCTATACCACCATCGTCCGCGCTGTGCCGGAGCTGGTGTTGATCTTGTTTCTTTACTACGCCGTCACCGGGGCGGTGAACGAAGCTTTGCTGCTGTGGGGCTATGAGCGCATCCAGATTTCGGGCGTGGCTGCGGGCATTGCCGTGTTGGGCGTAGTGCAGGGCGCATATGCGACGGAGGTGCTGCGTGGCGCGATTTTGGCGGTGCCGGTCGGCCAGATCGAAGCTGCGCGGGCGATGGGGATGCCGCCGGTTTTGCTGGCCTGGCGGATTGTGTTTCCCTTGATGCTGGCGAACGCGATTCCTGGGCTGGCGAACCTTTGGTTGGTGGCCACGAAAGACACGGCTTTGTTGGGCGTGGTGGGGTTTGCCGAACTGACCAAGGCGACGCAGCAGGCGGCGTCGACCACCAAGGCGTTCTTCACATTCCTGACGGCGGCGGGGCTGCTGTATCTGGCGCTGTCGTTGCTGTCGACGGTGGTGTTCCATCGCATCGAGGCTTGGGCGCGCAAGGGCCAGAAGCGGACGGGGGGCTAAGATGCGCGACTGGTTACAGCCGCACCGGGTGGTGCTGATTGGGTTGGCGGTGGCGCTGGTCTTGGCTTGCGCGTGGTTTCTGCGCTGGGATTGGCTGGCAGAGCCTAAGTATCAGCTGTTGATCGTGCAGGGGATCTGGCGGACGCTGTGGATTTTGGTTGTCACCATGGTGATCGGGATGTTGCTTGCGGTGCCGCTGGGGTTGGCGCAGGCGGCGGGGCCTTGGTATCTTGCGGCACCGGCGCGGGCGTTTTGTTCGGTGATCCGGGGCACGCCGTTGTTGTTGCAGCTTTGGCTGCTGTATTACGGGCTGGGGTCGTTGTTTCCGTCGATCCCGGGGCTGCGCGGGTCTGTGCTGTGGCCCTATTTGCGGCAGGCCTGGCCCTATGCGGTGGTGGCGCTTTCGCTTTCGGTGGCGGGCTATGAGGGCGAGGTGATGCGCGGCGCGTTCAAGGGTGTGCCGCATGGCCAGCTTGAGGCGGCGAAGGCGATGGGGATGCCGCGCTTTGCGATGTTTCGGCGGATCTGGTTGCCGCAGGCGCTGCATCGGGTGCTGCCGACTTTGGGCGGCGAGACGGTGTTGCAGTTGAAGGCGACGCCGCTGGTGTCGACGATCACCATCATGGATACCTATGCGGTGGCGGGGCGGATCCGGCAGGATACCTTTATCGTCTATGAGCCGCTGCTGATGCTGGCGGTGGTTTATATGGCGATTACCGGGCTGATCGTGTTGATGTTTCGCTGGTTTGAAAGCCGGTTTCCCAGCAAATCGGCGTGAAGCAGGTGGTGGGTGTCGCACTGGCGGACAGGTTTTTAGCTACGAAAAATCAATGGCTTGTGTTTCGCGCATTTACCTTGAGTTAAGGTTTGCGCGCAAAACAATGCGTTGCGCGAGTTGGAGTGGGGCTGCCTTCGGCGAGGATATTTGGGCCAATGTGAAAGCGCTAGCCTCGGGGCGTTTGGGCGTGGGTGTCAGTTGCCGCCGAGGCGCAGGCGGGCAAACAGCACGCAGCCTTCCAGACCGTTTTTCACCGCCGCTTCGTTGCCGCGCCGCAGCCAATCCAGCCACAGCCCGTCAAGCGTGGCCATGATCATATCGGCCACCACCGGAATGCGTTCGACGGCATAGGCGGCGGCCATGCGGTCAAGCAGGCTTTCAACCACCTCGCGGTGGCTGGCGTAAAGATCGCGTTCTATGGCGGCGATTTCGGGGTTGGTCAGCGCGGCGGACCACAGATCGACTTTCAGGCGCAGATGCGCCGGTGTCATCAGATCGCGGCTGAAGCCTGCGCGCAAAAAGCGTTCCAAGCGTTCGGTCGAGGTGCCGCCGGATTTTGCCATCGCGGCGCGACCGGCGGCTTGCACTTGTTCGGCGGCCAAGCGAAACGCGGCGGCCATGATCTGCCCCATATCGGCATAGTGGTAGGTCAGATGGCCAAGCGACAGACCCGCGGCGGCGGCAACCTTGCGCGCGGTCAGGCCGGTGGGGCCGACCTGTTGAATGCAGGCAAGTGCGGCTTCGGCGATTTGCAGGCGGCGCTGTTCGGTGCTGCGCCGCACCAAGGCGGGGCGGGCCGGGGGAAGCGGTGTGGCGGGGGGATCATTTAAAACATTCACAACGATACTCATCATCAAAACCGATTACGGCACTTGCCTCTTCACTTTCTGCCCCCATTCCCGCTAAAGAGCAATGTTCACGACAGGAGTTCCCATGGCACAGGCTTTCGGCTTTGCGCTTCATGCCACGGATGGCGCGGCGCGCACCGGGGTGATCAGCACCCCGCGCGGCGAGATCCGCACCCCCGCCTTCATGCCGGTTGGCACGGCGGCGACCGTCAAGGCGATGATGCCGGAGTCGGTGCGCGAAACCGGCGCCGATATCTTGCTTGGCAACACCTATCATCTGATGTTGCGCCCCACCGCCGAGCGGATTGCCAATCTGGGTGGCCTGCACAAGTTCATGAACTGGCAGCGGCCGATTCTGACGGATTCGGGCGGCTTTCAGGTGATGTCTTTGGCAAGTTTGCGCAAGCTGACCGAAGAGGGCGTGCGGTTTTCCAGCCATATCGACGGATCAAAACATATGCTGAGCCCAGAGCGCAGCATGGAGATTCAAAAACTGTTGGGGTCGGACATTGTGATGTGTTTCGACGAGTGTCCGGCGTTGCCGGCCGATGATGCCACGGTGGCCAAATCGATGCGGCTGTCGATGCGGTGGGCGCAGCGGTCGCGCGATGCGTTTGGCGACCGGCCGGGTCATGCGCTGTTTGGCATCATGCAAGGTGGCGTAACGCGGGATCTGCGCGAAGAAAGTGCCAAGGCTTTGACGCAAATTGGCTTTGATGGCTATGCCGTCGGCGGTTTGGCGGTGGGCGAGGGGCAGGAGGCGATGTTTTCGGTGCTGGATTATGCGCCGGGCTTTTTGCCTGCGGACAAGCCGCGTTATTTGATGGGGGTCGGCAAGCCCGATGACATTGTTGGCGCGGTCGAGCGTGGCATTGATATGATGGATTGCGTGTTGCCAAGCCGATCGGGGCGCACGGGGCAGGGCTGGACCCGGCGCGGGCAAGTCAATATCAAGAACCAGCGGCATCAGGATGATCCGCGGCCTTTGGATGAAAATTGCAGCTGCCCCTGCTGCCGGAATTATTCGCGCGCCTATCTGCATCATGTGTTCAAGGCGCAAGAAATCATCTGTTCGATGCTGCTGACATGGCACAATCTGCATTATTTCCAAGAGCTTATGCAGGGTTTGCGCGATGCCATCGCGGTGGGGCAATTGAGCCAGTTTGTGGCGCAGTTTCATGCCCAGCGGGCCGAGGGCGATATTGAACCGCTGTAAGCCTGCGCGGATGCGCCGTCTTCGTTTCAAATCCGTGCCAATGTGGCCTTGAAGCGGTCCGATCACAGGCGCATGATTATGGCTGATGCTGTGGTTGACACCCCCATGGGCGACCACCAGATATAAAGACCGAAGGGGAAGGCTGACGCGCTGCCGATGACCGGGGCCATAGCCTTCCTGCCAGATAAGGAAACGCACATGACTGACACCCTCTCCACGAGTTACCCGGTATTGCCGCTGCGTGACATCGTGGTCTTCCCGCATATGATCGTGCCGCTGTTTGTAGGGCGCGAGAAATCGGTGCGGGCGCTGGAAGAGGTGATGGCTGATGACAAGCAGATCTTGCTGTCGTCGCAGATCGACCCTTCTGTCGATGACCCGGCTACGGACGGTATTTATAAGGTTGGCGTTTTGGCCAATGTATTGCAGCTGTTGAAGCTGCCTGACGGCACCGTGAAGGTGCTGGTCGAAGGCAAGGCGCGCGTGCGCATCACCGACTTTGTGGAAAACCCCGGCTTCTTTGAAGCCCGTGCCGAGAAGTTGGACGAAGTGGCGGGCGACAAGGATTCGTCCGAGGCTTTGGTGCGCGCGGTCGCCGAAGAATTCGAACGCTATGCCAAGATCAAGAAGAACATCCCGGAAGAGGCGCTGTCTGCCGTTTCGGAAACGCGCGAGCCGGCGCGGTTGGCCGATCTTGTGGCTGGCCATCTGGGCGTGGACGTGGCGTTGAAGCAAGAAATGCTGGAAACGCTGGACATCGCCGAGCGGCTTGAAAAGGTTTACGGCCAGATGCAGGGCGAAATGAGCGTTCTGCAGGTGGAAAAGAAGATCAAGACCCGCGTGAAAAGCCAGATGGAGCGCACGCAGCGCGAGTACTATCTGAATGAGCAGATGAAGGCCATTCAGAAGGAGCTTGGCGATGGCGAGGACGGCCAGAACGAATTGGCCGAGCTGGAAGAGCGGATCAAGAAGACCAAGCTGTCGAAAGAGGCGCGCGAAAAGGCCGAGGGCGAGCTGAAGAAGCTGAAGTCCATGAGCCCGATGAGCGCCGAGGCGACGGTGGTGCGCAACTATCTGGATTGGCTGTTGGGCGTGCCGTGGGGCGAAAAATCCCGCGTCAAGAAAGATCTGGCGGCGGCGCAGAAGGTGCTGGATTCGGACCATTACGGTCTGGAAAAGGTGAAGGAGCGCATTGTTGAATATCTGGCGGTGCAGGCGCGGTCGGCCAAGCTGAAGGGGCCGATCCTGTGCCTTGTCGGTCCTCCGGGTGTGGGCAAAACTTCGCTTGGGCGGTCGGTTGCCAAGGCGACGGGGCGGGAGTTTATTCGGATTTCGTTGGGCGGGGTGCGCGACGAATCTGAAATTCGCGGCCACCGGCGCACCTATATCGGGTCGATGCCCGGTAAGATCATTCAGGCGCTGAAAAAGGCGAAAACCACCAACCCGCTGATCTTGTTGGATGAAATTGATAAGATGGGGCAGGATTTCCGTGGCGATCCCGCCAGTGCCATGTTGGAGGTGTTGGATCCGGAACAGAACTCGACCTTCGTCGACCACTATCTTGAGGTGGAATACGATCTGTCGAACGTGATGTTCATCACCACGGCCAACAGCTACAACATGCCGGGGCCGCTTTTGGACCGGATGGAGATTATTTCTCTGGCTGGCTACACCGAAGACGAAAAGCGTGAGATCGCGAAGGGCCACCTTATTCCCAAGCAGATCGAAGGCCATGCGTTGAAGAAGGGCGAATTCAGCGTGACCGATGCCGCGCTGACCGAGATGATCCGCACCTATACGCGCGAAGCGGGCGTGCGGAACCTTGAACGCGAAATCGCCAAACTGGCGCGCAAAGCTGTGACTGAGATCGTCAAGAAAACGGCGAAAACTGTCGAAGTGACCGAAGATAAGCTGGAAGGCTATCTGGGGGTGAAGCGCTATCGTTATGGTCTGGCGGAAGCCACCGATCAGGTGGGCGTGGTGACGGGTCTGGCCTGGACCAGCGTGGGCGGCGATCTGTTGCAGATCGAAGCGCTGCGGCTGCCGGGCAAGGGCCGGATGAAAACCACGGGCAAGTTGGGCGATGTGATGAAGGAATCCATCGAAGCGGCGGCGTCCTTTGTGCGGTCGATCAGCCCCGAGTTGGGGGTGAAACCGCCGAAGTTCGAAACGATGGACATTCACGTTCACGTTCCCGAAGGGGCGACGCCGAAAGACGGGCCGTCTGCCGGTTTGGCGATGGTAACGTCGATCGTGTCGGTGATCACCGGTATTCCGGTGCGCAAAGACATCGCGATGACCGGCGAAGTCACCCTGCGCGGCAACGCGCTGGCGATTGGTGGGCTGAAGGAAAAACTGTTGGCGGCGCTGCGCGGCGGCATCAAGACGGTGTTCATTCCGGAAGAAAACTTCAAAGACCTGTCGGAGATTCCCGATAACGTCAAAGAAGGCCTGCAGATCATTCCGGTGACGAATGTGCGCGAAGTGCTGAAACAGGCCTTGGTGCGTCAGCCAGAGCCGGTGGAGTGGGACGAGGCCGCCGAAGAAGCCGCAGCGATTGCGCGGGCTGCGGCGGGCAGCGTGCCACCTTCGGCCACCGCCCACTAAGTGAAACACAGTAAAAAAGGCGCGCATAACCTGCGCGCCTTTTTTGCATTTTCAAGGGCCGCTTAGTGCAAGGTTTTCAAGTGCAGTCCCAAGCGATCATAGCGCACCGCCAGGATGCCGTTCGACAGGGTTTCGACTGCATCGGGGCGCCACGCCGCAACATCTTGCGCCATCACACCTTCAAAGCGGGTGGCCGAGCCGATGTAGCGATAGCGATAGATCGGCAGACCCTTGGCCATGCCCACCCATTCGACATCGGTCTTGATGCGGCGGTCTGATGGGCCGATCGGCGGGCTGGAGCCGTCACTGCCGGCAACGGCGGCGGCGATCAGCAAAAGCAACAGCAGCGGCACCACGATACCGCTGGCGCTGGATGTGGTGTCTTGCACGACAACGTTTGATTCCATCACCGGCTCTGCCACGCCGCCAGCAAAGGCCGGCAGGCCCAGCAGGGCGACCACGGATGTTGTTACAAATAGTCTGCGCATGAAGGGCCTTTGATGTTGGGGTTAAGCGGCAAGCATGTTTGCGGAATCACGCCAAAGCAATCGGCAATTCCGGATATGTGCCTGTGCGCATGGGCAGCATTTGTAAAAACAAAAAGGCGCATGACCCGCATGCGCCTTTTCAGGATTTTAATCGGTAAAGCGTATCAGCCGGGCTGAGTGCCATTGCTGGATATGGCAGCCGCGATAATCAGCAGCAACAGCAGCGGAACGATGATGCCGCCTGCGCTGGACGAGGTTGCCTTGGCGACAACTTCGGGTTCCATAACAGGTTCTGCGACGCCACCAGCAAAGGCCGGAGCGGCAAGCAAAGCAACCAACGAGGAAACAGCAACCAATTTGCGCATGTGCATCTCCTATAAATGAGTAAGGATGAGGATGCGGTCGGTCTGAAATTTGGTCAAGCGGGAAACGATAAATAGTTAATTTGCGGAAACCGGAAAATATCAGTGGCTTGACGATATGGTTTCTATAATCTGCCCAATCATAGGTGAAATGAATTTTATAAAGGTGAACAGATGGCCACGGCCCCTGCAAAGAAATCCGCGCCCGCTCATGCCACAAAAAAGGCGGCGCCCGTGAAGTTAGCTGCGACCGAGGGGGCTGTGCTGGATACGGCGGCGACAGGTGAGGCTACGGCAACTCTGGTGTCTGTTGTGAAGGTGAAAGACCTGATCGAGCGGGTGGTTTCGACGTCTGACCAGAACAAGCGCGAGGTGCGGGTTATTGTGGAAGCCACGCTGTTGGAACTGGGTAAGGCGTTGGAAGCGGGCGAATCTTTGAACCTGCCACCGCTGGGCAAATTGCGAATCGCAAACCAGCGCAGGGACGATCAGGGTGTGGCGATGACGCTGAAATTGCGCCGTGGCAGCGAGAATAAGCAGGGAAAAAAGGCTGAAAAAGAGGCCCTTGCAGAGGTCGGCGAAGACAGCTAAACACCGCGCCAACGGGAGATTAGCTCAGCGGTAGAGCGCTTCGTTCACATCGAAGATGTCAGGGGTTCAAATCCCTTATCTCCCACCATTAATCCACATGAAAAGCAACGATAAATAGGCGCGCTGACAAAGTGCGCCTTAGTTTATTGAACCTTACGCAGCTTGCCGAAGTCCAGCATTTCGCTGTGGTTTGCAGCCGATCGGGCAATTAGCGGGCACAAGTCGTCTTCGTATTCGCCCTAGATGAATGGCCAAGGTATTCAGCAATCTGGCTCATTGGCCCTTCGCCCTTGGCTATATGCACAGCAGCGGTGTGGCGCAGGGTGTGCGGGCCGATGCCCGGCAGGTTTTCTGACCCTGTCGCGCGGTCAAGCCCCTTTCGGATCGAGAGAATCGGCCCGCCTGCCCACGCCACCACGAAATCAGCCAAGGATGCTTCTTTGGCGACGGCCAGCGCGGCCCGCAGGCTGGAGTTGATCGGCAGCACAACGCGGCTCTTGCGTGGGCCTTCCTTGTCGAAAACCGAAGCTGTGTGCAGCCTGTTTCGACGGCAGGTTTGCGTTCTGACACTCAGCCCGAAGCCGCGCCGCGATAGCCGACACCTGGTTCGGTCACGATCAACTCGGGCCGTGTGGGATCGACTTCGACTTTTTGGCGAAGTTGCCCGATGAAGACGCGCAGATAGGGCACATCTTCGACATGGGCAGGCCCCCAGATGCGGGTCAGAAGTTGGCGGTGGGTCATGACCCGACCGGGCGTCTCGGCAAGGGCGACCAAAAGGTCGAATTCCTTTGGCGTTAGATGCAGATCTTCGCCCCGTTGCATGACGCGATGGGCGGCCAGGTCGATAACCAGCGGCCCAAGACGCAAGAGTGGTTCGGCGGGTTTTCGGGCTGGTCGAAGGCAGACACGCAGGCGGGCCAGAAGCTCGCCAATTGCGAAGGGTTTACCCACAAAGTCATCGGCCCCAAGGTCAAGTGCCATGATCTTCTCCATCTCCTGATCCCGGGCAGACAATACGATGATGGGCAGGTCCGAGGTTTGGCGCAGAGTCTCGATCACCGATTTGCCGTCCATGTCGGGCAGGCCGAGGTCAAGGACCATCAAATCGGGCCTTTGGCTGGCAACCATGCGCAAAGCGTCTGCCCCGGTCGCGGCAGTACAGGTATTGTAACCTGCAGCCTGCAACGCATGGCCAAGGAAACGCAAGATCTGCGCCTCGTCATCGGTGATAAGAATAAGGGGGCGGGTCATGATGTCTTCGGTAAGGTCAGAGTGAAAGCGCCGTCGGCCCATGCCAAGTTACCGCCGAGGTGGTGCGCAATGCCTTTGGCAACGGCAAGGCCCAAGCCGCTTTGCCCCAGGGCGGGGCGCAATTCGGGTCCGGCCAGCCAGTCGGCCATAACAACAGGGAGGCCCGGGCCTTGGTCGGCGATGCAGATCTGCAGGCTATCGCCGGTTTCCGAGGTTGAGGCGCTGACCGGGAGTTTGCCGTGGGCCAGCGCATTGTCGATTATGTTGAAGACTGCCTGTTCAATCAGCCCGCCCTCGCTTTGGATCATCGGCAAATCGGCCAGTTTCACCTGCACATCGGCACCCTGAACCGCGCGCCGCGCGCGGGTGGTCGCTGCGGTGACGAGGTCATTCACATCGACCCAATCTTGCCGCGGTTTTGAGGTCAGCTCCAACCGCGACAACTGCATCAGATTGCTGACATGCGCGTTCAATCGTGCCGCCTCTTCCTCGATGGCTGCCAGAAGGTCGGCCCTTGCCGCAGGCGGCAATTGTTGATCCAATTCCTTCAGGGCGGAGGCCGCACCAAGGATGGTGGCCAAGGGCGTGCGCAAATCGTGGCTGAGGGAGGTCAAGACGGCGGAGCGCGCCGCCTCTGCCTCGGCCCGCAGTCGTTCAGTCCGGGCGCGGGCAGCAAATTCTAACCGTTGCAGCGCCAGTCGGGTTTGGCGGGCCAAGGCCCCGATCGCCAATTCCCGCCACTGCCCGTCGCGACCTGTCAGTGGCGCGTGGCCGATCACAATGCCTTCGGTGACGGGGAGCATGGTCAGACATGTTCCCTCCCAGCCCGGGGCGGCGGCGGGTTGAGCTTGACCGCTGCGCAGTGCGCGTTCGGCGGCGACAAGGGTCGAGGGGTCTAGCTTGGTGCCCGCAGGCAGCACGCCTTCAGGTGTAACGAACACCGCCGGGCCTTGGCATAGCCGACCAAGAGCTGGCAGGGCGGCCTGCAGCGCCTGGGTCAAAGTTTGTGCCTCGGCCAAGGTTTCGGAGAGGTCTCCCAGCACGGCGAGCGCCTCTGCCCGGGTGCGGGCGGCTTCGGCACGATCATGCAGGCGGCCGGCCAGAAAGCCCGACAAGGCGGCAACCAGAAGGAATTCAATCAGTGCCACAAGGTCGGCGACCTGCGCGATGTGGAAGGTGTAAAGTGGCTCGGTGAACAGATAGTTCAGCGCGGAGAAGGCCAAGACGGCGGCAAAGAGACCGCACCAAAAACCGAAGGCGACCGCCGAAAGCAGGACTGCAACAAGGAATACAAGCGGCAGCACGTCTGCGGGCAACAGGTGAGCAGGCAAGAGCCAGATGGCGCATTTGGTGCCGATGCCGGTCGCCACCACCAGGGCCAGCGTCCAGAGCAGACCCAAGGCCGTTGGCACCGGAGGCATCCGCCCCGGTTGGTCCGGCATAAATTCATGCGTTGACTGATCCATGACCGCATCCTTCCCCCAGCACGGTTGAGGTTGTCCACCGTCTTTATGGAATCCTTATGCCCCGATCTGTATTCCCCGTCGCTTCCTTATGTGGGCCGGGCGCAGATGAAGGGCCGCCACTCTGGCGGTGCCATCGGGGATTCCCATGTCTGAAGCTGTTACCGTCCAGCCCCATGAACCACAGAAGTCGGGGCTTTTGTCGTTGTCGTTGGCTGCCCTGGGCGTGGTCTACGGCGATATCGGCACCTCGCCGCTTTACGCCTTCCGAGAAGCTATGCATGCGGCCGGTGCGCGCCATGGTGGCGTACAGATTGGTGATGTGCTGGGCGTGCTGTCGCTGATCACCTGGTCCTTGATGTTCGTCGTGACGTTCAAATATGTAGCCCTTCTGATGCGGGCCGATAATCAGGGCGAGGGTGGGACGTTGTCGCTCTTGGCCTTGGCCGAAAGGTCTTTGGGCGGGCGCAGGCCAGTGGTGCTGGCACTGGGTTTGGTCGGCGCTGCCCTGTTCTTCGGCGATGCGGCGATCACGCCTGCGATCTCGGTCTTGTCGGCAGTTGAAGGCTTGAGCCTGGTCACCACAGCTTTCGATCCGTACATCCTGCTGATCTCTGTGGCGATAATCATTGGGCTTTTCTTGGTGCAGTTTCGCGGCACGGCGGCGGTGGCGGTGTTCTTTGGGCCGATCACGCTTTTGTGGTTTGGGGTCATGGCGGTCGGGGGGCTGGTGCATGTGATGGATGCCCCTGAGGTTCTGGCTGCACTGAACCCTTGGGCTGCGGTTCGTTTTCTTGCTGCGAATGGCACGCTGGGTTTGGTTGTGCTGGGCGCGGTCTTCCTTGCGGTTACCGGGGCTGAGGCGCTCTATGCCGACATGGGCCATTTCGGTCGTCGTCCGATCCAGCTTGCCTGGATCGTGGTGGCGTTACCGGCGCTTTTGCTAAATTACTTTGGGCAAGGCGCATTGATCTTGAGGGATTCCACTGCGTTGGAGAACCCGTTCTTTCGGCTCTACTCTGAAACCATGCTGCTGCCTGTCGTCATCCTTGCGACCGCAGCTACGATCATCGCAAGCCAAGCCGTGATTTCGGGTGCGTTCAGCCTGACGCGGCAGGCAATTCAGCTGCGGCTGCTTCCCCGGATGCGGATCCGCCACACGTCGGACGCGCAAGAGGGGCAGATCTATATGCCCGCGGTCAATCAGGGTCTGATGATGGCGGTGATTATCTTGGTGGTTTCCTTCGGAAATTCCTCCGCCTTGGCATCGGCCTATGGCATCGCGGTGACGGGGACCATGGTGGTTACCGCGACTTTGGCGATGATCGTGGCGCACAAGCATTGGGGCCTGCCTGCCCCTTTCGCAGTGGCGCTTCTGGCGCCGTTCCTTGCGTTGGATCTGGTGTTCTTTGGGGCCAATCTTATGAAACTTTTCGAAGGCGCTTGGCTGCCCCTGGGGCTTGCCATGCTCATGGTGATCACGATGACTTCATGGGTCAAAGGGAGTGGCGTCGTTCTTGGCAAGGAGGCGCAGGGTGAAATGAGCCTTGAAAAGCTGATCCGACTTCTGATGCAAAAGCCTCCGCAGAAGGTGCCGGGAACAGCGGTCTTTCTGACATCAGACCCTGATTACGCGCCAGCGGCGCTGCTGCACTCTCTGAAGCACTTCAAGGTGCTGCACGAACAGAACGTGATCTTGACAATCCGCACCGCCGATATTCCCCGCGTTGGCCCGACGAACCGGGTAAATATGCAAGACCTTGCCCCAGGCTTCCGGCAGGTCACGCTAACATGGGGCTATGCCGAAGAGCCGGATGTTCCTGAGGGCCTGGCTTTGTGCCGCAAAATCGGGTGGAAGTTTGACATTATGGCCACCTCCTTCATCTTGTCGCGCCGGTCTCTTCGCCTGTCGTCACGACGCGAGATCCCGGCCTGGATGGCGAGGCTTTTCATCCTGATGGCAAGAAATTCGGCTCCAGCCTCGGATTACTTCCACATTCCCGCCGGTCGGGTGGTCGAATTGGGCACGCAGGTCAACGTCTGAGGCGGCCATGGTTGGTTGACCTGAGACATGATCGTCGGCCTTGGGCCGTGAGCGACCCGAGCGTCAGAAGAGGGCGGAAAGCGGGCGTTCGCTGCGCACGGCACTGACGTCTGCGTTACGGGAAAACAAGGTGTCCGTCGTCTCAACTAATTGGCCTCATTTGCAGTCTCTTGCCGAAGTTCCGCAAACAGATTGCATTTGACGCGTTCCTCGCTGCTAAGTGGCTTTTCTCAGCAGTTGACTGAAAACACGGCCCCATCGTTTCAACCGGCGCAGCACACTCACGCGACATTGGCATCGCTTGATTGCAGCGTCGGAAACAAACTCGCCCCCCCGCGACGCGGGAGGGCGGCATGATTTCGTGTTATTTGAACTCAGTCGTAAAGGACTGCAGCGATGTTCGCATCTGCCATGTTGGTGGCATCATACCAGTAGAAGCCGGTGTCGATGACCTTGGGCAGTTCCTCGCCCTTCACAGCCTTGGCGAGGCTGTCGACGACGCACTGGCCAATGCCGACAGGGTTCTGGGTGATCGAACCGATCAGGGTGCCGTCCATAATGGCATCTTTCTGACCCTTGCCCGAGTCAAAGCCGACACCAGCAATCTTGGCGCCGGTTTCCTTGAGCGCAACAGCCAGGCCGATGGCCGAGCCTTCGTTCGAAGCGAAGATGCCCACGATGTCCGGGTTTGCCTGCAGCATCGCCTTGACGTTATCGGCAGCCTTGAGCGAGTCATTGGCGTATTGGACGTCGACAACTTCGATGTTCGGATAGGCTTCCTTGATGCGGTTCAAGAACCCGTCACGGCGGCCAATGCCGGTGGCGCTGGTCTGATCGTGAATCACAGCCGCAACCTTGCCCTTTTCGCCGATGGCCTTTGCCAAGCCGTCAGCAGCCGCAGCGGCGGCGGCCATGTTGTCGGTGGTGCAGGTGGTCAGCGGCAGGTCGCTGTCAACGCCGCTGTCAAAGGCGACGATCGGGATGCCCGCATCGGCGGCCTTTTGCAAAGCCGGAACCTGCGCCTGACTGTCAAGTGCCGCAAAGCCCAGACCTTGCGGCGCTTTGGAAATGGCGGTGTTCAACATGTCAGTCTGCTTGTCGATTTCGGCCTCGGTGTTTGGGGCTTCAAACGTGATGGTTACGCCGTTGCGGGTGGCGGCCTCTTCTGCGCCAGCCTTGACGGCTTGCCAGAACTGGTGGCTGAAGCCTTTGGCGATGATCGGAAAATATACATCTTCGGCAAAGCTGGGGGCCGAGATCAGGGCGGTGCTGATCAGGGCAGCCGCGAACAGGTTCTTCTTCATAACTCTCTCCCTTGGGGTTGAACGTCTTGCCGCTTGAGGCTGCGGCCGCCATGTCGAACCGGTGGCTATTGCGCCGCCGATAGGCTCTACATCCGTTTGCGCAGCATCAGGTCGACCAGCACGGCCACGATGATGATGATGCCGGTCACCACAATCTTCCATTCCTCCAGCACCCCCATGACCCGCAGGCCATTGGTCAGAACGCTCATGATGAAAGCGCCGATGATGGTGCCAAGGATGGTGCCGCGCCCGCCTGCCAGCGAGGTGCCGCCGATCACAACCGCCGCGATGGCATCCAGTTCATAGCCAAGCCCCAATGCGGGCTGCGCTGAGTTGAGGCGCGAGGCAATCAGCAAGCCAGCAATGCCGCAAATCATGCCAGAAGTGGCGTAGGTCGTGATCTTCCAGAAATCGACCTTCAGGCCCGACAGACGAGCGGCCTCTTCATTGCTGCCGAGCGCGAAGATGTAACGACCAAAGATGGTGCGGTTCAACACATAGGCGGCAATCAGGGCGACACCGAACATGACGAAGACGCCGTTGGGAATGTCGAGACCGGGGATCAACGAGGTGATCGAACTTTGCGCTGAGATCAGCTGAAAGCTGGGGGTGTCGTTGAAGTAAATCGGCTTGGCTTCAGAGAACACCAGCGCCAGACCGCGTGCGATTTGCATCATGCCAAGGGTGGCGATGAACGGCGGCACCTTCAATTTGGCGATAATGGCCCCCGACGTGCCACCCATGACAGCGCCTGCGGCCATGGCGCCCGCAATCCCATAGAAAAGCGGCAGGCCAAGGTTGGTCAGGATCAGGCCAGCGGTGACGGCGGTCAGCGTCATCATCGTGCCGACCGCCAGGTCGATCCCGCCCGAGACGATGACAAAGGTACAAGCCACGGCCAGCACCCCGTTGATCGAGGTGGCCTGCATGATGTTGACCATGTTGTTCCAAGCCGCGAAGTTCTCGGCGAATATCGAAAAGAACGCCAACAGCGCCAGCAGCACGGCAAAGGCCACCGCCTTTTGTAGAGCGGCAAGGGAAAGAAAGCCGGACTTCGCGCTTGTATTGGTAGAGGTCGTGCTCATCTGGTCATTCCTTCTTCATGCGGCAGTGCTCTGGCAGCGTGTGGCCAGAGACATGATGGATTCTTGGGTGGCGGTTGGGCCGTCCAGCTCGCCGGTAATCCGGCCTTCGCACATCACGATGATGCGGTGAGACAGGCGCAGGATTTCTGGCAACTCAGACGAGATGACGATGATCGCCTTGCCCTGTTCAGCAAGCCCTTGCAAAAGCTTGTAGATCTCGGCCTTGGCGCCAATGTCGATGCCGCGCGTGGGTTCGTCGAAGATCAGGATGTCGCAGTCGCGCAGCAGCCATTTGGCGATGACAACCTTCTGCTGATTGCCGCCCGACAACAGGCGGGTTTCCTGATCGACCGATGGTGTCTTGACCTTCAGCTTGGCGACATAATCCTGCGCAACACGACGCAAGTCGCCGTCCCGCATCAGCGCTCCGACTTTCGTAAAGCGCTGCCACGACGACATGGTGATGTTGTCACGCACCGACATGCCCGTGACGAGGCCGAACTGCTTGCGGTCCTCTGACAGGTAGGCGAGCCCGTATTTCACAGCATCTGACGGGCCGCTGATGACGCGCTTCTGACCGTGGATAAAGACCTCGCCGCTGTCGATCAGATCGGCCCCGAACACGGCGCGCGCCACTTCGGTTCGACCCGCCCCCATCAACCCGGCAAAGCCTAGGATCTCGCCTTTTTGCAGCGAAAAGCTGACGTCGCGGACCTGTGGACCACGGTTCAGGCCCTGAACCCGCAGAACCTCTCCCCCCAGTGGCCCGCCTTCTGCGCGGGTGGCATCGGCCAACTCGCGCCCCACCATCAGCGAAATGATCTTGCTGATCGGAGTATTACTGGCGTCCAGTGTTTCAATCGTCTGGCCATCGCGCATCACCGTCACACGGTCAGCAATGCGCTTTACCTCATCCATCTTGTGGGTGATGTAGACAACACCCACGCCGCGCGCCTTCAGGTCGGTTATGACGCCAAACAACCCGTCAACCTCGCGGTCATTTAAGGCCGAGGTCGGCTCGTCCATCACCAGAACCTTGGCGTCATAGGACAAGGCCTTGGCGATCTCGACCAATTGCTGCCGTGCCACGGTTAGCGTGCCCACCACGTCGGTCGGTTTGATGTCCACTTTCATCCGGGCAAACAGCGCCGCCGCGTCGGCATTCATCTGCGCCTCGTCGACCAACATGCCAAACCCGCGGCGGGGTTCGCGGCTGATGAAGATATTCTGCGCCGTGGTCAGGTGGTTCATCAGGTGCAATTCCTGATGGATGATGCTGATCCCCAAGGCCTGGGCATCGCGGGGGCCGGTCACTTTGACATGTTTGCCATCCACCAGAATCTCGCCGTAGTCAGGCTGATAGACCCCGGTCAAGATCTTCATCAACGTGGACTTGCCGGCGCCATTCTCGCCCATCAGGGCGTGAACCTCGCCCGGACGCAGGTCCAGCCGAGCCCCGCGCAGCGCCAGAACGCCCGGAAAGCTCTTTTCAATGGCGCGCAGTTCCACAACCGGCGCAGGGCCGGGTGGCGTGTCGTCGTCACGCATGGTTTCTCCTCCCTCGTGCCCCGATGATCCGGGGCTTCGTCGTCCCTGTTCCGATGGCCTCCTCGCCAGCGGTCAGGGGTGGTCAGGCCGCTTGGACCATGCCCATGAATTTCTCGTGCTCTTCCGGCGTCATGCGGACCAGGTGCCGCTCCTCGGGATAGCTTTTGCTCGCCACCTCGGCAGTGAAGTCGCGAAAGGCCTGAATGCGTTTGGCCTGCATTTCGGCCTCCAGCGCCACAAAGTCGGCGTAGCGTTTGGAGTGGCGGGGATAGTGGCCCACGTTAGTTCCAAGCACATCGCAGGAAAACAGATACTGCGTGTCACATACATCGCCGCAGCCCATGCCCATGGTGATCATGCGGGTGTTGCGGGTGATCCAGTCAGCCAGTTCCACCGGCACAACTTCAACCTCCAGAAACGATGCCCCGGCGTTTTCAATTTCGCGCACCTGCTGCGCCACCAAAGCCGCCTCATCCGCCTTGCGGCCAATGGCGCGAAAGTTGGTAAAGCGAGCAAGGTTGGGCACCAGACCGACATGGCCGGTCACAGGAATTCCTTCGCGCGCCATGGCTTCGATGAAGCGCGGCGAGTGCGAGCAATAGATCGTATCCGCGCCGCTTTCGAGCAGCGCAAAGCCTGCGCGGATCGCCTCGTCTGGCGTAGCAGCAGCGCCATGTGGCGTTCCGGCTTGCAGAAAGGCCGTCGGGGCAGCCGCTCGAATGGCCGAAAGCATATCGGCCTCGCAGCCCAGCAAGATCACGCCAGCCTCTACCGCCGCAGCGGCTTCGGCAGCGGTGTCGACATGCAATTGCAGCCATTTCTGCCGTCCCTTCCGAGAGGTGAAATCATATGTGCTGGGGCGCTCAGGCATTGCGATCTCCGGTGAAGTTCCCAGAGTCCTAGCGGCAGGTCGGAAAGCTATAAATCAAAAAAATGATGCAAATACATCATGCGGCACTTCAACGCGGGTGGGCGTTTTCCCGAATCAGGATTTGCGGCATCTGCGAGGGCGAAATCTCGTTTGATTCCAATCGCCCTTCGGCATGCAGGATGATTTCCAGTGTTCGCCGCACGTCCAGATCAATATCTCGGTCGATCACCGCGCGGATGTATCCGGCCTCCAGAAGGTCCTGTGTTTCAGGGGTCAAAGTGTGGGCGATGATCACGGTTTGCTCAGCCCTATGCGCCTTTTTCAACACCTGCACGATGGATGGATTGCCAACCGACATGTTGTAGATCGCCCGCAAATTCGGAAACCGTTCCAGCATGCGGGCAATGATCTTGCCGCCATCATCAATTTCAAACGACTGATAACAATCGACAATGTTACAGTTCTGATAGTGCAGGCGCAGGGTCGTGCGAAACCCGGCCTCACGCTGCGCGTGCTCGTGCAATTGGGTCATGCCCTGGATGATAACGACATCACCGCCTTGTTCGCCAAGGATTTGGCCAATCAACCCGCCCGCCGTGCGCCCCTCCATGATGGCGTCAGACCCGACATAGCGCAGTCGGCCCGAATGGGGCAGATCGGACGCCAGAGTGACCACCGGCATCCGCCGCGAAATCTCGCGCACCTTGCGCACAATGGCAGGGTCTTCAAACAGAACGACGATAAGTGCGTCACTTACTTTCTCGGCCGCATCCAGGCTTCGGTTCACAGCCTCTGCATCCAGAGTTTCAAAATAATGCCACGAAATCCGTATGTTGAACTTCGCATACTGTTGAACAGCGCGGGCATAGGTCTGGCGCAGTTTGACGTAGTAATGGTTGGTGGTGTTCTGCAGCACGATGCCAATACGCAGGATACGGGTGGGCACAATGTCCATCGACCGATCTAGGTTCAGCGCCCGCGCCGCTGCAAGCACCCGCTCTTCGGTGCGCGCACTGACCATGCCGCGGCGATTCAGCACGCGGTCCACCGTAATCCGGCTGACATGCGCCATCGCAGCGACATCGTCCATCGTTGGCTTGCGTCCGGTCATCTGGTCCTCCTGCGCCGCAATGATGCAATTACGTCAAACATATCATTGTAATCAAGCGGGATGATTGGCAGGTTCCAGCCTCAAGGGGCCGCTCGGAGGAGAGGCCACCCCCACCCTGATAGGCCAGAGGCCAAGCCGCACCGACGGCCGTGCGAAGGAGACCCCCAATGGATGACCTAAAATATGGACGACGCGACAAGCGGGGGGACTACCACCCGAACGCGCCTGCGGCGACCGCCCCCCTCTTCGTGTTGCCGCCGCGCCCCTTGGCTCTGTTGAAATGGCTTCCCAGCTACTTCTTCCCCTACAACGCCCTGTTCTTCATCTCGGCGCTGGTGTGGTGGAACTGGATTGTTCCCGATGTCGAGGTCATGAAAACCTTCGCCTGGGGTTGGACACTGCGGCTTTTGCTGATCAACACCATCGCCTGCTACCTGTGGCTGGGGATGTTTGAGCTGCGGCTTTATATCCTGCGGAAACAGGGCAACCGGTTCAAATACAATGGCAAATTTCCCGGTGATGTGAAGTCGGATGTCTTCTGGTTCAAAAGCCAGAACATCGACAACATCCTGCGCGGCGTACTCAGCGGCCTGCCCATTTGGACCGCCTATCAGGTGATCATGCTGTGGGCCTATGCCAATGGCTATGTGCCGTGGATGAGCTTCACCGAACACCCGGTTTATCTGGCGCTTCTTTGCCTTGCAGTCCCGGTGATCCACGAGTTTCACTTCTTTTGCATCCATTGGCTGATCCACCGGCCCTTCCTATATAAATGGGTCCATTCGGTGCACCACAACTCGGTCAACCCGTCGCCATGGTCGTCGATGTCGATGCATCCGGTGGAGCACGCGGCCTATTTCGCGACGATTTTTTATCACCTGATTCTACCCTCGAACCCGATCATCGCCCTTTACCAGTTGCACGTCGCCGGATTTGGCGCCGTGCCGGGGCATGTGGGCTTTGACAAGGTCGAGGTGACGGATGAGACCGCGATCGATAGCCACGCCTATATCCACTATCTGCACCACAAGTATTTTGAGGTGAATTACGGCGATGGCTTGATCCCCTTGGACAAATGGTTCGGCACCTTCCACGACGGATCGAAGGAAGGCGAAGAGCGGATGAACGCTCGCTATGCCGCCAAGAAAGCCCGCCTGAACGGATAGAGCTCCCTCGGGCGAGCCTCCCAAGGCGCCCGAAACCCTGCGATCACTCTCCAGATCGCAGCACTGATGCCCGGACCGGCACCCTCTGGTCCGGGCACTTTTCAAAGAAAGGGAAATGGAATGGCAAACTGGATCAACGCTTGTGGTGCGGACGAAGTTGAGGCTGAAGACCTGCTGCGGTTTGAACATGCGGGTCAGGTTCTGTTGATCATTCGTAGCCCGGATGACTTATATTTCTGCATCGACGGGATCTGTTCGCATGAAAAGGTCGAGCTGGCGAATGGGCTGGTGATGGACCACAGCATCGAATGCCCCAAGCATTCCGGCTGCTTTGATTATCGCAACGGCGAGGCAATCCGCGCCCCGGCATGCATCAATCTGAAGTCTTGGCCGACCAAGGTTGAGAACGGGTCGGTTTTCGTTCTGCTCTGACCACTCTTGTGTGGCGAAACAAATGCACCGGGCCTGCCAGCCGGTCATGAGCCCATGTTGAGGCGAGCCGAGCATTTTCGGATTATTGTTGCGGCAAGCTCAAGCGCAGTCACTCCCATCCAAATGGCGCGATGACAGCTATGGGCCGACCTTGTCTCTCGTGGCTTGCGGCCGCGCCAACCTGCCGGCTGTTGTGCCGCACTGATTCAGTCCAGCGGCTACCCAGAAGCGGTCACTCGACGGTGCGTGCAGCAATTCCATGCCTCTTTAGGCGGCCAGTTGATCAAGTTGCTCAAGAAGGCGAGAAAACCTGCGCAACTGCTCGAAATCGCCGTCTTCGATGACATCGGGATGGAAATGCATGATTTCGTTTCGAAGCTTACGAACCTCATCCAGCTCTTTACAGAACGTCTTACGGCAGGCGACGAACCCGAGTTGAGCCCAGTTCTCTTCCTTCTCGAAGATCCTTTGATACTCCCCAAAGGTCAGTTGCGACGCTTTCGTGACCGCGGCCTTGCGATCTGCATCATTGTCATCGCATGCCGCACGCAGGACCTCGACGTCGAAAACACCCTGAATAAGCTTCCGGATCTGGTTCTCGATCCTGCCCAGCAAAAGAAACGGCTCCGACAAACCTTGGAACTGTTCACTGAGGTCGGTTGCCGTCACGATCCCGGTGATTTTTCGGTCCGCTGCCCGGACGAAAACAAAGTTCCTCTGAATGATCGTCTTCGTGACCTCAAAGAGCGAGTCAGCATCAGAGACTTCTGTCGCCTGCTCCATGGCATCACTGACACAGGTTAACGCATTACGTTGGCTGAGCCTGCTTCCGATGGATTTCCAGCTGATCGCACCCTTCAAATCTCGCGGGCCGGTCATGACGGCGAGTTGTGAAAAGTCATAGGCCAGCATCAGCGTTATAGCCCGTTCAATCGGATCCTGCGGATTAACCGAAATCACCTCTCGGTTCGCGGCCTCCAACATGCGCACGAGGTGGGTCATCTCCGCGACATCTGTTGGTTTGACATCCTCCGCCGCCTCGGCGCCAGGTTGGGCGGCAACAACAGGATCTGCCTCAGCTGCGGGTGCTTGCGGCTCTCGCTTCTTGAAGGTCACCGGCGCATCGATCCAAGTCGTCGTAAAGTGAGGATCGGTTCGAATATCAGCGGCCTCAAGTTCCGCTTCGATGCGCTCGACGACTCCGCCTCGCCTTCGGCGCGCGCCAAACCAGCGAAGCAACTCTCTTACGCTGCGCGAAGGTTCCCGCCCCGCCGCCACGTCGGCCTTCACCTCTTCAAACTCGGCAGCGACGGCCTCGCTTTCGTGGTTCGCGGCCTCCTCGATATCAGGCTCTTCCACGACAATCACTTCAGCTTGCATCGCTTACATTCCTATCCCTGCAAATTTATTGTTCTCCTCCACCCGATCCTAGGATTCGAGGACTGGGCGACGGATGAGGTATTCGCCGAATTGGCGGACAGTTGTCGTGAAAAAAGCGTCCAGCGCAATAGTCTACAAGCGAGTTTAACCGTAGCGTATTAGATAGGGTGTGGACGATTGAAGCACCCGCCATGCCACTCTGCTATCAAGCGCTTCCCGCCCTGCAGGTATGTCAGTGGGACAATGCTACGCTTCGACGCTCGGCACGTGCAAACGGTGGCTCTGTCCGCAGCGCCGACGCTCCGACAGGCGATTTTCTGCGCCACGTTTCGACCGTCCGCTTCCGGGAATGCGGCAGCGCAGGATTGCTCGAGGCAGACCGTCCGCAAAGGGCCGCAAGCTGTCACAAGGCATCATGGAATGCGCAGCCTCGCGCGAATTCCGGTGCAGGGCTGCATACCCGCGGGCGCATCGCTTGCGACAGCAGAGAGTGTGCGCCTTCAGGTTAACTCACGGGGCGGTCTCTGAGAATGGAGGGCACGCCGAGCGCGAGCAGGATTATTGCCAAGGGTAGTGAGAACAGGAATCCAATTTGGCCATACCCGATCGCGCCGACAATCCCGCCGATCAGGAATGCGAAGACAAGCTGCAAAAGAATGCGCAGCTTGCAACGGTCTACCCGCACCTCGGATTGGGGACGCAGAATCGAATAGAAGGCACGCCCGACCTCAATTCCAATATCTGTGATCATTCCGGTTGCGTGTGTCGTCCTTATCCTTGCGCTGGAAATCTTGGTGATGGTCGCGTTTTGCATGCCCATGATGAAACACATACAGGCAAGCGAGAACACGCGACCGATCTCGCTGCTGAAACTGCCGCCAAGCGAGAAGCACAGCAGGAAGACGCCCTGGATTGCCAAAGGCCATGCATATTGCGCAGAGCTTTCGTTATCGCGGGCCCAGTTGATCATGATCGTACTGAAGCCTGCCCCTGTTATGAACGCCGAAAGTGCGATCAGACTGATCGTCACAATCCATCCGTTCAAGAGCACAATATTATCAGCAAGTTGAGACAGGTAGCCGGTCATATGTGAGGTGTACTGGCCCAGAGCAAAGTAGCCGCCGGCATTCGCTGCGCCGGCAATGCCGGCCAGCAAGGTCGCCAGTACAAGGTCGTTTCCGGTCGATCGCCGGTTTGCAACCAGTACGCGCGCTGACCTGAGTGGACTGCGGAGCCGACGGTGTGTTTTCATTAGATGCCTGACTCGAAGAGACTGTGCTGAGCGTCTAACCAGCTCATGCTGTATGCAACTTTGCACGAGTGATTTCAATAATCGCGTCAAGGGCTTGGCGCGAGGCCAGATTTGGGCGTCATTCCATCCAGCTAAGCTGGCTATACTGTGCTGAACACAGCGACTGCGCTTGGACTGGTGGACAAGCATAGAAGGAGCGGACTTCATGCCTCTGGCTCACGCCCACCATTTTACGCAAAACGCCCCCAATGTGGCGCGTTTTTTGCTTTGGCGGGGTACAGAAAAATTCCTGCAAATCTGGCTTGCAATCACCGGGCAGGGTGGGTAAACGCAGCTACACGGGTGATTAGCTCAGTTGGTAGAGCGTCTCGTTTACACCGAGAATGTCGGGAGTTCGAGTCTCTCATCACCCACCATAATCAATGACTTAGAGACTCGTCGCCTTCTTGGTTCCCAATCCAAGCTGGCCGGTTCCCAATCTCAGGAATCAAAAGCATTGTCGCTGCGTTCATATGCTCGACGTTTGCGCGGCGCATGTAGTGCTTTGCCATGCGGTCTGACAGGTGCCCAAGCATGGATTTCACGCGGTCGATACCTCCAAATAGATCGGGGTTTCGTGCGACGGCATTGGCTATCATTGTTGCGTTTGTATGCCGCAGGCCGTGGAATGTTGGCTGGAATGCACCCTCGGCATATTCGGCGACGGTGTCGGGGCGTAGTTTCAGGCGGATCAGCTCTTTTGTCCAGGATGCACCGAATCCTGATGGTGTCCACGGTTGCCCGCGCGAGTTTGTCAGCAATGGGCGCTTGGGGTCAACGATGGCGGCTTTGCGCCGCTGTGCCCGTTCAGTTTCGATGATCGCCAGCACAACTGGGTGCAGTGGCACCGGCATCTGTCGCGCCAACAGCCCTGCCGTCCAGTGCCATTTCGATTTCCGCCCATTTCCAGCGCAGCGTTCCGCTGGGCAAACTCGCAGCAGCCGAGCAAGAGGCGCGGCTGCTGGCCCAAGCCCTAGAGGATCAAGCCTATGCGGACCCTGTTGCTGTGCCTGTGTGCCTGTCTGCTGACCGCGTGCGGCGGCTCAAGTTACGGTAGACCCGCCACCGCGCCCTGCGCCGCGCCTGTCGACCTGCCCGACCGAGCGCTGTCTGATCGGGACGTTGAGGTGCTTTGGGGGCGGGATCGGTCAGCTCTGCGGGAATGTGGCGCGCGACTGGCGGCGCGAGATTAAGGAAGGGTTTCGTTTACACAAAGAATTTCGGAAGTGCATAGAGTTTCAGTTCTGCTCAGTTACCGTTTCCGCAGTGAATTATAGGAGATGAATCCAAAGAATAGAGCGGCGACCGTGCCGAGTATAAACAGGCTCAAGCAGAGTGCATCACTATTGACGGCACCGCCTAAAACAACACCGAAAAACAGTGTGATAAAAAGAAAAAAGAGCGCAGCAATCAAGTTAATGTAACCAAGCAGAACAGACCTTCTCTTTGAGATGTCCGAATTTGAAGCTGACGGTCGATCTGATATATCAAAAAGAAAATCAATTATATGCTTCATGCTGCCATATCCCCCCTGTCGTACAGCCGTACTATACTTTTGATGAATATTGCAACATTGACCATTCGTTGCAACTGGAGCGATTTGGGCGGCCATTACAAAAATTATGTTACGTGTAGGTAAGGGCGGAAAGCAGACCCATGCGGTCGTAGAACGTGACCATGGGCCTTCCTGTAAGCGGACGTCTACCGGCAACGCCAAGTCGCGTGGCTCTAGCGACGCAAGGAGCCCATAGCGCCCCTTCTGTGAATTGTGCTATCGCTTCCACATGAAGAAATACGGTCGCACTTTTCACCTTCCAATCTCACCCGGCGCGACGAGTGATGACAAAATAATGCCCTCTCTGAACGGGTTGATGGTGGATGATCTCGTGGTGACCGAGAAAATGGATGGAGAGAACACGACCATCCATCAAGCTGGATCACATGCGCGAAGCCCTGATAGCCGTTATCACCCTTCACGCGATTGGCTCAAAGCATTCGCGGCAGGCATCTCGCCTCACCTGAGCGAGGGCGAACGCATCGTAGGGGAAAATCTTTATGCCCGTCACTCTGTCGGCTACGACGCGCTGCCGTCATACTTTCTTGGCTTTGCATGGATTATCGGTGACGAGGTGCAGGCATGGGATTTGACCTTGGCCCGGTTTGAGGAACTGGGCATCCGCACCGTCCCCACGCTGTATCGCGGTCCCTACCGAAATGGTCTGTTTGATGATCTTGCGAAGTCGCTCGACCTGAGCAGGCAAGAAGGTTTCGTTGCTCGAATAGCTGATGCTTTCGCTGAAACGGCCATGCCAGAAAGCATGGGCAAATTCGTCAGAGAAGGACATGTCCAGTCGGAAATTCATTGGATGAAGGCCGAACTCATCCCAAACCGAATGGCAGATTGAGCAGCGGCTTCAGCCCTATAGGGGTCAATGAGGCGCGAGATTCCTACAACTCCGACCAATGTCTGCTTTGCGAGATGCGGCCAGACATCACGGGGCGAGGACAACGGCAGATCTGGGCCGACCACGTCGTCACCGTCGCGAAGGGCCGTTAGCTCCGGCTTTCTTTAGTGCTTTGCGTGGGGATCTGCCCCGCGATCTCCGCACCGTCGGGCTCCGTAGGGCGCAGTAGCGCTCCTACGGAACTGGTCGAGCATCGTCTGACCGAGGAGCGGCGGCGCATCTATGATGCCTATGCTGAGGCTTTTAGAGATTAGCCGATCCTGCGGTGCACCTACTGGATCGCGG
>Ga0228702_1000580_pt1 | contig 27004 bp, 21 predicted proteins | sample McNCre217_Aug_MG_2_FD_178018 | JGI IMG/M metagenome (GOLD analysis project Ga0228702, IMG submission 178018) | Freshwater microbial communities from McNutts Creek, Athens, Georgia, United States - 20-17_Aug_MG | ecosystem: Environmental > Aquatic > Freshwater > Creek | place: USA: Georgia...
GGGTTCTTTGCCTGTGCGGTCCTAATGGTGAACAACTACCGTGACCGCGTCACCGATATTGCATCCGGCAAGAAGACGCTTTCGGTGCGGGTGGGTGCGCGCTGGAGCAAGGTGCTGTTCCTGCTTGACCTTTGGTTGCCGTTTGCTTTGATCAGTCTGGTGGCAACCGTGTTCCCATCGGCAGTCATGGGCTGGTTCGCGGTGCTATTGGTTGGCCCGGCAACCATTGTGTTCCTGGCGGCAAAGACCCCGAAGGAACTGATTCTGGTTTTGAAGCTAAGCAGCTATGCGGCGCTAGTTTTTGCGGCGCTCGAACTACTCGCCTTTACCATCCAGTAGGTCGTTCTCTACATCTGCGGTGCCAGGCTTGGTCATGCCGTCACGCTTGCGCAGGCTGCGCTCGTGCAGGTGAGTGCTCATGGCATCACGCTGCTTACGCAGGAACAGCAGCGACAGCGAGAACGAAATGACTGCCGCGAAAACCGCAGCAAGTAGGGCGTCCTTGACGATTACCACCAGCAGGGCCAAGACCAACACAAACAGGCCAAGCCGAAGGACAAAATACTTTGCTACAGGGTTTTTCATACCTTCAATCTTCACATCTTTAAATGTCCGTAACCCAAACTTAAGTATCGTTAAGGAATGCGCGCGGAGACGTTATCGCCAGCACAGACGCTGGCAGCCAACCTGCTTGCCCAATTGGCGGCAAATGGCGTTGACCACGTTTTTCTGGCACCCGGAGCGCGTTCGCAGTCGTTGGCTATCGCGGCCGGCCAACTTGCCGCCGCAGGCCACATTCAGCTGCACGTTCGCCTCGACGAACGCTCCCTCGGCTACCAGGCACTCGGTGTTGGCTTGGCCAGTGGCTTCCCGGCAGCGGTAATAACCACCAGTGGAACTGCCGTGGCCAACCTGCATCCAGCGGTGTTGGAGGCGCATCACGCCGGAATCCCGATGATTTTGCTCACCGCCGATCGCCCAGCCGAACTTCGCGGGGTCGGCGCCAACCAGACCACCAATCAGGTAGGCATCTTTGCCGATGCCGTGCGTGACTGCATCGACGTCCCGGCGCCATCTTTGGCAGACACCGAGGAGGCGCTCGCCGCATCCGCCGCCGAGTTGGCCGAAGACGCAATCACCAAGGCAGTTTCGCTTAACGGCCCGGTTCAGTTGAACCTGGGATTCCGCGAACCGCTGAGCGCCACCGAACCAGGTGCGGTTGAGATCTTTGAGCGACTGGCGCAGGCCCAGTTGGCCAGCGACGAGACCAAGTCGATTCCGATTGTTCCCGTCGGTGGCTGTGAAGACCCAGCCTGCCAGGCGGATCATGCGGCGCATGACCTGCATCTTGGATCTGCTGGGCATGAGGGCCACGACCACCAGTTGCAGGTGCACGGGACCCCGGACACCGTTATCGACCTAAACCTAAAAACAGTTGTGATTGCCGGTGACGGCGGGTACCTGGCCCGCTGGTACTGCACCGGTCTGCCGCTACTGGCCGAACCATCCTCTGGGGTTAGGCACCTACCGGAATCCATCAAGGGTTACCTCTGGGTGCTGCGCGAAAACCAAGCTCTGGCAGATCAGGTGGAGCAAGTTCTGGTCTTCGGTAAGCCGACCTTGAGTCGTCAGGTGCAGGCCCTGGTTAAGCGCCCGGGCGTCAAGGTGTTCGTTGACCCGGGTCGTCATGGAATCTTCGACCCCGGGCACAATGCGCAGGTCCTTGGCGATGACGTCGAGTTCATTGGTGAACCGGACACCGGTTGGTTCAATGCCTGGCGCAATGCCGGCCGAGCCGCCGTTGCCAGCAAGCCAATGGCGAGCACTCCCGGCCGCCTTTCCCGGCGCGAATTGGTCGAGACCATTTGGAAAAACGCCGGTAAGACCAATCCGATCGTCCTTGGCGCAAGCCGACTAATTCGTGAGGCTGATTACTGGGCACCGAGGCGCGAACGCACTGTATTTGCCAATCGAGGACTGGCCGGCATCGATGGAACAGTTGCCACTGCAACCGGCATCGCGCTGACTCATCCGGGTTCCCGGGTGAGGGTTCTACTCGGTGATTTAACCCTGCTGCACGATGCGGGTTCGCTTGCCATCGACGATCAGGACGTAAGCCTGAACCTGCAGGTAATTGTTGGTAATGACCACGGCGGAACCATTTTTGAAGGGCTAGAAGTTGCCCAAAACCTTGGCAAGGCAGATTTCGATCGCCTGTTCAAGACCCCGCAGCACATCAAGTTTGACGCGCTTGCCGCGGCATACGGTTGGAAGTATTTGCGGGTAACCAACGCCGAGGAACTGGCAGTTGCTATGAAACTGTTAGGCCGTGTTCTGATCGAGATTCCGCTGGCCTAACCGCAGTTAGTTGCTGCCAGCGCCAAGCACCTGGCGAATCGGCTGGAACTTAAGTTCGGTCTCCGCAAGCTCTGCCGCCGGAGTTGAACCGGCCACAATGCCACACCCGGCGTGGGCCACGATGCACCCCTGATCAAGCACTGCTCCGCGAAGGGCAATCACCCATTCGCCGTCGCCGTCGGCACCAACCCAGCCAACCGGACCGGCATAGCTGCCTCGGTCAAACGGCTCAAGTTCACGAATCAGATCGAGCGCCACGTCACGGGGTGTTCCGGCAACTGCGGCGGTTGGGTGCAGTGCCTCGGCCAGATCCAACACCGAGGAATCATCCGAGATGATGCCCTGAACATCGCTGGCGAGGTGCCAAACATTTGGCAGCGCCAGGCTGAACGGAACGGCGTCGGCTTCAATCTGGTCGCAGTATGGTTCCAGGGCGTTGACTAGCGAGTCAACAGCCAGTTTGTGCTCCATGGTGTTTTTTGGGGAATTGGACAGCGCTACTGCAATGGCGCGATCCACATCTGGGTCAGTTCCGCGGCCGGCAGTTCCGGCCAATACCCGGGCCGAAACACGGCCTCGCTCCACGCGAACCAGCAATTCTGGCGAAGCCCCAAAGCGCTGGTTCACCCAGTAGGTCCAGCAACTGGGGTAACGGCGGGTCAGGCGGCCAATAGCTGGACGAACATCGAAGTCCGCAGGAACGGCAGCCGAAATGTCTCGGGCCAAAACCACTTTTTCAAGTTGTCCGTCGCGCAGTTTTTCAACCGCGGTTGCCACCAGCGCCTCGAATCCTTCTTCGCTAAGTTGGCCGGCAGCAAGGTGCAGGGGTTCCGGTTTTAGCCACTGGCTGATCCATTGATCAGGGTCAAATGCTGGTGCATCAAAATCGGTGGTGTGGATCGTGGTAAACCAGGCGCGACCATCGCGAATACCAAGAATTTGGTGCGGCACAATCAGTGCACTGGACCAGTCGGATTGGTCATCGAAAGCCATCGAACCGAATGCCACCAGGCCGCGACCTGGGCTCGGTGTTGGGTCTACTACCTTTGCGGCTGCTGTCAGTTGTTTCCACTGCGAAGCAAGGGCTGCGATGCGACCGGGGCCGCTGGCGGTCAGGCGCAAAACCTCGCCGCGCGCCACCATTCCTTCGCCATCGCGAATAAAAGCCATGCCGTCAGGGGTGAGTGAATCGGCAATGCGGAAATCGGCCGGGAGCGCCAGACTTACCGTCTTGACGTGCAGCACCGGAAAGTGGTGCACGCTGCCCTGCAAAGTCTTGCTCACCGGAAAATTGTAGCCCCACCGGCGCAGGTAAACTTGACGGGTGAGCAAAGCCGACCTGCAGAAAAAGCCCGCCGAGGTTGCTGCAATGTTTGACCAGGTGGCGGAAACCTATGACGTCACCAATGACCTGCTCTCGTTTGGCCAGGATCGTGCCTGGCGCAAGCAGGTGCTGCGCTCGGTAGATCCAAAGTCCGGCCAGGCCATCCTCGACCTCGCAGCCGGCACCGGTTCGTCCTCGGTGGTTTTCTGCCAGCCGGGTGTGCGCGTCGTTGCCGGTGATTTCTCGCAGGGCATGCTGGCCGTTGGTCGCAAGCGTCACCCAGAAATCGAGTTCGTGTTCGCAGACGCAACTGCGCTCCCTTTCAACCGCGCCGAGTTTGACGCCGTCACCATCAGCTTTGGTCTGCGAAACGTTGTAGACACCAAGAAGGCACTCACCGAGATGCTACGTGTCACCAAGCCGGGCGGCCGCCTGGTCATCTGCGAATTCAGCGAGGTCACCAGCCCACTGTTGCGCGGTCTCTACAGCTTCTATCTGCGTAACTTCCTGCCAATCTTCAGCCGTCTGGCGAGCAAAACTCCGGAGGCTTACTCGTACCTGAGCGAGTCGATTCAGGCTTGGCCGAAGCAGGATGCGCTGGCGCAGCTAATCGCAGACGCCGGCTGGGAACGCGTTGGTTACCGCAACCTCACCTTCGGTGTGGTGGCAATTCACGTGGCTTTCAAGGCCAAGGGTCAGGCGGGTTCCTAATGTCCAGCCTGCCAAAGCAGCTTCGCAAGGTCACCGATAAGGGGCTGCTACGCCAGCTCGAGAAGGGCCTTGAGCAGGTCGAAGCTGCGCTAGAAGTTGCCGTATCCCACACCGACCCAATCGCCAGCGTCACCGCCCGTCACCTTTCTTCGGCCGGCGGAAAGCGCGTGCGACCAACCCTGGTTCTGCTGACTGCCCAATTTGGCAACCAGCCGCTGAGCCAAGAAGTCATTGACGCCTCAGTTGTTGTGGAACTTACGCACCTGGCTACCCTGTATCACGATGACGTCATGGACAATGCACCGATGCGTCGCGGAGTTCCATCGGCACACGAAATTTGGGGCAACAGCGTTGCCATCCTCACCGGAGACCTGCTCTTTGCCCGCGCCAGTCAGGTGGTTTCTCGCCTCGGTGAGCGCGCACTTGCTCTGCAGGCAAACACCTTCGAACGCCTTTGCCTCGGCCAGCTTCACGAGACCGTTGGCCCGCAAGAGACCGACGACTCGGTGGCGCACTATATTCAGGTGCTGGCCGACAAAACCGGTTCGCTGATTGCCGCCGCCGCCGAGATGGGCATCATGTTTGGTGGCGCGGACGAGTCTTTCCGCGAGCCGGTCCGTGAATACGGCGAACGAATCGGTGTTGCATTCCAGTTGATCGACGACGTAATTGACCTCCAGTCAGACTCCGCAACCAGCGGCAAGACTCCGGGAACCGACCTCCTGGCGGGTGTCCCAACGCTGCCAACTCTTTACCTCCGTCAGGATGCCGCCACCGATGCTGCTTCGGCAGAACTCATGGCACGTGTCGACTCGGTGACCGAAGAAACTCTGGCCGCTGTAGTGAAGGACCTGGGTCAACATCCGGCTACCTCACGTGCCTACGCCGAGGCTCGCCGCTGGGCAGATGAAGCGATTGCCTCCTTGGCGCCGCTTCCAAATACCTCGGCCAAGCAGGCAATGATTGCCTTCGCCGAAGCTGTTGTAGACCGCCAAAACTAAACCGCATTTTCTCTTCGGTTGTGCGCTTGACCTGTGCACTTATGTTCGCTTTGTCAGGGCGTCGATTCGCTCCTAGAATTTCGCCATGAGCAAGGAACTTTTCCACCTATCGCGCGCCGGAGTATCGGTGCTTATCGAAACCACCCAGGGCACTCCAAACGTGTTCTACTGGGGTGCCGCGTTGAAGCCGGGAGTGGACGCAAGCCAGTACCTGCTTGGGCTCACCGAGCCAACCGCGCACGCCTATGTGGATGCTCCACAGCGTCCGGGTGCCTGGCGCGAACACGCTCGCGCCTATTGGGGTCGCCCGGCAGTGCTCGGGCACCGCGACGGCAACGACTGGTCGCAGCTGTTCAGTCTGGTGTCCGCCACCGAGTCTGACCACGGCGTCAGCTTTGTTTCACGCGACGAGGCGCTCGGTTTAGAGGTACAGATCAAGTACGAACTCACCGAGAGTGGCCTCGTTCTGGTCAACCACAGTGTCACCAACCTTGCTGCCGGAACCTTCTATCTGGAGAACTCCAGCGCATTCATGCCGGTGCCAGAACGCGCCACCGACATCCTGGACTTCACCGGACGCTGGTTGAAAGAACGCCAGCCGCAGCGCACCAAGATCAACACCGGCATTTGGTCGCGCGAAAGTCGCGAAGGCCGCAGCGGTCACGACTACACAATCGTTCAGTTCGTGCTCACCCCGGAAGCCAACTTCAACAGCGGTGAGGCCTGGGGTATCAGCCTGGCCTGGAGTGGTCAGGGTCAGCACATCGTTGAGCGCGAACCGGTTGGCCGCACCACAATAGGCGCCGGTGAGTTGCTGATGCCGGGTGAGGTATCGCTGACCCAGGGCCAGACCTATGAGGCGCCGACCGTGGTTGCCGCCTACGCAAACAACGGCATCGATGGCGCCAGCCACCGCTTCCACCAGTGGGTTCGTGCCCGCAAGCAGCACCCAACCAACGTGCGTCCTCGCCCGGTATCGCTAAACGTCTGGGAGGCCGTTTACTTCGACCACGACCTAACCAAGCTGACCCAGCTGGCCGAGGCCGCCAAGGAGATCGGTGTCGAGCGTTTTGTGCTGGATGACGGCTGGTTTGGTGCTCGCCGCGACGACCATGCCGGTCTTGGTGACTGGACCGTTTCCCCTGAAGTATGGCCAAATGGCCTCAAGCCCCTGATCGATGTTGTTAAGGCCAACGGCATGGAATTCGGTCTGTGGTTTGAGGGCGAGATGGTCAACCCAGACAGCGACCTCTACCGCGCCCACCCGGAGTGGATTCTGCACTCGGGTGACCGCACCCCGATCGAGGCACGCTTCCAGCAGGTTCTTGACCTTAGTCACCCTGGCGCCTACGAGCACGTGCTTGGCCAGGTGGACGCCATCCTCAGCGAATACGACATCGCCTACATTAAGTGGGACCACAACCGCACCCTGGTTGATGCATCGCACCTTGGTAAGGCAACCATGCGCAAGCAGAACGAGGCCATCTACCGTCTGTTCGACGAGCTAAAGCGTCGCCACCCGGGCCTAGAAATCGAGTCCTGTGCATCGGGCGGTGGCCGCATCGACCTGGGCATGGTTGAGCACGCTGACCGCTTCTGGACCAGTGACGACAACGACCCGCTGGAGCGTCAAAACATCTACCGCTACACCTCCATCGCGATTCCGCCGGAGATGCTCGGTACCCACATCGGCCCAACCCACTCGCACACCACCGCGCGTACCCACACCATTGCATTCCGCGCCATCACCGCGCTCTGGGGTCACGCCGGATTGGAATGGGACCTCACCGAGGCAACCGCCGAAGAGCGCAAGCTGCTTCGCGAATTCACCGACTACTACAAGGCCAACCGCGGACTGCTGCACAGCGGTCGCGTCAGCCGCATCGATTCCATCGACGGCTACGCCTGGACTCACGGAGTCATGGCTCAGGATGGTTCGCGAGGCATCTTTGCTTACGTTTCACTTGGCCTCAGCCAGTTTGTGGAGCCAAAGAAGCTGCAGCTTGCAGGTCTGGAAAACGACGGCCTCTACCAGGTGAAGTTGGTGAACCTGGCTGGCAATTACGACTCGATTCAGCGCAACGATCCAGAGTGGATCCAAGGGGTTACCCTGGACGGTCGCTACCTGATGACCGAGGGTCTTCGTCCACCAATCCTTAAGCCGGAGTTTGGATTCCTGCTGGAGGTAACCAAGGTCGGCTAACGCCGATTAGGCTGGACAGATGGGCGCCCTAACCACAGCAATGCTTTCCGTGGCGCGCACCCGCAAGGCCATGTTTGGGCTTACCGGTGCGTTCCTAATTCAAGGCGCACTGGCAGTTTCGTGGTTGCCCCGAATCCCGGAAATCATCGATCACCTCAATGTGCAGTTTGCCACCTGGGGACTCATTGTTGGTGTGGCCGGTCTGGGTTCGCTAGTCCCGTTGACCTTCACTAACACTCTGATCAACCGGTTCGGCACACGGCCGCTGATGCAGTTGTCGCTGCTGGTTTCTGCTGCCTGTATCGGTGTCTTGGGATTCATTACTAATCCCTGGATTTTCTTTGCGGTTGTATTCACCCAAAACCTAGGCTTTGGTATTTACAACCTGGCAATCAACTCGCACTCGGTGGTCTTCCAAAACCGAATTGGGCGGGTCGTTCTAGGTCGATTCCATGCCGCCTGGAGCCTGGGAGCTGCCGGCTCCTCGTTGCTAACAGGTCTATTTGCCGCGGCGGTTTCTCTGGAACACTACCTTGCGGTTGTTGCGGCGATCGTAGTTGTACTCATGTTCGTCTCTACCTCGCAGATGCTTGGTCCAAGCCAAGACGGACACGAGCAAGAAAAGGACCGCGCCGAGCCAATCCCGCTGCGCAAGACTCCGCGCAAGGTAGTCATTTTGGCTTTTGGGCTGTTTTTTGCCGTCATGCCAGAGGCCACAATGATGGACTGGGGCGCCGTTTTCGGCAAGCGCGTCATGGAGCTACCGGTTGCGCTTCAGGGCCTGCCGTACACAATCTTCGTGGTTTCGATGATTGTCTCGCGCCTATCTATCGGCCGCCTCACCAAGCGTCACCACCTCAGCCGGATTGCGCAGGTTGCCTCGGTGATGGGCGCAATTGGCGTGAGCCTCGCCGCAGTACTCGGAACAATTTTCGGCGGCATGAATCCGGTACTTGCCCTCGCACTTACCGCGCTTTTCTGGGCGGCCACCGGTCTAGGTTCGGGCCCGCAGGTTCCGGCGATTTTCAGCGTTGCCGGATCGGTGCCGGGTATGACGACCGCACAGGTGATGTCCCGTATGAGCCTGGCAAACTCCACCCTGATTTTGCTCATCAAGATTGTCATGGGTGCAATGGCCCAGGGCATCGGTGTGCCTTCGGTGTTCGTCATTTCGGTCATCTCGTTCTTGGGCGCAGGCCTGGTTGCCCGTTACGTTCTCAAGTTGGCCAAGGAAGAAAAACCAAAGCCGGCGGCCACCGAGGACGAACAGCTGGCCGATGCCTTCCCGGTAACCAGCCCACTCATGGTAATTCCGGAGCAACCTCAAGAACGCTAAAACCACACTTAAATAAAAGAGGCCACCCTCAGGTGGCCTCTTTTGCTTTGAAAACTAGCGGTAGTTCACAAACTGAAGGTCAATGTCTAGGTCGCTGCTGCGAAGCAGTGCAATGACTTCCTGGAGATCATCGCGACTCTTGCTCTGCACACGAAGCTCATCACCCTGAATCTGCGACTTCACGGTCTTAGGACCCTCATCGCGGATGATCTTTGAAATCTTCTTGGCTTGGTCCTGCTCGATGCCCTGCTTTAGGCCGGCTTCGATACGGTACTCCTTGCCGCTGGCAAAAGGCTTGCCGGCATCTAGGCTCTTCAGCGAGATTCCGCGCTTGACCAGCTTGCTCTGGAATACGTCCAGCACAGCCAGCACGCGGTCTTCGCTTGCGGCCTTCATCAGGACCTTTTCGCCAGACCATTCGATCGATGCGCCAACGCCCTTGAAGTCGTAGCGCTGTTCAATCTCTTTCTCAGCCTGGTTGAGGGCGTTTGCCGCCTCTTGTTTGTCTACCTTGGAAACGATGTCGAACGAGGAATCTGCCATGCCAGCAGTTTACCCAGTTTGCGCGGCTCTAGGGCCGCCGCCTCTTGGACCTAATACAAGCGAAGCTGCGTTAGCGGTTGCCGGCTGCTGGGCGTGCGGTGGAGTGTCTGATAAGCAGCTCCACGTTCCACTCGGTGTTTTCTTCGATGTTGGTCGGCATCTCTGGGTCCTGCGACTCCAGAACCGCCAGCAGCTGCTCGGCAGCGTGCCTGCCCTGTCCGCGCACATCCTGGTTGATGGTGGTCAGGCTGAAGAAGTCGCTCATGTCGTGGTTATCCAGGCCAATCACCGAGACATCCTCCGGCACGCGCAGACCAAGATCCTTGGCCGCCATGATGGCACCAAATCCCATCTCGTCAGAGGCGCAGACGATTGCGGTCGGTGCATTACGTGGGTCGCCAAGAACCTGCTTGGCCGCGTGGTAGGCACCGCTGATGGTGTAGTCGGCAGGCACAAACCAGGTAGGTCGCACCGAAAGATTGTTGTCCAGCAGCGCTTGTTCGTAACCTTCGTGACGCAGGCTCGGCTGCATGAAGTGCATCTCGGTTGGTGGCAAACCACCGATGTTGGCGATTCGGCTGTGGCCAAGGCCAATCAGGTGCTCGGTGGCAAGGTAGGCGGCACTTCGGTCGTTGATGGACAGCGTGCGGATGCCCTTGATCTGACCACCGATTCCAAACACCGGCTTGCCGGTGCGGTTCAGTGCTGCAAGTTCGCTCTCCAGTGGCTTCACCGACACACAGAGCACGCCGTCCACGCGCTTGCGCAGCAGGAAGTCGTTGAAAATCTTGGAGCGCTGGCCCTCGGATTCCCCCAGGTTGTATAGAGTCAGGTCATAGCCGCGTTCGATAAGTACGGTCTCGATTGCTTCGAGGGCAACGCTGAAGAACCAGCGGTCCACGAATGGCAGAACCACGCCGATGTTGCGGTGGCGGCCGGTGGCCAGGGTGTAGGCACTGCTGGATGCAACGTAGCCGAGTTCGGCGGCGGCTTGCTTTACTTTGTCGCGGGCGCGTTCGGAGACGTGTTCCTTGCCGCTGAGAGCGCGCGAAACAGTTGCAGTGGAAACTCCTGCAAGCCTTGCAACATCTTCAATGCCAACCATGCGTTTACCTGTAAATGCCCCTCGAATTTGTAAATCACTTTCAATTTAGTTACAGAAATTGCCTTAAATAGGGCCTCCAGGCAATCGAAAGCAAGTTGTAATAAAGCGCTTACAGAAACGGCATTGCCGAGGGTGGCGGGAAATCGGATTTCACAAAGGCCGCGCTTTCGAGTATTCTTATACGGTTGCCCTGTGCAGCTAAGGCTAGTTACCCAAGCGGCCAAAGGGATCTGACTGTAAATCAGCCGGCTCAGCCTTCGGGGGTTCGAATCCCTCACTAGCCACAAAATTGTGAAAGCCCACCCATGCGGTGGGCTTTCACAATTTTGAGGTGAGGGATTCTAAGAAGACCTCACTAGAAAATTCGCGACCGAGCGAATTTTGGAGCGCGCGTAGCTGCGCGACCAAAGAGGTGGGTTATTTGTTGGGTCCGGGACTCTCACCCCTCGGGGAATAAGCCATCCACCATTTGGGTTCGAAACCCTTATGCCTAAAACCATCAAAGTTGACGTTTGGTCCGACATCGCCTGCCCATGGTGCTACATCGGTAAGCGCAAGCTCGAGAATGCAATCGAACAGTTTGAAGCCAAGGGTGGAGTGGTTGAGGTCGAGTACCACAGCTACCTGTTGAATCCAGATATGCCGGTTGACTACGAGGGTTCGCAAAAGGACTACCTATCGGCCCACAAGGGCATACCTCTTATGCAGGTTGACTCCTTGAGTGATCGGGTCAAGCAAATCGCGGCTGACGTAGGCCTGCACTACGACTTTGAAAACCAGATCATGACCAACACGATTTTGGCTCACCAGCTACTTCACTTCGCTAAGTCCAAGGGCAAGCAAGCCGAGATGAAAGAGCGTTTGATGGCAGCGCACTTTGTCGAGGCCAAACACGTGGGTCAAATCGAAGTACTTGCAGATTTAGCCGCCGAAATCGGCCTAGACCGCGAAGAGGCCAAGGCGGCGCTGGAGAGTAAAAAGTACTTGGTTGATTTCGACGCCGATGTCGCCCAGGCGCGGGAGTATGGCATCACAGGCGTTCCGTTCTTCGTACTACAGGGTCAATACGGAATCTCCGGTGCCCAGGAAAGCACCACTTTCCTGAACGCCTTTGAGCAAATTTCAGCCGACTAGTTTTGTTTCCGGTGAGCGGGCCTCACCCGAATCTCGCGCAACCTCCAGCGGGTAGGCTTAAAGGGCAAGTTTTGCCCTCTGAAGAACCGGAGAATTACGCGTCGTGAACGATTCGACCATTTTTTACACCTACACCGATGAAGCCCCAGCTCTGGCAACCGCTTCGCTGCTGCCGATTGTTCAGGCCTACGCCAACGCGGCCAACGTAAACATTGAGACTCGCGACATTTCGCTTGCCGGTCGAATCCTCGCCGTTTTCTCGGATCTCCTGCCAGCCGAGCAGCGCGTTGGCGATGCCCTCGCCGAACTCGGTGAGCTGGCCAAGACTCCGGAAGCCAACATCATCAAGCTTCCCAACATCTCTGCTTCGATCCCTCAGTTGAAGGCGGCAATCGCGGAGCTTCAGGCCCTCGGTTTTGCCGTGCCTGACTACGCCGATGAGCCAACCACCGATGCAGAGCGCGACGCTCGCAAGCGCTACGACAAGGTCAAGGGAAGTGCTGTAAACCCGGTTCTGCGCGAGGGCAACAGCGACCGCCGTGCGCCACTTTCGGTGAAGGCTTACGCACGCAAGCACCCGCACCTCAACAAGCCATTCGCCGCCGGTTCGAAGACCCGCGTTGCAACCATGGGCCACGACGACTTCTTCAGCAACGAGAAGTCGACCGTCCTCGGTGCTGACGACGTCCTGACGATTCGCCACATTGCCGCCGACGGCACCGCCACCGAACTCAAGAAGGGCCTCAAGGTCCTAGCTGGCGAGATCGTGGATGCAACCTTCATGAACGTTGCCGAACTAGACAAGTTCTTGGCTGCCACCCTGGAGCAGGCCAAGGCCGACAACGTTCTGTACTCGGTGCACCTGAAGGCCACCATGATGAAGGTCAGCGACCCGATTCTGTTCGGTCACGTTGTGAAGGCATTCTTCGCGGGCGTATTTGCAAAGTACGGAACTGACTTGGCTGCCGCTGGCCTCAGTGCAAATGACGGCCTTGGCTCGATTCTGGCTGGTCTTACCGGTGTTGCAAACGGCACCGAGATTGCTGCCGCATTCGATGCAGCATTGTCGCAGGGTCCACGCCTCAGCTACGTAAACAGCGACAAGGGCATCACCAACCTGCACGTTCCTTCGGACGTAATCGTTGATGCATCGATGCCTGCGCTGGTTCGCAACGGTGGCAAGCTTTGGGGCGTCGATGGCTCCGAGGACGACACCCTTGCCATCATTCCTGACTCGTCCTACGCCGGTGTTTACCAGGCAACCATCGAGGACGTAATCGAGAATGGTCCGCTGAACCCGGCGACTATCGGCTCGGTGCCAAACGTTGGCCTGATGGCCCAGGCTGCCGAGGAGTACGGCAGCCACGACAAGACTTTCGAGATCAAGGCCGCTGGTCGCGTTGAGGTAGTCAACGCTGCCGGCGATGTTCTGCTTTCGCACGAGGTTGGCGAGGGCGACATCTGGCGCGCTACCCAGACCAAGGACGTAGCAGTTCGCGATTGGGTGAAGCTTGCGGTCACCCGTGCCCGAGCAACCAACGTGCCAGCCGTTTTCTGGTTGGATGCTAACCGCGCACACGACGCAGAGCTAATCGGCAAGGTTAAGCAGTACCTGGGTGACCACGACACTGCTGGTCTGACCATCGAGATCATGGAACCAGCTGCTGCCACCAAGTACTCGCTTGGTCGTATCCGCGAGGGTCTGGACACTATCTCGGTGACCGGTAACGTACTGCGCGACTACCTGACCGACCTCTTCCCAATCCTCGAGGTTGGCACCAGTGCCAAGATGCTTTCGATTGTTCCGCTGCTCAACGGTGGTGGTCTGTTTGAGACTGGCGCCGGTGGTTCGGCACCGAAGCACGTCCAGCAGTTCCTGGAGGAAAACTACCTGCGCTGGGATTCGCTTGGCGAGTTTTTTGCTTTGGCTGCTTCGCTTGACCACCTTGCTACCGTCACCGGTAACGCTAAGGCCAAGGTTCTTGCGGACACTCTGGATCGCGCAACCGGAACCTTCCTTGAGGAAGACCGTTCGCCTGGCCGCAAGATCGGCACCATCGACAACCGCGGCAGCCACTTCTACCTGGGTCTCTACTGGGCACAGGAACTGGCCGGCCAGACCGTTGATGTTGAACTTGCCGAGAAGTTTGCCTCGCTTGCCAACGCGCTGACCAGTGCCGAGGCAAAGATTGTCGAGGAACTGATTGCGGTTCAGGGCAAGCCGGTTTCGGTTGGCGGCTACTACCGTCCAAACGCCGAGGAAGTCGAAAAGGCCATGCGCCCATCGGCAACTCTGAACCAGGCTCTCGCATCGCTGGGAAACTAGCGGTTTAGCCTTCACCTCAAAAAACCCACCTCACCTGATCTGAACCAGGGGTGGGTTTTTTGTTTGCCCAACGAGTATCTAACCTGTGACTATCTAACCTGTGACTATCTAGACTGAGGTCATGACCAAGGCGCTTCTAGTTATAGACATCCAGAACGATTATTTCCCAGGCGGAAAAATGGAGCTGGTGGGCAGTGCGGAGGCGGCCAAGGTCGCGGCCTCGGTGCAACAGCACTTCCGTGAAAACGGGCTGCCAGTCATCAACATCCGCCACGAGTCGTTGAAGCCAGACGCCACTTTCTTTTTGCCGGGCACTCTCGGTGCTCAGATTCACGCGGACGTGTTGTCGGTTGAAGGCGAAGTTGTGATCACGAAGCACTACCCAAACTCTTTCCGCGAAACCGGCCTCGGTGAGGTGTTGGCTGGTCTTGGCGTAGAGGAACTGACCGTGGTCGGCATGATGACCCACATGTGCATTGACACCAGTGTTCGCGCTGCCAACGACCTTGGCTACAAGGTAACCCTGGTTGGGGATGCCTGCGCCACCAAGGTCCTGGACTTCAACGGTTTGAACGTGCCGGCACCAAACGTGCAGGCTGCCTACCTGGCCGCCCTCGATGGGTCGTTTGCAACCGTAGTTGCCGCCTCGGACCTACTAGCCAGCCACGCGTAAATACAGAACTGGCTTTTTGCGGGGCGGGTCAACCTACTTCTTCTTGAAGCCAGCCGGGCACTTTGGTGAAGCGCCGGCAACCTTCTTGCTGACCTTGCCCTTGACGCAGGTGATGGTCTTAACCGCAGGAGTACCAGTAGGAGTCGATGCGGTAGCTGACCCTTCCTGAGTAAGTTTCACGTTCACCGTTGGCGATGAGAATGTGAATCCGTATGCCGCCAGGTGAATCCAACCGTCCTTTTCGTTGACGGTGGTGACCGCAGTCTTCTCGACACCGCCGTCGCCGATGACGTTGATTGTGGCGCTAATCGGAGCGTTGGTGGACACCACGCCCAGAACGCGCGAGCTATCTGCCATGCACTTGTTCTGGCTTTGGCCATCGATGGTACTGAAACCCCAAACTGTTGATACCCCTGCCGCGGTGTCCTTCGCTAGACCGCGGAACATCTCAACCCAGCTGAATTCGCCCCAGTTTGAGAACGGGGACTTGATCTCGTTGTGGAAGACGGTATTTCCGCCATTACCGCCATGGCTAATGATGGCCTGCTGCTGTTCCGGGGTCGAGTTGGTCGGGCTCACCACGGCTCGCATTCGAGCAACCTCGCCAGTGTTTGCCTCCACCGAGATCAGGTTATTGGTGGCGCTAAATTTGCTGATTGAAATATCCGATTTGGTGATACGGCCGCGGAACCAACCGGCGATTTCGGTCGAAACCCTTGCCTTCAAGCGGATACGTGTTTCCGGTGCAAAGTCCACGGCAACGCCGCAGCGGGTTCCGTCGGAGGCGATTAAGTTCAGGCTTTCAATGCAGTTTTCCGATGCCGCATCGGCACAAGGCATCAGCTGCTGGCGCGACTGGTATTGAACATTTGGGGCATCTGCCTTGCACTTATCGTTGTCTACACCATTGGGGCAGAGCCAACTTTCAAACTGGCCGCTGCTCACGATGTTCGCATAGGCGGATCGCTGAACGCCTCCGATGTTTCCAGACTCTTCAACGCTCGCAACCGAGTAACCTTCACCGGCACCTTGGGTCGTGTAAGCATCGGCACCGAGTGCCGGCAAACCGGCTGCTAAAACAAGAGCGATGCCACTAAAAGCTGCAATAAAAGTGCGTGCGGACAGGCGCATCTGGACTTCCCCCTAAGTCAATGTAGGTCAAGCATATAGTCGGGCAGGTTTCTGACAAGGAGCCATTATCGGGTCAAGATTCTTGCCTCATAATTGATTTCAGAATCACTGAGGCAAGGAAGCACAGATGACAGAGATCGAATTCACTACTCGCAAATGGGTGCGCCCAGAAGACCTGAACGCCAACGGAACGTTGTTCGGCGGAAGTTTGCTGAAGTGGATCGATGAAGAGGCAACCATCTATGCAATCCTGCAGCTGGGCAACCGCCGCGTAGTTACCAAGATAATCTCGGAGATCAATTTTGTGGCCTCGGCCATCAAGGGTGACCTAATTGAGATGGGCCTGGTGGCAACCAAGTTTGGAACCACGTCGATCACCATGCGCGCAGAGGTGCGAAACATGGTGACGCGCAAAAACATCCTCACAGTGGACCACATCGTATTTGTGGGGCTGGGGGCCGATGGTCGTCCGCGTCCACACGGATTCACCTCGGTCACCGACCAACGTGATCGCATCCCGCATTCTCACGCGTAACTCCCGCGAGTCGGGCTGACTGGCTTAGGAGCTGAGGCCGGGCACCAATTCGCCAACCGACATGGTCGGCGGGAACCAGCTAGTTTCAACCGGCTTAGCCTTGAACTGTGCCGGTATCGCCGCATCAATCTGAGGCAGCATGGTCTTCACAAAGTTCGAAGACAGGTGACTGAAGTCACGGTAAACCACAACGCCATTAATGATTGGCGGGCAGAGGTTTGGGCAAAAGTCTTTGCGGAAGTCCGCAACATGAACCCCGGGAATCGACTGCACTGCGGCCGGCAAAACATCAACCGGAACCATCGCCTTGCTGTATGGCAGAGCGCAATCCTGCTGCGCCTTCTTGCCGTGTGCGGCAATGCAGCTTACAAAGTTCTGCGCCGGCTTCGGGTTGTCGCTGATGACCATCCACTGAGTTCCGCGTTCAATCTGCGACTGCACGGTTGCACGATAGGCATCGGCCATCTTCGGGTCCGCCACCGAGACAAAAGCTGAGTTGCTGTTGATGACGAGGTCGAATTTTTCGTGGGATGCAAAATACTCACCCAGGTGTTTGTTCCAGTCCCAGCAGCTTGGCTCGGCACGGTTCTTTGGGAACAGCTGCCAGTCCGCCACCGTGCAGGCGCTCTTGGAGATATAGGTGATCTTCCAGTGGTAACGCTTGGCCAAAACATCCAGGGGCGCAAAATACTGGCGCATGTGGCTATCGCCGATTAGACCAACATTCCAGTAGCCGTTTGGGTCGCCCTTGGCGCAAGCCCTGAATCCCCAACCGGCGCGAACCACCAGGCAGTTTCCGTTCTCAACCTGACTCCAGTCAACGGCGGCAGGGGAGTCAACCACCGATGGCCGACGGGTCATCTTGGAGGGCAGCGTGAATGGCACGATGGCGTTGCCGGTATTTGCGGCAGCGCTATTGGATGCCGCGGTTGCGGTCGCGTGGTTCGCCTTTACCAATCCGGCGGTGGCGGCATCGGCAGCTTGAACCGTGGTGTTGGCAACCAGCGACACCAGCACAGACAGTGCTGCAGTCGCTAGGAACTTCACTACGGTTTTTTGCATTAAGCCTTAAGCCAAACGGTCTGGTCTGCGGCCAACGGGTGCCCCGGATGCATGCCGTGCAGGCTGCTCGCGATGACCTCGCCGGCGGGCAGAGCCACCGGCTCGTGGCCGAAGTTGTGTATTACAAGAATATCACCGTTGCGGTATCCCAGTACAGAGGCGCCTACGTAATCGTTAAGCCAACTGAAAGAACCTTCACCCAGCTTCAACTCGCGACGCAACCTCAGTGCCTGCTTGTAAAGCTCCAGGGTCGAGCCGGCAACGCCGTCCTGCAGGTTTCGCGAGTACTCGCGATAGATTTCCGGCTGCGGCAACCAGCTGGCTCCGGTGGCGTTGAAGCCATTAGCAGCACCGATTCCGGCTTCCCAGGGCAGGCTCACGCGGCAACCGTCGCGGCCAACGCGCTTGCCCGCGGTTCGGAAGAACGTTGGGTCTTGACGGAACTCGGGTGCCAGGGTGGTGTGTTCGGGAAGTCCGAGCTCTTCGCCCTGATATATGTAGGCGGATCCTGCGAGCCCAAGCATGAATAGGGTGGCACCCCGCGCACGACGCAGGCCTAGTTCGCGGTCTGGTTGTGGGTCGTTTGGCCCAACTCCATCGCTGTCGGTTGCCTTGATTTTCAACCCACCGAAGCGACTACTGCTGCGGATCACATCGTGGTTGTTGAGAACCCAGGTGCTCGGCGCACCAACCCCATCGAAAGCCTCAAAGCTTTCGTTGATGTTGTCAAACAGGGTCTTGGCGTTCCAATCGCTGTTCAGGAATCGGAAGTTGAAAGTCTGCTGGAACTCATCCGGACGAACCCAAAGCGCCATGAAGCTGAGCGGAAGCACGTAGGCCTCGCCACACATTGCGCGATCGCCAGGGTAGCTGTCCAGGATGGCGCGCCAGCGACGGAAAATCGGGTGGACTTCTTCCTGGAACCACATCGGTGGCGCAGCCTCGCCCTCGATGAATCCGGCACCGGCACGCTCCACGTCCGGGTGGTCCGGCAAACCCGCCGCCTTTGCCATTGCGTGCGGCTGATCCACGCGGAAGCCGTCAACGCCGCGCTTCAGCCAGAAATGCAGAATGTCTTCGAATGCCTGCTGCACAGCAGGGTTTGCCCAGTTGAGGTCCGGCTGACTGCTGTCGAATAGGTGCAGATACCACTGGCCTCCGGAGCCATCCGGGTGCACGGTTCGGGTCCAGGCTGGCCCACCAAAAAGGCTAAGCCAGTTGTTGGGTGGAAGCTCGCCGTTTTCGCCGCGGCCTTCCTTGAAGTGGTAAAAGTCGCGTTCCGCCGAGCCCTCATGCGCAGCCAAAGCCGTCTTAAACCAGGAGTGCTCGCTGCTGGTGTGGTTCGGCACCAGGTCAATAAGCACGCGCAGGCCCAGTTCGTGAGCGCGGGCCAACATCGCATCGAAGTCCGCGAGGGTTCCAAATATCGGGTCTACGTCGCAGTAGTCGGACACGTCGTAACCTGCGTCCTTTTGTGGCGAACGATAGAACGGGCTCAGCCAGACCGCATCAACACCGAGTTCGGCCAGCGCGGATAGGCGGCTGGTGATACCCGGCAGGTCACCGAGACCGTCACCGTTGGCATCGGCGAAGGAACGTGGATAGATCTGATAAATGACGCCACTGCGCCACCATTCGGCGCCTGACGTTGCAGCATGCGCCGCACCTGCACCCCAAGGCATTACTTCGTTCATTAGAGCTTGATCCAAACGGTCTGGTCGTGTTCCAACTCGCCCTCGATGGTGAGGTCGTGTTGGGTAGTGGCAAGTACCTCACCGGCGGGAACCACAACGGACTCCGGACCAAAGTTGGTCAGTACTAGCACCCCATTATTAACGTAGGCCAAGGTGTTCTTGTCTTGGTACTCATCGGCCCAACGGAATTCCCCGGAACCCATACCAAAGCTGCGGCGCTCTTTCAGCAGGCGCTTGTAGAGTTCCAACGTGGATCCTGCGACGCCCTCCTGCTTATCGCGGGCCAGCACGCGATAAGCACCGGGCTGCGGCAGCCAACTTTCGCCGGTTTCGCTGAAACCATTTGCAGCATTTGCCCCGCCCTCCCATGGCAGCGGCACGCGGCAGCCGTCACGGCCAACTCGCTCACCGTTGGTGCGGAAGTAAGTGGGGTCCTGACGGTACTTTCCATCCAGAGTGGTGTGTTCCGGCAGTCCAAGTTCCTCGCCCTGGTAGACATAGGCGGACCCGGGAAGGCCCAGCATGAAGGCGCTCGCCGCGCGCGCCTTGCGGATTCCCATGGCCTCATCTGGCTGCGGGTAGTCCGGGCCAATGCCATCGCCTTGGCGAGGAATCTTGCCGTCGTAGCCGTATCGGGTGGCGTGGCGGACCTGGTCGTGGTTGCTCAAAACCCAGGTGCTGCTGGCACCAACCTTGCCGTACTCCTCGAGTGACCGCGTGACAATGCTCTTCAGGGCGGCAGGTTCGAATGGGGTTTCCATGTAGTCAAAGTTGAATGACTGGTGGTATTCATCCGGACGCACCCACATCGCCAGGCGCGACAGTGGGCTCATCGATGCCTCTGCGCAGAACGCGCGGTCATCAAATTCATCTAGCACCGAGCGGAATCGACGGATGAAATCATGCACGCCAGGCTGGCCCCAGTATGGAACCCGCTCTTCGGCCTCGGTGAGGGTGAAGGTATCGATTGGGATCGGGCTACCATCGGCGTCTCGATCTTGAGCATCGGGGTAACCGGCGCGCTTGACCATGCCGTGCGCCACGTCCACGCGGAAGCCGTCCACGCCCTTGGCCAACCAGAAGCGCAGAATCTCATCAAACTCAGCTGCGACCGCCGGGTTGGCCCAGTTCAGGTCAGGCTGCGTACTGTCAAAGAGGTGCAGGTACCAGTCGCCGGCAGTGCCATCGGCGTTGGTAAGGCGGCTCCACGCCGGCCCGCCAAAGATCGACTGCCAGTTATTTGGCGGCAGCTCGCCGTTTTCGCCCTTGCCGGGCAGGAAGTGGTAGTAGTCGCGTTCTTTTGAGCCGGGTGCAGCCTGCAGTGCAGCCTGGAACCACTCGTGCTGATCGCTGGTGTGGTTGGGCACAATGTCCACGATGATGCGAATGCCCAGGCTCTTGGCCTTGGCTAGCAGCGCCTCCAGGTCTTCGTTGGTACCGAACAGGGGATCGATCTGTCGATAGTCACTGATGTCGTAACCGGCATCCTTCTGCGGGCTCTTGAAGAACGGCGAAAACCAGATGGCATCGATGCCAAGGGCAGCTAGCGATTCCATGCGACTGGTCACACCGACAAGGTCACCCATGCCGTCGCCGTTGCCATCGGCGAACGATCGCGGATAAATCTGATAGATGACAGCGGTGCGCCACCATTCGGCGGCAGGATTTGCGGCGTGCAGGATGACAGATTGGGACATAACCACCACTTTAAGTCAGTTAAGGGGCTAACGATTGGCAAATCGGGACGGTAACCGGTTACAGACAAACAGTTAGCAATGTAAATAATTTCTGTAAGCGCTTACAGTCGCCGGTTCAGAATTGATTTCTAATTTAAGGGGAATAATAGGTCAAAATTCGCGCTAAAACCTTCGTAATCTAACCGTTATCAAAAATATCCACCTGTAATTTGACGTAAGCGCTTACAGAGCGGTTTGCTTTTTACAGACTTGTTTACAGGTCTTCCAGCAATGGAACTTAGGAAAGGTATCGAATGAAGATTCGTAAGAGTGGCATTGCCGCCAGCGTTGCAGCCATTGCAACCGCAGCGATGCTCGCCGTGAGCGTTCCAGCTCACGCAGCTAACACCACCATCAACATCTGGATGGACGACCAGCGCGGCGCACAGCTGAGCCCAGTTTGGGACGGCAGCACCACCATCGCTCCTGGATACACCATCAAGATCACCACTTTCTCCAGCCGCGACGCAATGGTTTCGGCATGGGACAAGGCAACCTCGGCCAGCGGTCCAGACATGATGTTTGACGCTGCTTCGAGCACCACCGACGCTGCTAAGAACGGTAAGGCACTGCCAATCGTTCTGACCGCAACCCAGAAGGCAGAGCTGCCTGCTTCGGCACTGGGTGCACTGGCTTACCAGGGCGTTCAGTACGGCATCCCAATGGATGTTGACACCACCACCATGTACTGGAACACCAAGTTCGGCAAGGCTCCAAAGACCTTCGCTGCACTGGCTGCAACTTTCCAGAAGCTGAAGAAGGCCGGCAAGGTCACCACCGGTATCTGTGCTGGTGACGGCACCTGGGGTGCACTTCCAGTTCTGACCGCTCTCGGTGGCGGCGCCTGGGGCTACAAGGCCGACGGCACCCCTGACGTGAGCAAGGTTCTGTTCAACTCGCCTGCATTCGTTAAGAACGCAACCAACCTGCTGATCGACAGCAAGACCAAGAAGGGCAACGGCCTGTTTGCTTGGGATGGTTGGGATGGCTGTGGCCAGTCGTTCATCAACGGCAAGGCACTTGCTATCAACACCGGTTCGTGGCGTCTGGGTGCAATCATCGATGCAGGCATCGACTACACCCTGCAGCCAGTTCCTTCCATCGACGGTAAGGGCACCAGCCACCAGTGGTCGGGCTTCGGTGGCGTATTCGGCACCAGCTACGCCAAGGACCACGGCGTTGACCTGGGTGTAAAGGCCGCACTGAGCTACTTCGCTAGCCAGAAGGGTGCACTTGCTTACGCAACCGCAACCAAGCGTCCACCAGTAAACAGCAAGGTTGGCAGCCACCTGTCGGCTGACGTAGCTGGTTTCGCTAACGCAGCTAAGACCGGTCTGGTCCAAGAGAACGCACTGCTCGGCGACAACGCCGGTGGCGCTAACTGGTACGACGTACTGGCCAGCACCTTCACCGCGGCATTCACCAACGGCAAGGGCGTCAAGTCCTCGTTCGACAAGGGTGCAGCAATCCTGAAGGTCGACTTCGCTGACGGTTTCTCGAAGCGATAGAAACTAGTTCAAACTAGGAGGGGCTGGCTGGCGAAAGTTAGCCAGCCCCTCAACCTTTGCTCCACAGTTTTCGCACCACTAGTAGTAAGTTCACGATGAACCCTTTAAAGCCATCCGCAATGGCCGCCATTATCAAGGTCTTCCTTCTGGCAATAGCCTCCGCACTCATCGTGTGGATGATCTACGTTGCCGTTCTAGCCTCCGACTGGATCGTTGCAGGCACGCTCTCGGTGATTCTCATCGGCGCCAACGTTGTTTATTTCTCCAAGAAGGCTGTGGCCTCCAAGTTCCTGTTCCCGGGCTCGGTGCTGCTGGTCATCTTCGTAATCGTTCCAATCATCTACACCGCGTGGATGTCGGTCTACAACTACAAGACCGGTAACGAGATCACCAAGGATGCAGCCATCACTCAGCTGCACCAGGTTGGTCTGGTTCCAGATCCTTCCGGCACCAGCTATGACATGGTGCTGGGTCACTACAACGGCCAGGATGCCGTGCTGCTGACCAACCAGTCAACCCACGAGGTTTCGATTGGCCTCAAGGACAAGCTCACCGTGCTTTCGGCCGGTTCTTTCACCACCGATGCAAACCAGAAGGCGGTGACCGCAACTGGTTTCACTGCGGACACCCCGGCTCAGATTGCACAGGCCAACACCTGGCTTTCGGCGTTCATGGTCCCGGCCGGTAATGACCTATACATCAGCCCGCAGGGCACCGATGTGGCTGCGTTGATGCACGAAAAGTTCCAGTTCAACGCCGACAACACCAAGATCGTAGACACCGTGGGTGGCATCACCTATGTGGACAACGGCAACGGAAACTTTGTGGGTCAGAAGGATGCCACCGCGGTTCTCTACCCGGGCTGGCGCCAGTTCAACCCGGCTCAGAACTATGTGGGCCTTCTCACCGATCCAAAGCTAAACGGCCCACTGCTGGGTGTATTCATCTGGACCATTTCGTTCGCGTTCATCAGCGTTCTGATGATGTGGGCTCTGGGCCTGACCCTGGCGCTTGCCATGGACAAGAAGATTCGCTTCCGCGCTTTCTACCGCGGCGTGCTGATCTTGCCTTACGCAATGCCTAGCTTCATGTCGATCCTGATTTGGGCCGGTATTTTCAACGTCAACTACGGTGCCTTGAACAACCTTCTGGGCATCCACGTGGACTGGCTGAACGACCCTTGGTTGGCTCGTTTGGTTATCCTGATCGTGAACCTTTGGCTGGGCTTCCCATACTTCTACCTGATTTCGACCGGTGCGCTTCAGGCCCTGCCGACCGACATCGAAGAGGCTGCGGAAATCGATGGTGCCTCTGGCAGCCAGATCTTCTGGCGCATCAAGCTGCCGCTGATCTTCCAGATCCTGTCGCCACTGTTGATCGGTTCGTTCGCGTTCAACTTCAACAACTTCAACCTGATCTACCTGCTAACCAAGGGTGGACCAATCGATATCCTGAACGGTCAGACCGCGGGTGCCACCGACATCCTGATTACCTACGCCTACAAGACCGCCTTTGGTGGCAATGACCAGAACCTTGGTCTTGCCTGTGCCATCAGCGTGATCATGTTCGTCATCGTCGGTGCGCTGTCCATGTGGAGCCTGAAGCGTTCGCGCGTATTGGAGGAAATGTAATGTCTATCGCTCTCGGTAAGAAGAAGCAGAGTCGCACTCCGTCCAACCTGTGGCGTCACATCTTCGCTTGGGTGCTGATGGTCTTCGCGGTGTTCCCAATCATCGTTGTTGTCTCCAGTTCGCTCAGTGCAACCGGTGCTCTTTCCACCGGTTCGCTGCTGCCAACCAAGATCAGCTTCGGCAACTACACCATGCTGTTCACCAACTCCACGATTCCGTTCGGAAAGTGGATGGTGAACACCATTGTGCTGGCCGCGGTGAACGCCGTTATCTCGGTGCTGATTGGTATGTTTGCCGCCTACGCGTTCTCGCGTTTGCGCTACCGCGGTCGCAAGCAAAGCCTGCAGGCACTATTCCTGATTCAGGTGTTCCCAAGCTTCCTGGCGCTGGCCGCTATCTACGTGATCTTCGAGCACCTCTACACCCTGTACCCAGCGATTGGTCTGGGAAGCCTCGGCGGTCTGCTACTGGTTTACCTCGGTGGCTCCATGGGCGGTAGCGCCTGGTTGCTGAAGGGCTTCCTTGACACCATTCCGATGGAACTGGATGAGGCCGCCAAGATTGACGGCGCCTCGCCTTCGCAGATCTTCTGGCAGATCTTCCTGCCGTTGACCGTGCCAATCCTCGTGGTTAGCACCCTGCTGTCGTTCATCGGAACTTTCAACGAATACATCCTGGCCAGCCTGTTCCTTCAGGACATTCAGACCCGTACCGTAGCCGTTGGTCTGCAGTCGTTTGTTGGCGGAACCTTCGGTGCAAACTGGGGCCCATTCGCCGCCGGTTCGGTGGTTGCTGCGATTCCGCTGGTTGCACTGTTCCTCAGCTTGCAGAAGTACATCGTCAGCGGTGTGACCGCAGGTTCCGTAAAGGGCTAGCGGTTTTCCGTAAAGGCTAGGAAACATTTATTGAGTAAGGTGGGCCCGGGTTGGGTCCACCTTACTTTTTTGGGAGACGAGATGACGGATTACACGAAGACCTCTATGCAGGTTCAAAACCTTGGCTTGCTGCCGCACCACGATGGCTCGGCGCTCTATGTTTCCAATCAGGCACCAAAGCTTTTAGACAAGGTCAAGGTGCGCATCCGCATCCACCAATCGCTGGGCTCGGTAGCTCGCGTGATGGTGCGCTTTAGTGAAAGCGGCGAGGCCTTCCCAACTCCACCGGCCAAGGTGGTTAAGTCATCCGGTGGCTGGGATTGGTATGAGGCCACCATCGTCATGCACAACCCCAAGATCAACTATCGATTCTTGATAGTGATGGCCGATGGCAGGCAGTACAACTACAACGCGCTTGGCTTGTTCACCCTAGAGCAGCCGGACATCAACGACTTCCGAATCAACACCTTTAGCAGCGCTCCCAAATGGTCCGCCGGCAGCATCATGTACCAGATCTTCCCGGATCGTTGGGCGCGCTCCGCCAAGGCTGATTCACACAAGGCCCCGGATTGGGCAATCAAGGCCGCCTGGGGCGACGAAGTAATCGGTTCCGGTCCTGGCACCGGCGAGCAGTTCTTTGGCGGCGACCTATGGGGCGTAATCGAACACCTGGACCACCTCAAAAAACTTGGCGTCACGCTGATTTACCTGACACCGATTTTCCCCGGACGCAGCAACCACCGATACGACGCCTCATCGTTTGAGCACGTTGATCCGCTGCTCGGTGGCGATGCCGCACTGGCCGCACTGATTGGCGCCGCACATGCGATGGGTTTCAAGATCATCGGTGACCTGACCAGCAATCACAGCGGAGCAGGCCACGAGTGGTTCCAGGCGGCCTACAAGAATCCGGCGGCTCCCGAGAGCGACTTCTACTATTTCAGCGAAAGCAACACCAAATACGACAGCTGGTTTGGAGTGCCGAGCCTGCCTAAGTTCAACTGGAAGTCGGGAGAGTTGCGCAAGCGGTTCATTGAGGGGCCAAAATCGGTGGTCGCCAAGTGGCTCAAGGAGCCATTCGGTTTTGACGGCTGGCGCATCGATGTTGCAAACATGACTGGTCGCATTCGCGACGAAGACATGTACGCCGAGGTTGCCCAGGTGGTGCGTCAGACCATGGTGGAGGTCAATCCAGACACCCTGATGCTTGGCGAGTACACCGGCGATGCGGCCTATGAGGTGCAGGGCGACGGCTGGCAGGGAGCCATGAGCTACGCCAACTTCACCCGACCACTGTGGCGCTGGATGGCCGATGACAAGCACGGTCCGGTAGACCTGCAAAACATGGGCTACATTGGGCGGGCCGAGACGGCCGCTGAGTTCCTGGTTAGCCACACCAAATTTGCCGCCGGGTTCCCGTGGCATGTGCGCCTCAACAACATGAATGCGCTAGACACTCACGACACCCCGCGCTTCAAGAGTTACACGCTGAAGGGTGCGCAAAAAGTTGCGGCCGGTATGCAGTTCACGATGCCGGGAATCCCGGTGATCTGGGCCGGTGACGAGTTCGGACTCGAAGGTTTCAACGGCGAAAAATCCCGCACGCCAATTCCATGGAATGGCGAGCGCCCGGCCGATGCCAGCATGCTCGAGGTTTATGCCGATCTGGCCGCGCTGCGCGAAAAGCATAAGGCGTTCACCGATGGTTCGCTGCGTTTTGTGTACGCCGATGACGAGACTCTGATTTTTACTCGCGAAAACAAGCGAGAGACCCTGGTTGTCCTCGCCGGTCGAGGTAAAACCAAGGCTGTGGAGCTGTCGGCGGAGGCAATTGAGGGTCTCGCCGAAGCCAAGTTGGTCTACGGTGAAGCGCAGTTGAAGGTGGGCGGCAAGCACGCCAAATTCTCGGCTGGAAAAATGGCTTTTGCTGTCTGGCATTTGCCAGCAACTGCCAAATAGTGCTATTCTCTTCAGGTTGCCTTTTGGCTTTTCCAATCACTTTTGAGGTTGGTTTAGCACAGGCTACGCCCTGATAGCTCAGTGGTAGAGCACTTCCATGGTAAGGAAGGGGTCGCGAGTTCAATCCTCGCTCGGGGCTCGGAAAATCGAGTAATCGAT
>Ga0228702_1000581_pt1 | contig 26976 bp, 32 predicted proteins | sample McNCre217_Aug_MG_2_FD_178018 | JGI IMG/M metagenome (GOLD analysis project Ga0228702, IMG submission 178018) | Freshwater microbial communities from McNutts Creek, Athens, Georgia, United States - 20-17_Aug_MG | ecosystem: Environmental > Aquatic > Freshwater > Creek | place: USA: Georgia...
ATACCGCCAAAGATAATGATTGAAATGCCGTTACCTAAACCACGCTCAGTAATCTGTTCACCAAGCCACATTAAGAACATAGTGCCAGTTACTAAAGTAATGACCGTATTCATGCGGAATGCAAAACCTGGGTCAATTACTAAACCTGGTTGGGCTTCTAATGCAATTGCAATACCTAAAGCTTGGAAAGTTGCCAATAAAACTGTGCCGTAGCGCGTATATTGAGTAATTTTCTTTTGTCCGCCTGCACCCTCTTTTTTAAGCGCTTCGAGTGTTGGTAAAACAATCGTTAATAACTGCATGATGATTGATGCAGAAATATAAGGCATGATGCCCAAAGCAAATACTGTGAATCTAGATAATGCACCACCTGAAAACAGGTTGAACATGCCCAAAATACCACCACTTTGAGTATTAAATAACTGTGCAAGCTGGTCTGGGTCGATACCAGGGACCGGAATATGCGCGCCAATGCGATAAACGATCAAAGCCAAAACCAAGAACATCAAGCGACGACGTAAGTCGGCGAACTTGCTTCCTGATTTCAAGCTAGATGCGTTAGGAGTTGCAATGGCCATATGAACTAGTTAACCTTGGCTTAAGCTGCTTCAACAAATTTACCGCCAGCGGCTTCAACAGCTGCTTTAGCACCAGCAGTTGCTTGCAAACCACGAACAGTAACAGGAATTGAAAGCTCACCTGTTTTAATGATCTTCACTGACTTTATCAAACCTGAAACAAGACCGTTTTGCTTCAAAGCTACCAAGTCAACTTCTGCTAAACCAAGCTTTTGCAAATCAGCCAAAGTTACTTGGCCATCAAACTGCTTGCTTAGTGAAACAAAACCACGCTTTGGCAAACGACGGTACAAAGGCATTTGACCGCCCTCGAAACCAACCTTATGGAAGCCGCCTGAACGTGACTTTTGACCTTTGTGACCGCGGCCAGCTGTTTTACCCAAGCCAGATCCAATGCCACGACCTACGCGACGCTTAGCGTGCTTAGCACCTTCTGCTGGTTTAATTTTATTAAGTTCCATAACCTATCCTAAGTTTTACTTGATAACTTTAACCAAGTAAGACACTTTATTAATCATGCCGCGTACAGCTGGCGTGTCTTGTAATTCAGAAACAGAATTCACGCGACGCAAACCTAAGCCACGAACTGTTGCGCGATGATCTTCACGTGTAGCAATAAGGCTACGTACAAGTTGAATTTTTACTGTGCTCATATTTACTCTCCAGGCGATTAACCTAGAATCTCCTCTACAGTTTTGCCACGTTTAGCAGCGATTTCTGAAGGAGTGCTCATCTTACGTAAACCGTCTAAAGTTGCACGAACCATGTTGTAAGGGTTTGTTGAACCAAGTGATTTTGCAACCACGTTAGTAATTCCCATTACATCAAATACGGCACGCATAGGACCACCAGCAATAACGCCAGTACCCTCTTTAGCTGGAGAAATCAAAACGCGTGATGCGCCATGCTCACCAACCACAGTATGCTGCAACGTACCACTACGTAGAGAAACTTTAAACATCTTACGACGTGCTTCGTCCATTGCCTTTTGTACGGCTACAGGCACTTCTTTAGACTTGCCCTTACCCATACCAATGCCACCATCACCGTCACCTACTACTGTTAGCGCAGCGAAACCAAGAATACGACCACCCTTAACAACCTTAGTTACTCGGTTTACAGCGATCATCTTCTCGCGAAGACCGTCATCACGCTCTTCAGATTGAACCTTATTTTGCATCTTTGCCATGTTATTTCCTTGACCCTATGCGATCAGAACTTGAGGCCGGCTTCACGCGCAGCCTCTGCCAACGCTTTCACGCGGCCATGATAACGAAAGCCTGAGCGGTCGAATGCTACTTCTGTAACACCCGCTTTGATAGCGCGCTCGGCGATGATTTTGCCAATTTGCTGGGCTGCAGCACTGTTACCACCGTTGCCGTTCAATGCTTTGCTGATATCCACTTCCATAGTAGAAGCTGAAGCAAGAACTTTGGTGCCACATGGGCTGTATAGCTGAGCAAAGATATGCTGGTTCGAGCGATGAATCGACAAACGATGCGCCAATTGTTCCGCAATTCTGATGCGTGTTTGGCGGGCGCGGCGAACTCGTGTTTCTTTTTTGTTCATATCTAACCCCGATTACTTCTTCTTGGTTTCTTTTAGGCGTACTACTTCATCTACATAACGAACACCCTTGCCCTTGTAAGGCTCTGGTGGACGGTACGCACGAACTTCAGCAGCTACCTGGCCAACTTGTTGCTTGTTGGCACCCTTAATAATGATCTCAGTTTGTGATGGAGTTTCTGCCTTAACACCTGTAGGCAAATCATGGATCACATCATGTGAGAAACCCAATTGCAATTTCAAAGCATTACCTTGAACTGACGCACGGTATCCAACGCCAACCAAGCTAAGCTTACGCTCAAAACCTGTTGTAACGCCTTTAACCATATTGCTAACTAACGCACGCGTTGTGCCTGATAAAGCATTTGACTCTGCAGACTCATCTTTGCAAACAACTTGCAACACACCTTCTTTTTGCTCCAACCCAACTAACGGATGCAATGTGTGTGACAAAGTTCCCAAAGGACCTTTTACAGTAACTTGTCCTGCAGCAATTTGAACATCTGCGCCTTTTGGTAACTCAATAGGGCTTTTACCGACTCTTGACATCTTCGCTCTCCCTATTAAGCTACGTAGCAGATAACTTCGCCACCCACGCCAATAGCGCGAGCTTTACGATCAGTCATCACGCCCTGAGGCGTAGAAATGATTGCCACACCAAGACCATCCAATACTTTAGGAATGTCATGGCGACCTTTGTAGATACGCAAACCAGGTGTTGATACGCGTTGAATGCGCTCAATAACTGGACGGCCTGCGTAATACTTTAGGCTAATATTTAATACAGGTTTAGCCGCTTCTCCAGCAATTTCAAAGTTGTCAATATAGCCTTCGTCTTTTAAGACGTTAGCAATTGCCACTTTGAGCTTTGAAGAAGGCATTGCGACGGTTGTCTTCTGTACCGCTTGCGCGTTACGAATTCTCGTCAGCATGTCGGCGATTGGATCGCTGATACTCATGTTCTCTCCTAATCTTTCGCCGCTTACCAGCTGGCCTTGGTTACACCAGGGATCTCGCCACGGAAGGCGATTTCACGGATTTTGCTACGGGCCAAGCCGAACTTGCGGAACGTGCCGCGTGGACGGCCAGTTAATGCGCAGCGATTACGCTGACGAGTTGGACTTGCGTTACGTGGAAGCTGCTGTAATTTCAAGCGAGCTTCATATCGTTCTTCTTCGCTTTTTGAGACGTCATCAATAATCGCCTTCAACTCTGCACGCTTAGCTGCGTACTTAGCGACCGTCTTTGTGCGCTTCTTTTCGCGTTCAATCAATGCTAATTTAGCCACGATGACCTCTTAATTGCGGAATGGGAATTTAAATGCTGACAACAGAGCTTTTGCTTCGTCATCAGATTTAGCTGTTGTTGTAATGCTGATATTTAAACCACGGAGCGAGTCAATTTTGTCGTACTCGATTTCCGGGAAAATAATCTGCTCTTTAACACCAATGTTGTAGTTTCCGCGACCGTCGAATGCCTTACCAGAGATACCGCGGAAGTCGCGAACACGTGGCAATGCAACCGTAATAAAACGATCTAGAAACTCATACATAGTTTGACCACGCAATGTAACCATTGCGCCAATTGGGTAACCTTGACGGATCTTGAAACCCGCAATCGCTTTACGCGCTTTAGTTACAACTGGCTTTTGGCCAGCAATCTTTGTAAGATCGCCAACTGCATGCTCAATAACTTTTTTATCATTAATCGCCTCACCCAAGCCCATATTTAATGTGATCTTAGTGATGCGTGGAACTTCCATAATAGATTTGTAGCCAAACTTTTTCATCAAGTCTGCTGCAACTTTTTCTTTATAGAAGCTTTGTAAACGTGCTGACATATTTATCTATCCTCGGCTTAGGCGGCTAATACAGCGCCAGTGGTCTTGAGGTAGCGAACTTTCTTGCCGTCAGCTTCTTTAATGCCAACGCGAGAAGGTTTGCCGTTTGCGTCAACCAATGCAACGTTTGACACTTCGATTGGCATAGTCTTATCAACCACACCACCCGTTGCGCCAGTTGCTGGATTTGGCTTAACGTTTTTCTTGTATACGTTTACACCCTCAACAAGCAATTTGCCGTCAAGAATTGCCGTAACCGTACCTTTTTTTCCTTTATCACGACCAGTAATAACAATCACTTGGTCGCCTTTACGAATCTTATTCATATCGACCTCTTAAATAACTTCTGGTGCAAGAGAAACGATTTTCATGAAACGCTCAGTACGCAACTCACGCGTTACTGGGCCGAAAATACGTGTACCAATTGGCTCAAGCTTTGCATTAAGCAAAACAGCCGCATTGGAATCAAATTTAATAAGTGAGCCATCAGGACGGCGAACACCCTTAGCAGTACGAACTACGACTGCGTTGTAAATATCGCCTTTTTTAACACGTCCACGCGGCGCGGCATCTTTTACCGTCACTTTAATGATGTCACCAATGCTTGCATAACGGCGTTTTGAACCACCGAGCACCTTGATGCACAACACTTCGCGGGCACCGGTGTTATCGGCAACCTCTAGTCTGCTTTCAGTTTGAATCATCTTTTTATCCCCAACTTGAGCGCCATAGGCATTCAGTCTTGGTTCCGTTGAGGGGCTCCTCGCTTTGCAGCTAAAACCCCGGATTTGTACTACTGAATAAATTTCTCGCCGCAATCAACCGCGGAGAGCCCTCTACTATAACAGGCTAACAATTTAATTGCAAGCCTGTTTTTTCACTTTTTAGATACCTTTAGCTGCTTGAACTAAACGTGTCACAACCCAAGACTTGCTACGTGAAATTGGCTTAGATTCTGCAATCTCTACCGTATCACCTGCCTTGAACTGGTTTGTCTCATCGTGTGCATGGTATTTCTTTGATTTAGCAACATATTTGCCATACAAAGGATGCTTAACACGACGCTCAACCAATACAGTCACAGTTTTTTGCATCTTGTCGCTTACAACGCGACCGATCAAAGTGCGACGTAAAGATTTTTTTGTTTCAGTCATTTTTGGCTCGCTTTCTGAGCAATAACAGTCTTAACACGAGCAATATCGCGCTTTACTTTGCCCAATTGGCTACTATCTTGAAGCTGCTGAGTTGCCTTTTGCATGCGCAATTTAAACTGCGCCTTTAGCAACTCAGATAGCTCTTGGTTTAAAGATTTAACGTCTTTAGCGTTTAAATCAGAAGCTTTCATTTTGTCCCGTCCAGATTAGGCGCCAATTTGGCGCACAACAAATGTAGTTTGAATAGGCAACTTAGCAGCAGCAAGTCTAAATGCCTCACGCGCCAATACTTCGTCTACACCATCCATCTCATACAAAACTTTACCCGGCTGGATTTCAGCTACGTAGTACTCTGGGTTACCTTTACCGTTACCCATACGAACTTCTGCTGGCTTTTGTGAAATCGGCTTGTCCGGGAAAATTCGGATCCAAATACGGCCGCCACGTTTAATATGACGAGTCATCGCACGACGAGCAGCTTCAATTTGACGTGCTGTTAATCGTCCACGACCAACCGCCTTCAAACCAAAATCTCCAAAAGATACACTGCTTCCGCGAGTTGCAACACCTGTGTTGCGACCCTTTTGTTCCTTACGGTACTTACGACGTTTTGGTTGCAACATAATTATTCTCCAGCCTTCTCAGCAGGCTTAGTTACTTTGCGCACGCGTTTTACTGCTGGCTTAGCATCACCTGCTGGCTTATCGCCGTCTTCTTTAGCTTTACGTGGTGCACGTGCCGCTGGTCGACGAGCTTTTTTCTCTTGGTCTGCTTCTGGTGAAGCAGGTGCGACTGCGTTTACGTCAGCGCGACCTAATGTATCGCCTTTGTAAACCCAAACTTTTACACCGATAATTCCGTATGTTGTTTCAGCTTCTGAAGTTGCATACTCAATATCAGCCTTCAATGTATGAAGAGGTACCCGACCTTCACGGTACCATTCTGTACGAGCAATTTCAGCACCATTTAAACGGCCTGCGCTCATAATCTTGATACCTTGGGCGCCTAAGCGCATCGCGCTTTGCATAGCACGCTTCATCGCACGACGGAACATAATACGCTTCTCAAGCTGCTGTGTAATAGAGTCAGCAATTAACTGCGCATCTACTTCAGGCTTGCGAATTTCTTCAATGTTAACGTGTACAGGCACACCCATGCGCTTTTGCAACTCTTTGCGCAATACTTCGATGTCTTCGCCTTTTTTACCAATAACAACACCAGGGCGTGAGCTGTAAATAGTGATCTTTGCATTCTTTGCAGGACGCTCAATAATCACTTTACTAACTGATGCATTCTTCAATTTCTTCTTAAGGTAGCTACGTACTTCAACGTCTTCTTGCAACATTTTTGCAAAGTCGTTGCTGTTGGCATACCAGCGAGAAGTCCAGTTACGGCTTACCGAGAGACGAAATCCGGTTGGATGTATTTTCTGACCCATGTCTCTTCCTTAGTTGCTCAATGTCACAGTAATGTGACAAGTTTGCTTTTCAATTTTGTTACCACGACCCTTAGCACGGGCAGTGAAACGCTTAAGTGAAGTTGCTTTGTCTACTGTGACAGCTTTAACTGTAAGCTCATCAATATCAGCACCTGAGTTGTGCTCTGCGTTAGCAATAGCAGACTCAACTACTTTTTTCATGATGAAAGCAGCTTTCTTAGGGCTAAAAGCCAAGATGTTTAAAGCGCGTGCAATTGGCAAGCCACGAATTTGGTCAGCAACCAAACGTGTTTTTTGCGCAGAAATGCGGGCGCTGCGGTGAATAGCTTTAGATTCCATATCGTCCTCTTACTTCTTAGCTTTCTTATCGGCCGCATGACCTTTGAATGTGCGCGTTAGCGCAAACTCACCAAGCTTATGTCCAACCATGTTTTCAGTTATGTACACAGGTACATGCTGACGACCATTGTGAACGGCGATTGTGAGACCAATGAAGTCAGGGAGAATGGTCGAACGGCGTGACCATGTCTTGATAGGCTTCTTATCTTTGTTGGCTACTGCTGTTTCAACCTTTTTTACGAGGCTAACTTCACAGAATGGGCCTTTTTTAGCTGAGCGCGTCATGTCTATTTCCTTATTCTATTAGCGCTTTTGACGACGTTGAGCAATCATGCTTGTCGTACGCTTATTGCGACGTGTTCTATAACCCTTAGTTGGTGTGCCCCATGGAGATACTGGAACACGACCTTCACCTGTACGACCTTCACCACCACCATGTGGGTGATCGACTGGGTTCATTGCAACACCGCGAACTGTTGGACGAATACCGCGCCAGCGAGTAGCACCAGCTTTACCGATTTGGCGTAGGCTATGTTCTTCATTGCCAACTTCACCAATCGTTGCACGGCACTCGATATGTACACGACGAACTTCACCTGAACGCAAACGTACTTGACCGTAAACACCTTCACGAGCCAAAAGAACTGCTGATGCTCCAGCAGAACGAACCATTTGCGCACCTTTACCTGGCAACATTTCCACACAATGGATCGTGCTACCAACTGGAATGTTACGTAGCGGCAAGTTATTACCAACTTTAATTGGCGCCTCTGATCCACTCATAATCGCTTGACCAACTACTGCGCCTTTAGGAGCAATAATGTAACGACGCTCACCATCAGCAAATACTAGCAATGCTAGGTTTGCGCTGCGGTTTGGATCGTACTCAAGACGCTCAATCTTTGCTGGAATGCCATCTTTATCATTACGCTTGAAATCAACAACACGATAGTGATGCTTATGACCACCACCTTTATGGCGTGTTGTGATGTGGCCGTTATTATTACGACCAGCTTTTTGATGTTGTGGCTCAATCAAACCTGCAAAAGGTTTACCCTTGTGCAAATCTGGATTAACCACTTTCACCATGGAACGACGTCCAGGTGATGTCGGTTTGGTTTTCATTAGCGGCATAATTAATTTGCCTCCGCTTCAAAATTGATTTCTTGACCAGGCTTCAAGCAAACATAAGCCTTCTTAGTGTGGTTGCGACGACCTTCAAAACGGCCAAAGCGCTTTGCTTTACCTTTTTGATTTACAACTTGCACTGACTCAACTTGCACTTTGAATAACAACTCAACTGCAGCCTTAATTTCTAGCTTGTTTGCATCGCGAGCCACTTGGAATACAACTTGCTCATTCTTGTCCGCAACAAATGTTGCTTTCTCAGAAATCACTGGGCCCAACAAAACTTGCATCAAGCGATGATCATTTTTACGTGTAGCGATCATTTGAGCATCTCCTCAATTTGCGCAACAGCTGACTTAAGAATCAACACTTTTTGGAAGTGGATCAAAGAAAGCGGATCAGCGTGCTGAGCCTCAACAACAGCAACTTTATGCAAGTTACGTGATGCCAAGTACAAGTTCTCTTCAACTTTGTCAGCAATAATTAATACTGACTCCAAACCCATTGCTTTAACTTTTTCAGCCAACAACTTTGTCTTTGGAGCATCTACGCTAAAGCTCTCAACAATATTGAGACGACCTTCGCGAGCCAACTGAGAGAAAATTGAACGCATACCGGCGCGATACATTTTCTTGTTAACTTTATGTGAAAAATTTTCTTCAGGTGAGTTAGGGAATATACGACCACCCCCGCGCCACAATGGTGAAGATGACATACCAGCACGAGCTCGGCCAGTACCTTTTTGGCGCCATGGCTTCTTCGTTGTATGCTTAACTTGTTCACGATCTTTTTGTGCACGATTACCGCTACGAGCGTTAGCTTGATAAGCAACAACGATCTGGTGAATCAATGCCTCGTTATATTCACGCTCGAAAACTTCTGGTGAAGCGTTAACGCCAGCACCAATTTTTCCGTCAGCTTGTAGGAGCTTTAATTCCATGTGCGCGCTCCTTATTTAACAGCAGCAGCTTTAACTGCTGGTGTAATGATGACTTTGCCGCCACGTGAACCAGGAATTGCGCCTTTAATTAAGAGCAATTTGCGTTCTGCGTCGATACGAGCAACTTCAAGATTTTGAACTGTACGAGTAACGTCACCCAAGTGACCTGTCATACGCTTACCTGGAAAAACACGTCCTGGATCCTGAGCCATACCGATAGAGCCAGGAACATTATGTGAACGTGAGTTACCGTGTGATGCACGACCAGATGAAAAGTGATAACGCTTAATAGTACCGGCGTAACCTTTACCAATCGTTGTACCTTGCACGTCAACTTTTTGACCAACTGCAAATGTATCAAGACCAATAATGTCGCCAACCTTAAGCTCACCAGCTTTAGCTGCGTCAATGCGGAATTCGTTTAATGCGCTACCTGCCAATACACCAGCTTTTGCATAGTGACCAGCTTGTGGTTTTAGCACGCGTGAAGCACGGCGCGTACCGAATGCTAACTGAACTGATGTATAGCCATCCGTTTCTTCGGTTTTAATTTGCGCAATGCGGTTATCGCTTACGTCGATAACTGTGACCGGTACAGCATCACCCTCTTCTGTAAAGAGGCGGGTCATGCCGACCTTACGGCCGATCAAGCCTAGGCTCATATTAACACTCCAATGCTGACTACGATTGGCCAGCGGAAATTTATAAATACTGCTTAATTAACAACAATTTCCCAGAATTCTTGGGAAGCCGACTATTGTAGCGCCCTTTTTAGAGCTCTGCAATAGCCTTTTTCTTATTGCAACTTGATTTCTACGTCCACGCCTGCTGGCAAGTCCAGTTTCATCAAGGCATCAACTGTTTTTTCAGTTGGATCAACGATATCCATTAAACGTAAATGTGTACGGATCTCTAATTGATCACGTGAAGTCTTGTTTACGTGTGGTGAACGAAGAATGTCGAAACGCTCAATACGAGTCGGCAAAGGCACTGGGCCCTTAACAACTGCGCCTGTACGCTTAGCTGTGTCAACAATCTCAGCTGCTGACTGGTCGATTAAACGATAGTCAAAAGCCTTTAATCTGATGCGAATTTTTTGATTTTGCATTTTTTATCCTAAAGAGCAATGCGATGTTGTCGCGGTATATCTTAAAGAGCGCGGTGACGTGCAACATTCACGTCACCGTTTCTTGCAAAACTAATTAATCTAAAACTTTGGCAACTACACCAGCACCAACAGTACGGCCACCTTCACGAATCGCGAAGCGTAGACCTTCTTCCATCGCAATCGGTGCAATCAACTTAACAGTAATTGTTACGTTGTCGCCTGGCATAACCATCTCTTTGTCTTTCGGCAATTCAATAGAACCAGTTACGTCTGTTGTACGGAAGTAGAACTGTGGACGATAGTTATTGAAGAATGGTGTGTGACGACCACCTTCATCTTTGCTCAACACATACACTTCAGCTGTGAAGTGTGTGTGTGGCGTAATAGAACCTGGCTTAGCCAATACTTGACCACGCTCAACTTCTTCACGCTTTGTACCGCGCAACAAGATACCTACGTTGTCACCAGCTTGACCTTGGTCTAACAACTTACGGAACATCTCAACGCCTGTACATGTTGTCTTCAATGTTGGCTTGATACCGATAATTTCGATCTCTTCACCAACCTTAACAATACCGCGCTCAATACGACCAGTCACAACTGTACCGCGACCAGAAATAGAGAATACGTCTTCAACTGGCATCAAGAATGCGCCATCCACAGCACGCTCAGGTGTTGGAATGTATGTGTCTAATGCTTCAGCCAATTGCATGATGGCTTCTTCACCTAGTGCACCTTTGTCACCCTCAAGCGCCAACTTAGCAGAACCTTTAACGATTGGTGTGTCATCGCCTGGGAAGTCATACTTAGACAACAACTCACGCACTTCCATTTCTACCAACTCAAGCAACTCTGCATCGTCAACCATGTCGCACTTGTTCATGAACACGATGATGTATGGAACGCCCACTTGGCGTGCCAACAAGATGTGCTCACGTGTTTGTGGCATAGGACCGTCTGCTGCAGAAACTACCAAAATAGCGCCGTCCATCTGAGCAGCACCAGTAATCATGTTCTTAACGTAGTCAGCGTGACCTGGGCAGTCAACGTGTGCGTAGTGACGGTTTGCTGTCTCGTACTCAACGTGAGCTGTGTTAATCGTAATACCACGTGCCTTCTCTTCTGGAGCAGCATCAATCTGGTCATACGCTTTTGCTTCGCCACCGAACTTAGCAGACAACACAGTAGCAATCGCTGCTGTCAATGTTGTTTTACCGTGGTCAACGTGACCAATCGTACCTACGTTTACGTGCGGTTTTGTCCGCTCAAATTTCTCTTTTGCCATTTTTTCAGCCTTTAATTCAAATAATTGTTAATTAAAAATTACTTAGACTTTGCAGCAATAACTGCATCAGCCACGTTCTTTGGAGCCTCGGAATAATGCTTAAATTCCATGGTGTAAGTTGCACGACCTTGAGTCAATGAACGTAAACCTGTGGAATAACCAAACATCTCAGCCAAAGGTACTTCAGCGCGAACAATTTTGCCGCCACCAGGAATGTCATCCATACCTTGCAAAATACCGCGGCGTGATGACAAGTCACCCATCACGTTACCCATGAAGTCTTCTGGTGTCTCAACTTCAACAGACATCATTGGCTCCAACAATACTGGGCTTGCTCTACGCATACCTTCTTTGAATGCCATTGATCCTGCCATTCTGAAAGCGTTTTCGTTAGAGTCAACATCATGGTATGAACCGAAGAACAATGTTGCTTTGATATCCACAACTGGATAACCAGCCAATACACCATTGTTCAATGTTTCTTGAATACCTTTATCAACAGCCGGGATGTACTCACGAGGAACTACACCACCTTTAATCGCGTCAACGAACTCAAAACCTTTGCCTGGCTCTTGTGGTTCCAACTTCAATACCACGTGACCATATTGACCGCGACCACCAGACTGCTTAACAAATTTACCTTCAACTTCTTCGCATGTTTTACGAATTGTTTCGCGATATGCAACCTGTGGCTTACCCACTGTTGCTTCAACACCAAACTCACGCTTCATACGATCAACAAGAATTTCTAAGTGCAACTCACCCATACCAGAAATAATTGTTTGACCAGACTCTTCGTCTGTCTTAACGCGGAATGAAGGATCTTCTTGTGCCAAACGATTTAACGCTAGGCCCATCTTCTCTTGGTCAGCCTTTGTTTTTGGCTCAACAGCCTGAGAAATAACTGGCTCAGGGAATACCATGCGCTCTAAAACAATTACGCTATCTGGATCACACAGTGTTTCACCTGTTGTTGCTTCTTTTAATCCAACTGCAGCAGCGATATCGCCAGCGTGAACTTCTTTAATTTCTTCACGTTGATTAGCATGCATCTGAAGAATACGGCCTAAACGCTCTTTTTTACCCTTGATAGGGTTATAAACAGTGTCGCCAGATTTCACGATGCCAGAATAAACGCGGAAGAAAATTAACTGTCCAACAAATGGGTCAGTCATGATCTTAAATGCTAATGCTGAGAATTTTTCATCATCAGCAGCCTTACGCTCACCCTGTGTACCATCTTCTAACTCACCTGTTACAGGCGGAATATCAACTGGTGATGGCATGAAATCAATTACAGCATCCAACATAGCCTGAACGCCTTTATTTTTAAAGGCTGTTCCGCACATCATTGGAACAATTTCACTTGCAATCGTACGAGCGCGTAGTGCTGTTTTGATTTCTTCTTCACTCAGTGGCTCGCCACCGAGGTATTTATTCATCAACTCTTCTGATGATTCAGCTGCAGCCTCAACCATTTTCTCGCGCCACTCTTCAGCACTTGCTTGAAGTTCAGCAGGAATATCTTCGTAAGTAAACTTAGTACCTTGTGAAGCCTCATCCCAGAAAATTGCCTTCATCTTAACAAGGTCAACTACGCCCTTGAAATTTTCTTCTGCGCCGATAGGAATCTGTACTGGAATTGGATTTGCTTTCAAACGCATACGCATTTGATCGTATACCTTGAAGAAATTTGCACCCGTACGGTCCATTTTATTTACGAACGCTAAACGAGGAACTTTGTATTTGTTAGCTTGACGCCAAACTGTTTCTGATTGGGGCTGAACGCCGCCCACTGCGCAGTAAACCATACATGCGCCATCTAATACACGCATTGAACGTTCAACTTCAATTGTGAAGTCTACGTGACCTGGGGTATCAATAATATTAATGCGATGTTCTGGGTAGTTACCAGCCATACCTTTCCAGAAAGCTGTAGTAGCCGCTGAAGTAATGGTGATACCACGCTCTTGTTCTTGCTCCATCCAGTCCATGGTGGCTGCGCCATCATGCACTTCACCAATCTTATGATTAACACCGGTGTAGAACAAAATACGTTCTGTTGTTGTAGTTTTTCCCGCATCAATATGCGCAGAAATACCAATATTGCGATAACGCTCAATAGGGGTTTTACGTGCCACTTTGTCCTCTTCTTTTCTGAGCTATTAGAAACGGAAATGAGAGAAAGCTTTGTTAGCTTCTGCCATACGATGTACTTCATCACGCTTTTTCATTGCACCGCCACGTCCTTCAGACGCTTCGATCAATTCATTAGCAAGACGTTGTGCCATTGATTTTTCGCCACGCTTCTTAGCTGCTTCACGCAACCAACGCATAGCTAAAGCTAAACGACGTGATGGGCGAACTTCTACAGGCACCTGGTAGTTAGCACCACCAACACGGCGGCTCTTTACCTCAACGATAGGCTTAACATTGCCCATGGCGATTGAGAATACTTCTAGGGGTTCTTTGTTGGCTTTCTTTTCGATATGTTCGAAAGCGCCATAAACGATACGCTCTGCAACGGATTTTTTACCGTCTAACATCAAAACGTTCATAAATTTAGCAACTTCTACGTTTCCAAACTTTGGATCCGGAAGAATTTCACGCTTGGGTACTTCACGACGACGTGGCATTACTACTCCTAATTTTTATTCAGTTAGAGGAACATTCCTCAAGGTTACTCAACTAGATCAATTGACCCGAAGTAACCACTTACTTAGCATGCTCCAATGAACATGCTACCAACGCAAGAAAGCTATTAAGCTTTCTTAGCGCGCTTCGCACCATATTTGGAGCGAGATTGCTTACGGTCCTTAACGCCCTGCAAGTCAAGTGAGCCACGCACGATGTGATAACGCACACCAGGCAAGTCTTTCACACGACCACCACGGATAAGAACTACTGAGTGTTCCTGCAAATTGTGGCCTTCACCACCGATGTAGGAAATCACTTCAAAGCCATTTGTTAAGCGTACTTTAGCTACTTTACGTAAAGCCGAGTTAGGCTTCTTTGGAGTAGTTGTGTACACACGAGTACATACGCCACGGCGCTGAGGACAATTCTCAAGCGCTGGGCTTTTACTTTTTACGATCTCAGAAGTACGTGGACTTCTAAGCAATTGGTTAATTGTTGGCATAACTTACTTTCAAAGCAGATAATTCTGCGGTTTGCGAAGAACTCGACATTCTAGACCGGTCAGCTTCTGCCGTCAAGACGGCAAAAGCTGACTTTTTAGGTCTATTCAGTCCTTTTTGGCCTTACTCAGCCTCTCCTGCAGACTCTAAGTCTACATTTTCAGTAGATTTAGCTTCCTCAGCAGCAATCATTTCAGCACGTTCACGGTCCAATTGTTCGCGAACTTTGCGTGCGCGACGATAGGCCAAGCCCGTACCGGCCGGAATAAGACGACCAATAATGACGTTTTCTTTGAGACCACGTAGGGTGTCGACTTTGCCCATAATGGCAGCTTCAGTAAGCACTCGAGTTGTTTCCTGGAAGGACGCAGCTGAGATAAAGCTGTCTGTAGACAAAGATGCCTTTGTAATACCCAATAAAACATTGTCATATAACGCTGGACGCTTACCTTCCGCAATCATGCGATCGTTTTCATCCAACATATCTGAACGCTCAACCTGTTCACCAGTAATGAATTTTGTTTCGCCAGCATCCGTGATTTGAACGCGACGCAACATTTGACGAACAATTACCTCAATATGTTTGTCATTAATCTTCACACCCTGTAAACGATAAACGTCTTGAACCTCGTCAACGATATACGTTGCCAATTCAGCGATACCCTTCAAGCGCAAAATATCGTGCGGATCCGCTGGACCCTCAACAATCATTTCACCCTTATTAACTACCTGACCATCGTGAACTAAAACTTGCTTCTCTTTAGCGATCAAGAACTCGTGTGATTCACCATCCATGTCTGTAATAACTAGGCGTTGCTTACCTTTGGTTTCTTTACCAAATGAAACTGTACCTGTTACTTTTGCCAAGATAGCTGCATCTTTTGGTGAGCGCGCCTCGAAAAGCTCTGCCACACGTGGCAAACCGCCAGTAATGTCTCGAGTCTTCTGAGCTTCAATTGGAATACGCGCAAGCACTTCACCCACATGAACTGTTTGACCATCTTTAACAGTGATCAAGGCGCCCACTTGCAATCCAATTGTTACAGGCTGATCTGTACCAGCAATTTTCACTTCTGCGCCAGCTGCATCATATAGTCTGATAACCGGACGAACACCTTTAGAAGCTGCGCTACGGCGCTTACCGTCAATAACAACCAATGTTGAAAGACCTGTTACCTCATCCACTTGTTTAGCAACCGTTACACCTTCCTCTACGTTTTCAAAACGCACAGTGCCAGCATATTCAGTAATAATTGGACGAGTCAACGGATCCCATGTTGCCAAAGTGACGCCAGCCTTGATTGCTGCACCCTCTTTAAGCACCAATGTTGCACCATATGGAACCTTATGACGTTCACGTTCACGGCCATGATCATCCGTAATAATTGCCTCACCTGAACGAGAAATAACGATTAACTCATTCTTAGCATTTGTTACAAAACGCATCGTTGGAGTGAAACGTAAAACACCATTTGATTTAGCTTCAACGTTATTCGCAACAGCAGCACGTGATGCAGCACCACCAATGTGGAAAGTACGCATTGTCAACTGTGTACCTGGCTCACCGATTGACTGAGCAGCAATCACACCAACTGCCTCGCCAGAGTTAACCATTGTGCCGCGACCTAGATCACGGCCATAACATTTAGCACAAAGACCAAAGCGAGTTGCACACGACAAAGGTGTACGTACGTTAACTTCATCAATACCCAATGATTCAATCAACTCAACGTCATCTTCAGTCAACATTGTGCCGTCAACAATCACTGTCTCTTGTGTGTCTGGGTTAACAATATCACCGATACATACACGACCCAAAATACGGTCTGTTAGAGACTCAATAACTTCACCGCCCTCAACCAAGGCCTTCATAGAAACGCCATTAGTTGTGCCGCAATCGTCATCTAAAACAACCAAGTCTTGCGTTACGTCAACCAAACGACGTGTTAAGTAACCTGAGTTAGCAGTCTTCAACGCTGTGTCAGCCAAGCCTTTACGAGCACCGTGGGTTGAAATAAAGTACTGAAGAACGTTCAAGCCTTCGCGGAAGTTAGCTGTAATTGGCGTCTCAATAATTGAGCCATCTGGTTTAGCCATCAAGCCACGCATACCTGCCAACTGACGAATCTGTGCTGCAGAACCACGAGCACCTGAGTCAGCCATCATGTAAATAGCATTGAAAGATTCTTGCTTAACAGTTTTACCGTGACGATCAACAACATCTTCTTGCGATAACTGCTCCATCATGGCCTTACCAACCTGATCACCCGCAGCACCCCAAATATCAACCACGTTGTTGTAACGCTCTTGGTTTGTTACCAAACCTGACATGAACTGCTTGTCATACTCTTTAACCTTACCGGCAGCTTCAGAAATAATCACCTCTTTCTGAGCAGGAATCAACATATCGTCAATAGCAATTGAGATACCTGCGCGCGTAGCAAGACGGAAACCAGACTGCAATAGTTTGTCAGCGAAGATAACTGTTTCTCTTAAACCACACTTACGGAAAGCCATGTTAATTAAGCGAGAAATTTCTTTCTTCTTAAGTGGCTTATTAATACTGTCAAATGACATGCCCTTAGGCAAGATTTCTGACAACATCGCACGACCAACTGTTGTGTGACGTAAGGTTACCTTCTTAGCAAAACGTGCATCACCTTCAGCATTCTTATCAACCAAATCATATTCAGTGATACGAACCGCAATACGGGTAGCAAGCTCTACCTGCTTATTTTCATAAGCACGAATCACTTCACTGATATCTGCAAAAGTCATACCCTCACCCTTGGCGTTAATAGCCTCGCGTGTTGTGTAGTACAAACCTAAAACAATATCTTGAGAAGGAACAATTGAAGGCTCACCGTTAGCTGGGAATAACACGTTGTTAGAAGCCAACATCAATGTGCGAGCCTCCATTTGCGCTTCCAATGACAACGGTACGTGAACAGCCATTTGGTCGCCGTCGAAGTCGGCGTTGAATGCCGCACAAACGAGTGGGTGCAACTGAATAGCCTTACCTTCGATCAACATTGGTTCAAATGCTTGAATACCTAAACGGTGCAATGTTGGCGCACGGTTCAACATAACCGGATGCTCACGAATCACATCTTCCAAGATATCCCAAACGATTGGCGTTTGGTTTTCAACTTCCTTCTTGGCAGCCTTGATAGTTGTAGCAATACCTAAGGTTTCTAGCTTGTTAAAAATAAATGGCTTGAATAGTTCAAGGGCCATTAATTTTGGCAAACCACACTGATGTAACTTGAGTGTAGGTCCAACCACAATTACTGAACGACCAGAGTAGTCAACGCGCTTACCAAGCAAGTTTTGACGGAAGCGGCCGCCCTTACCTTTGATCATCTCAGCCAAAGACTTCAGCGGACGCTTATTGGCGCCAGTCATTGCCTTACCGCGACGACCGTTATCCAATAATGAGTCAACCGCTTCTTGCAACATACGCTTCTCATTGCGCACAATGATTTCTGGAGCGCGCAATTCCAACAAACGCTTAAGACGATTATTACGGTTAATAACTCGGCGATATAAGTCGTTCAAATCTGAAGTTGCAAAACGACCGCCATCCAATGGCACCAATGGGCGCAGTTCGGGTGGCAATACGGGCAACACCTCCATGATCATCCAGTCCGGCTTAATACCAGAGCGCTGGAATGCCTCAAGAACTTTTAGTCGTTTCGCAAATTTCTTAATCTTCGCTTCACTACCTGTAGCCTTAAGGTCTGCACGCAATACCTCAACTTCACGATCAATCTCAATTGAACGCAATAACTCACGGATACCTTCAGCACCCATAATCGCTGTGAAAGCACCATCACCAAACTCTTCAAGCTTCGCGTAGTACTCATCTTCAGACATAATCTGACCACGACGCATTGCACCCTCAGGCGTCAAGCCTTCGTCAACAATGACATATGCCTCAAAATAAAGCACGCGCTCAATATCACGCAAAGTCATATCCAAAACCATACCTAAACGTGATGGCAATGACTTTAAGAACCAGATGTGAGCGATTGGCGCAGCTAACTCAATATGCCCCATGCGCTCACGGCGCACTTTAGCCAAGGTAACTTCAACGCCGCACTTCTCACAAATAACGCCGCGATATTTCAAGCGCTTATATTTGCCGCACAAGCACTCATAGTCCTTAATTGGGCCAAAAATCTTGGCGCAAAAGAGACCATCACGCTCAGGCTTAAATGTGCGATAGTTAATTGTTTCTGGTTTACGAACCTCACCAAAAGACCATGAACGGATCTTCTCTGGTGAAGCCAAACCAATCTTAATGGCGTCAAACTGCTCTTCGCCATGCGTTTGCTTAAATAGATCGAGCAATGCTTTCATATCAGTTGCGCTCCATGTCGATATCGATACCTAACGAGCGGATTTCTTTCACCAGCACGTTGAAGGACTCAGGCATGCCAGCATCAATGCTGTGCTCACCCTTAACGATGTTTTCATAAACTTTAGTTCTACCATTAACGTCATCTGACTTAACAGTTAGCATTTCTTGCAACACATAAGATGCGCCGTAAGCTTCCAAAGCCCAAACTTCCATCTCACCAAAACGCTGACCACCGAATTGAGCTTTACCGCCCAATGGTTGTTGCGTTACTAATGAGTAAGGGCCAGTAGAACGTGCATGCATCTTGTCATCAACTAAGTGATGTAATTTCAAGACGTGCATAACGCCAACAGTTACAGAGCGCTCAAATGCCTCACCAGTTCTACCATCAAACAAAGTAATTTGTTGACGAGAAGGCGTCATTGATAGCTTCTCAGCAACATCTGCTGGGTAAGCCATTTCTAACATCTTGGCAATTTCACCCTCTGTTGCACCATCAAATACTGGTGTTGCAAATGGAGCACCATCTCTTAGGTTATTTGCCAACTCAAGAACTTGCTCATCTGTAAAGCTGTCTAAATCTTCAACACGGCCAGTTTCGTTATAAAGCTGCTTCAAGAATTTACGTAACTGCTCAGCCTTTGCCTGAACCTTTAACATTTCTTGAATACGCTTACCAATACCTAACGCAGCCCAACCTAAGTGAACCTCAAGAATCTGGCCCACGTTCATACGTGATGGAACACCTAATGGGTTCAACACAATATCAACTGGCGTGCCATCAGCCATGTACGGCATATCTTCAACTGGTGTAATTTTTGAAACCACACCCTTGTTACCGTGACGACCGGCCATCTTGTCACCAGGCTGCAAGCGGCGCTTAACAGCAAGGTATACCTTAACCATCTTAATAACGCCTGGAGCCAGCTCATCACCTTGAGTAAGCTTCTTGCGCTTCTCTTCATAAGCTTGATCGAACTGCCCACGTTTAGCTTCAATGGCTTCTTTAATCGCTTCAACTTGAGCAGCAACATCTTCATCAGCTGGACGAATATCAAACCAGTGGTATTTGTCTAGATCATCTAAGTATTCTTTAGCAATCTTTGTGCCTTTAGCAAGCTTCTTAGGACCGCCATTAGCAACCTTGTTCAACAATAATTTTTCCAAACGGCTGAAAGCATCGCCCTCAACAATTCGCAACTGGTCATTTAAGTCCAAGCGATAGCGCTTTAGCTCTTCATCAATAATGGATTGTGCCCGTGCATCACGCTCAATACCTTCGCGAGTAAACACTTGAACATCAATCACAGTACCCGTCATGCCTGATGGAACACGCAATGATGTGTCTTTAACGTCAGAAGCTTTTTCGCCGAAAATAGCGCGCAATAATTTCTCTTCAGGAGTCAATTGCGTCTCGCCTTTTGGCGTTACCTTACCAACAAGCACATCACCCGCTTCAACCTCAGCACCAATGTAAGTAATACCGCTGTCATCTAGTCGGCTTAACTGTGTTTCAGCCAAATTAGAAATATCACGCGTAATTTCTTCAGGTCCTAATTTTGTATCACGAGCAACAACTGAAAGCTCTTCAATATGGATAGATGTGTAACGATCATCCGCTACAACCTTCTCAGAAATCAAAATAGAGTCTTCGAAGTTGTATCCATTCCATGGCATAAACGCTACAACCATGTTCTGACCTAGCGCCAATTCGCCTAAATCAGTTGAAGCGCCGTCGGCAACAACGTCGCCGCGAGCAACCATATCGCCAACCTTAACGATTGGGCGTTGATTGATATTTGTATTTTGGTTAGAGCGTGTGTATTTAATTAAATTATAAATATCAACACCCACTTCACCAGCAGCCGTTTCATCATCGTTCACACGAATAACAATACGGTTTGCATCTGCATAATCAACTACACCACCACGAGTTGCCATTACAACCGTGCCAGAGTCAACCGCTACCGTACGCTCTAAGCCCGTACCAACCAAAGGCTTAGTTGCGCGCAAACAAGGAACAGCTTGACGCTGCATGTTCGCACCCATCAACGCGCGGTTCGCATCATCGTGCTCTAAGAATGGCACAAGAGACGCAGCAGCAGAAACGATTTGGCTTGGTGCCACGTCGATGTACTGAATGCGCTCTGGGCTGACCATCATTGTTTCGCCCGCTTCACGAGAAGAGACCAACTCATCCGTTAATTTGCCAGACTTATCAATAGAAGCATTTGCCTGAGCAATCACATACTTAGCTTCTTCAATCGCTGACAAATAATCAACTTGGTCGGTTACTTTACTATTTACAACTTTACGATATGGTGTCTCTAAGAAACCGTGCTCATTCAAACGAGCAAATAAGGCCAAAGAGTTAATCAAACCAATGTTTGGGCCTTCAGGTGTCTCAATTGGACATACACGACCATAGTGGGTTGGATGTACGTCACGCACCTCAAAGCCTGCACGCTCACGAGTCAAACCGCCTGGGCCTAAAGCAGAAATACGACGCTTGTGCGTAATTTCTGACAATGGGTTCGTTTGATCCATAAACTGTGACAACTGAGATGAACCAAAGAACTCGCGAATTGCTGAAGAAATTGGCTTGCTGTTGATCAAGTCATGAGGCATCAAGTTTTCTGTTTCCGCTTGACCTAAGCGCTCTTTAACAGCGCGCTCTACACGTGACAAACCGGCGCGGAATTGATTCTCTGCCAACTCACCGACACAACGTACGCGACGATTACCCAAGTGATCGATATCGTCAACTTCACCCTTGCCGTTTCTTAAATCAACGAGCAACTTGATCGTATCTAAAATATCTTGGTTAGATAACACCATTAAGCCATCCATCTCTGAGCGGCCCAAACGGCTGTTAACTTTCATACGACCTACACGTGAGAGATCATATGTATCTTCACTGTAGAACAAGCGCTGGAATAATGCTTCTACTGCATCTTCCGTTGGAGGCTCACCAGGACGCATCATGCGATAAATCGCAATACGCGCCGCCATTTGATCTGCAGTTTCATCGATACGCAATGTTTGTGAAATAAATGAACCTTGGTCCAAATCATTGGTATAAATAGTTTGAAGCTCTTTAACGCCAGCCTCTCTTAAATTAGCCAAAAGTGTTTCAGTGATTTCTTCGTTAGCAGTTGCCAACACTTCACCTGTATCACCATCAACAATATTTTTTGCAACAACGCGGCCAATCAAATAATCGTCTGGCACGTTAATATTTGTTGTCTTAGCTGCCTCAAGCTCACGAATATTTTTTGCATTAATGCGCTTGTCTTTTGCAACAATAATATTGCCAGCCTTATCTGCAATATCAAAGCGAGCAACCTCACCTCTTAAGCGCTCAGGCACAAATGCCATTTGAGCACCAGCAGGCAACACCTTAAATGTATCGAAACCAAAGAAGTTCTCTAAGATCTGCTCATCGCCCATACCAATAGCTTTAAGCAAAATTGTCACGGGCATCTTGCGGCGACGGTCAATACGGAAATATAGAATATCTTTTGGATCAAATTCAAAATCTAACCATGAGCCACGGTAAGGAATAATTCTCGCGGAGAACAATAATTTGCCTGAACTATGAGTTTTTCCTTTGTCATGTTCAAAGAACACGCCAGGTGAACGGTGTAATTGAGAAACAATCACACGCTCTGTGCCGTTGATAACAAATGAACCTGTGTCTGTCATCAATGGGATTTCGCCCATATAGACTTCTTGCTCTTTAACTTCTTTCACTTTTGTTGGGGCTTCGCGATCATTGATGATCAAGCGTACTTTTGCTCGCAATGCTGAGTGATAAGTTAAACCACGCTGCTGACATTCTTTTACGTCAAATGGAGGGGCAGATAAGTTGTACTGAACAAATTCCATACGCGCAAAGCCATTGTTTGACACGATAGGGAAAATAGATGTGAACGCTGACTGTAATCCCTCAGGAATACGGTCGGCAGGGGTCTTTGACTCTTGCAAGAATTTTGCATAAGACTCAAGTTGGGTTGTCAACAAGTAAGGTACTTGGTGATTATTAGGGCGCTTCGCAAAGCTTTTACGGATACGCTTGCGTTCGGTGAAGCTATAAGCCATGTCATCTCCGAATTTAAGCGACTGAACAGAGATTTGGTGGTTGGCCTCTACCAACCATGGCTGACGGCATGCGTGTGCATAGCCCGACCAAACTTGCCTCCTGCAGTCGTATCAGAAGGCAAACCAGATATCAAAAAACTTTAATATCTGGTTTGGCTTCTAACCAAACCGGGCAGCATATAGCTGCCCATCAAACCAATTACTTAAGTTCGACTTTAGCGCCAGCTTCTTCAAGCTTCTTCTTAGCATCTTCCGCAGATGCTTTGTCAACGCCTTCTTTAACAGGCTTTGGAGCACCGTCAACTAAGTCTTTAGCTTCTTTCAAGCCTAAACCAGTAATTTCACGAACGGCTTTAATTACGCTAACTTTATTTGCGCCAGCTTCAGCCAATACAACTGTGAACTCTGTTTGCTCAGCAGCAGCAGCAGCGCCACCGCCTGCACCAGGAGCAGCAACAGCCATTGCCGCTGCTGATACACCAAACTTCTCTTCAAATGCTTTAACTAGATCGTTCAAGTCCATTACAGACATATTGCCAACGGCTTCTAGAATGTCGTCTTTAGTAACTGCCATTTTTAAAACTCCTAATTCAAATTTCTTTTATTAATTAAAGTCAGGCCGCTATTACGCAGCTTCTTTAGCTTTATTTTCTGCAACCGCTGCCAATACGCGAGCCATACCAGAGACTGGGGCTTGCATAACGCCAAGCAACATAGCGATAAGTTCATTACGACCAGGGATAGATGCTAGAGCTTTAACTGCTGCAGCGTCCATGACCTTACCGTTATATGAACCCGCCTTAATTACCAAAGCGGCTTGCGTCTTTGAAAAGTCGTTTAGTACTTTTGCTGACGCAACTGGGTCTGCGGAGATACCGTAAATAAGCGGACCAGCCATTTCACCGGCCAATGACTCGAACGACGTTCCTTGAACTGCGCGACGCGCTAAAGTGTTCTTCATAACACGAAGGTAAACACCATTTGCACGAGCTTGAGCTCTCAGAGTAGTCAGTTCGCCCACTGGAATACCGCGGTATTCAGCTAGCACCATGGTCTGAGCTTGTGCAACCTCTGCACTTACTTCGGCCACGACCGCCTTTTTGTCTTCCAAATTTAAAGGCACTGTTTAACTCCTATTAACCTAACTGTTACCAGTTAGGGGTTGCACACAGGCGAAATCTTTTCAGGATCGCCATCTGCGTTGGCTCTATTTCTAGCATTAAGAGTTATCACTAACTCGCCAACGGTCTTTGATGTTCAAGCACGAAGCTTCTCGCGCTTGACCCAAAGTTCTTTAAAAGCTGCTATTAAGCAGCCAATGAGTTTTGGTCAACACGTATACCAGCACCCATCGTGCTGCTAACGGCAACTTTTCTCAAATAAATACCCTTACTAGCGGCTGGCTTAGCTTTGCTTAAAGCGTCCAATAAAGCTAATAAGTTATTTTTCAATGCGCTTGGCTCGAATGAACGACGACCAATTGTTGCGTGAACAATACCAGCCTTGTCAACACGGAACTGCACCTGACCTGCTTTTGCATTCTTAACCGCACCAGCAACATCAGGACTCACCGTACCAACCTTCGGGTTAGGCATCAAACCTCTAGGGCCAAGAATTTGACCTAAGGTACCAACAATACGCATCGCATCTGGTGATGCAATCAAAATATCAAAGTCGATCTTGCCGCCTTTAATTTGATCTGCCAAATCTTCCATGCCAACAATTTCTGCGCCTGCAGCTTTTGCTTGCTCAGCTTTTTCACCTTGAGCAAATACTGCAACGCGTACTGACTTACCTGTACCTGCAGGCAATACAACTGAACCACGCACAACCTGGTCAGATTTCTTGGCATCAATACCTAATTGAACAGCAACGTCAATAGACTCATCAAACTTAGCTGTTGCAAATTCTTTAACAAGGCCCAAAGCCTCATCAATTGGGTAAAACTTATTACGATCTACTTTTGCTTGAAAAGCAGCAACGCGCTTAGAAACTTTAGCCATGATTAGAGTCCTTCCACAGTGATGCCCATAGAACGGGCGCTACCAGCGATTGTGCGAACAGCGGCATCCATATCTGCTGCTGTAAGGTCAGGCATTTTTGCCTTAGCAATTTCTTCAGCTTGCGCACGAGTAATTTTGCCAACCTTGTCTGTATGTGGACGTGGAGAACCTTTTTCCAACTTAGCAGCTTTTTTAATCAAAACTGTTGCTGGAGGAGTCTTCATCACAAATGTGAAGCTCTTGTCTGCAAATGCAGTAATAACTACTGGAATTGGCAAGCCAGGTTCCATGCTCTGTGTTTGAGCATTAAACGCTTTACAGAACTCCATAATATTCAAACCGCGTTGACCTAACGCAGGACCAACAGGTGGCGATGGATTCGCTTTACCGGCTGGGATTTGTAGCTTAATAAAGCCAATAATCTTCTTTGCCATTTTTAACACTCCAATTAAGACGCATCTCTTTTACAAGACCGTCGTTGAGTAAAACGCTTCGCTAGAGCGGCAACCCTAACTTAGCTCCTCATGCCAGCGCGAGCTAACGCGCCAACAAACTCTTACATCTTTTCTACTTGACCAAACTCAAGCTCAACCGGTGTCCCGCGACCAAAAATGGTAACTGAAACACGTAAGCGTGATTTTTCGTAGTTAACCTCTTCAACGTTACCGTTAAAGTCCGTAAACGGACCTTCTTTAACGCGCACCATCTCACCCACCTCAAACAATGTTTTTGGTTTTGGTTTATCAACGCCCGCTTGCATCTGATCCATAATTTTTTGGACTTCAGCAGGCGAAATTGGTGACGGTTTATTTCTAACGCCACCAACAAAGCCCGTTACCTTAGGCGTATTCTTTACCAAATGCCATGTCTCATCGGTCATTTCCATCTCGATCAGCACATAACCTGGGAAAAAGCGGCGCTCAGAAACAGCTTTGTGACCACTTTTGATCTCAACTACTTCTTCTGAAGGCACTAAAATTTTGCCAAATTTCTCAGCCATGCCAGAGCGCGCAATACGCTCCGTCAAACCTTTTTGAACACTTTTCTCCATACCAGAGTAAGCGTGAATAACATACCAGCGCATATTGCCACTAGTTTGTGTGCTGGTTAGAACTTGTTCAGACATCATTAACTCACTTCCAACCTAGGAATACAGAGAAAACTAACCACTCGATGAGTTTGTCAGCCGTCCATAAGAACAAAGCCATAACAACCACAAATGCAAATACAACCAACGTCATTTGAGTTGCTTCTTTACGGCTTGGCCATACAACTTTTTTAACCTCAGAAACTGAATCTCTTGAGTAGGCAATAAACCGCTTACCATCATTAGATACCGCTGCAATGACAACACCAAGGGCAACGCCACCGAATAAGGCACCTAGCCTTACCCAAATGCTTTCAGATGCAAGCACGTAATAAGCGACAAGTGCGAGCACGACAATAAGACCCGCAAGGATTAGCATCCAGCCAGTCTTATTTTCTTGATGTTCAGTTGTTTGCGACATATTTTCAGTTTTCTGTGGCAGGGGCGGAGGGCATCGAACCCCCAACCTTCGGTTTTGGAGACCGACACTCTGCCAATTGAGCTACGCCCCTTGCGTTCATTAATCTAAAACTTTGGCAACTACACCAGCACCAACAGTACGGCCACCTTCACGAATCGCGAAGCGTAGACCTTCTTCCATCGCAATCGGTGCAATCAACTTAACAGTAATTGTTACGTTGTCGCCTGGCATAACCATCTCTTTGTCTTTCGGCAATTCAATAGAACCAGTTACGTCTGTTGTACGGAAGTAGAACTGTGGACGATAGTTATTGAAGAATGGTGTGTGACGACCACCTTCATCTTTGCTCAACACATACACTTCAGCTGTGAAGTGTGTGTGTGGCGTAATAGAACCTGGCTTAGCCAATACTTGACCACGCTCAACTTCTTCACGCTTTGTACCGCGCAACAAGATACCTACGTTGTCACCAGCTTGACCTTGGTCTA
>Ga0228702_1000587_pt1 | contig 26866 bp, 20 predicted proteins | sample McNCre217_Aug_MG_2_FD_178018 | JGI IMG/M metagenome (GOLD analysis project Ga0228702, IMG submission 178018) | Freshwater microbial communities from McNutts Creek, Athens, Georgia, United States - 20-17_Aug_MG | ecosystem: Environmental > Aquatic > Freshwater > Creek | place: USA: Georgia...
CGTGCTGCAGGCCATCCGCGAAAACGAGTTCCGAGCCGAAGCCATTGGCTACCGCGTGGTGGTGTACCGCACGCTGTCGAGCGTGTTGTCGGCGCTGTATGCCTGTGTGGCCGGGGCCATGCTGGCGCTTTGGCTGCGTTACAACGGGCCAGACACTTCGCTGAGTTTTGAAATCATGATGGACGTGCTGCTGATCGTGGTCATCGGTGGCATGGGCACGATTTATGGCGCGGCCATCGGCTCGGTGCTGTTTTTGCTGGCGCAAAGCTATTTGCAAGACCTGCTGCGCCTGGCCAGCGAAGCCACGGCGGCGCTGCCTTTGCTGTCCTCATTGCTTTCGCCTGACCGCTGGCTGCTCTGGCTGGGGCTCTTGTTTGTGCTGTCGGTGTATTACTTCCCGACCGGGGTGGTGGGGCGATTGCGCACCCGGGCCGCGCTGCGTGCGCTGCTGCCTTTGAAACAGGGTTGAGGCGAACATGACTTTCACATCGAACTACATCCGCTGCGCCGGACTGGAAATCCATTACACCGACTGGGGCAAGGCCGACAAAGGCACGGTGATTGCCTGGCACGGCCTGGCCCGCACCGGGCGCGACATGGACGAACTGGCCGCGCACCTGAGCGCACGCGGCTGGCGCGTGATCTGCCCCGACACCGTGGGCCGCGGCCTGTCGCAGTGGAGCAGTGCGCCCGAGCAGGAATACTGCCTGGCCTTTTACGCCCGCATCGCCCGCGAGCTGATGGACGGGCTGGGGCTGCGCGCCGTGCATTGGGTGGGCACCTCCATGGGCGGGGCCATTGGCACGCTGTGCGCGGCGGGACTGGCCGAGCCGAGCCTCAAGCACCGCATCCTGAGCATCACGCTCAACGACAACGCGCCCGAACTGGCCCAAGCGGCCATTGACCGCATCAAGGCCTATGCGGGCACACCCCCGGCTTTTGCCACCGTGACCGAACTCGAAGCTTTTTTGCGTCAGGTCTACAAGCCTTATGGGTGGCTGAGCGATGCCCAGTGGCGACGCCTGACCGAAACGTCGACCCGCCGCTTGCCCGATGGCCGCGTCACACCGCATTACGACCCGGCCATGGTCAGCCAGTTCACCGCGCACCCCAATGACTACTTGATTTGGGCGCATTACGACGCCTTGAAGCTGCCCGTGTTGCTGCTGCGGGGTTCGGAGTCCGATCTGGTCTTGCCCGAAACGGTGAACGACATGCGCCGACGCGGCCCGGGTGCCCAGGGCTTGCTTAAGCACATCGAAGTGCCCGGCTGCGGCCACGCCCCGGCGCTCAATGTGCTGCAGCAACTGGAGTGGGTGACGGACTTCATTGAGAAGGTTTGAGAGCAGTCAAGACATGAGCTGACAATTCTTTGGTTATGACCGCGCCCGGCCAAAAAGAGTCGTTCGATGCGCTCAACCCAATGACCGGTTTGGTGGTGTCTCCTTGGGCAGTGTTCGCTGAGAATGCGTTTGCTATCAAAGCAACGATTGTCAAAAATCTTGTACTTGCCTGATCCCTGTTAGCTGCCTGACACTCCCGCGCCAGGGCAGAGGGTTGGTCCATGTATTGCACGGTCGAGTCTGGCAATGAGAGGGAGAGGACTTTGGGTCATGGAACTGAGTTGCTACTCAACAATCCGAAGGAGGGGGCAAGCGATAGGTGGCGGGAGTGCGGCTAAGCTTGATGGGTGAGGCCATACCCCGGTAACCGCCGGGAAGGCTGACGGTCATGCTGCGGTGGGTTGTGTGTGCGTGGTTGAGTGCTTGTGGTACATCCAAAATGGGTGTGCAGGGCACACCTTGGTGGCTAAGTTGTTCCACAAGGGCTTGCGCGTTCCATTGGCTCATGAGTGCGATCAGTTCCCGGCGTAGCTGGGCCCGGTTGACCGAGCGGGCCCCGGCGCTGTTGAACATTGGATCGCTCGCCAGCTTGGTTTGGCCGAGCACGGTGCACAGTTGCTGAAACTGACGGTCGTTACCCACAGCCAGAAATACGGGCGTGCTACCCGTGGGAAAGGCGTCGTAGGGGTAGATGTTGGGATGGGCATTGCCGGTACGCCCGGGCATCCGACCATCGCCAAACCAGTTAGCGGCATGTGGATGCAGCAAGGACAGTCCACAGTCGTAGAGTGCCGTTTCAACGAATTGCCCCAGGCCACTGCGGTGGCGCTCCTGCAGCGCCATCAGGATGCCGATCACGGCGTTCAGCCCGGTGACCATGTCCACCACTGGCAGGCCCACGCGCAAGGGGTCGCCACCGACTTCGCCGTTGACGCTCATGATGCCGCTCAGGGCCTGGATGGCCGCGTCGTAGCCGGGCAGCCCGCCCAGCGGGCCATCGGCACCGTAGCCGCTGACGCGGCAATGCACCAGATGGGGGAAGCGCTGGGACAGGGTGTCGTAACCCAGCCCCCATTTTTCGAGTGTGCCGGTCTTGAAGTTTTCCAGCAGCACATCGGCGTCGCTCAGCATGCCGAGCAGGCGTTCGCGCTCTTCGGGTTGCGTCAGGTCCAGGCGCATGCCGCGTTTGTTGCGGTTCAGGCCCATGTAGTAGGAGGCAACACCGTTTTCAAAAGGCGGTCCCCAGGTGCGGGTTTCGTCGCCTTGCGGCGGCTCGATCTTGAGGACGTCGGCGCCATGGTCGGCCAGGATCTGGCCACAGTAGGGCCCCCCCAGCACGCGTGACAGATCGATCACACGCACACCGGCAAGAGCGCCAACAGCCGCTCCGGCAGACGAAGGCTGGTCCGGGCTCATTTGAGCAGCCCCCGCTGGCGCAGTTTCTCCACGCGTGTGCGCTCGGTGTTGAAAGACTGCACCGCGTACTGACGGAAGTCTTCAGGTCCTTTGTAGCTGGAGGACTGGTTGAGCTGGTCCATGACCTTGACGCTGGCGGGTGACTCCAGCGCGGCTTTGAAGGCGTCGTGGATCTGCCGGATCACGGCTAGCTCCATGCCGCGTGGGCCAACCAGGCCGTAGCTCGAATCGACCCAGGCGTCCACACCGAGCTCCTTGAGGGTGGGCAGGTCGGGGAAGCGCTTGACGCGCCGTTCGGTCATCATGGCCAGGTAGCGCATCTTGCCCGCTTCGATGTGCGGGACAGCGACACCGGTCAGCGCGGCGGCGTCGATGTGGCCACCCAGCAAGGCGTTGGTCACATCCACATCGCTCTTGAAGGGCGCCACATTCAGTTCGATGCGGGCGGCTTCGGCGGCTTCTTCCAGGCCAATGCGGGGTGTGCCCACAGCGCCTGTGGCGCCTGCATTGATCATGCGCGGGCGCTTGGCCGCATCGGCCGCGAATTCCTGCCAGTTCTTCCACGGGGCATCGGCTTTGACGGCGAATCCGAAGCTGTAGCTCGAGAGCAGGGTGATGTAGCTGAAGCTGGTGAGTGGGTCGTAGGGCACCTTGGTGATGTGCGGTTCGCGAAAGATCACCGAAGGCACGATGGCCAGTGTGTAGCCGTCCGGCGCGGCGCGGGTCATGGCTGCAGCGCCCAGGGAGCCGTTGGCGCCTGCGCGGTTGTCGATGGTGATGCTTTGCTTGAGGATTTTGGCGGCTTCGTCGGCCACGGCGCGCACGTGCTGGTCGGTGGGGCCACCGGGGGCGTAGGGCACCACCAGCGTGATCGGGCGGTTTGGGAAGGCCTGTGACCAGGCATTCAGGCCCAGGGCCAGGCCGATGCTCAGGATGCCGACGTGGCGCAGCCACAGTCTTTTGGAGGTGTTCATGTCAATTCCTTGGATGTGTCTTGGGGGATGTCAGTCCACGGTGGCGCCGGAGACCTTGATGACCTCGCGCCATTTGGCCGCTTCCTTGCGCATGTAGACCGCCAGTTGCGCGGGCGAATAGTCTGCCGGTGCTTCCAGACCCTGCTTGCTCAGCCGCTCCTTGACCTCCGGCTGCTGGACCACCTGAATGAACGCGGCGTTGAGTCGGCTGACCACGTCCTGCGGTGTGCCCGAGGGGGCCACGATGCCGAAGAAGACGCTGGCATCAAAGTCTTTGAGGCCCTGCTCGTCCAGCGTGGGCACTTTGGGCAAGGCGCGTGAACGCTGGATGGAGGTGACGCCCAGCACCCGCAGCTTGCCGGACTGGATGTGGGGCAAGGCGGTCAGCACGTCGGTGAAGGACATGGTCACCTGGCCGCCCAGCAGATCGTTGAGGGCCGGTCCTGTGCCCTTGTAGGGGATGTGCTGGATGTCGGTGCCAGCCTGCATGTTGAACATGACGCCTGCCAGGTGCGAGGATGCGCCGCTGCCCGAGGAGGCAAACGAGAGCCGACCCTTGTTGGCCTTGGCGTGGGCGATCAGCTCGCGCACGTTGTGGGCGGGCACCGAGGGGTGGACCACCAGCACATTGGGCAGGTAGCCGATCAGGATGACTGGCGAGAAGCTTCTCGCGGGGTCGTAGTTGAGCTTGGGGTAGAGGTAGGGGTTGATGGCCAGCGGGGCGGAGGTGCCGAACATCAGCGTGTAGCCGTCGGCCTCGGCGCGTGCGACGTGCTCTGCGCCGAGGTTGGAACCTGCACCGGCCTTGTTCTCGACCACCATGGTCTGTCCCAGCACGGGACGGATGGCCGTGGCCAGTGTGCGTGCCATGGCATCGGTGGGGCCGCCTGGTGCGTAGGGCACCACCAGGCTCAACGGTTTGGCTTGTGGGAAGCCGGGCCCCTGTGCGTGGGTAGACAGGGCCAGGCCAGAGGCCATCAGTGCGCAGGCGCTGGCCAGCCAGTGGCGTCGCTTGAGTGGGTTCATCGGGTTCATGGTTTGTCTCCTGTGTTGTTGTTTGAAATGGTTTGTTCAGCCCAGCAGGTTCATGGCCTGCAATTTTTCTGCAGTGCTGACCGATGCCTGGGTGTCGAACAGCGGCGCGAGATCCGTGGTCGCTGGTGATTGCAGCGGGTCCTGAGGCAGCAGGCGGTGGCGCAGCACCAGCTGGGCCAGCAACATGCGTCGCACAGATCCGGTTTTGCCGGCCTCCCAACCCATGGCAATGGCGCTGGTCAGGTGGTAAAGGACAGAGGAGGCCTGACGTGCCAGAGCTTCGTTCTTGCTGCGGGCGGTCTGCTCGGCCAGGGACTGCACCTGATCGATCAGCGTTTGCAGACGGGCATGTACTTGCGCGTGCCACGGGGTTTGCGCCAGCAGTGCCTTCACATGGGCACGCCAGACGGGCAGGGCGTCTTCGCGCACGATGGCGCGCATCACATCGAGCGCGACGATGTTGCTGGTGCCTTCCCAGATGGAGCCCAGGTGCGCGTCGCGCACGATGCGCGGATCGCCCCATTCTTCGATGTAGCCACAGCCACCACGCACCTCCATGGCGTCGCCAGTGACCTTGCGCGCATCGCGGCAGGCGCGGAATTTGATCAGCGGTGTGAGCAGGCGTGTGAGGGCGTAAGCACCGTCTTCGCCTGCATCGCTTCGGCGCAGAGCCTCAGCCGTCTGGAACATCATGGTGCGTGCTTGTTCTGTGGGGACCATGAGCTTGGCCAGCTGGCGTTGCATCAGCGGCATGTCGATCAGGTGCTTGCCAAAGGCTTGACGGTGACGAGAAATGTGCAGCGCTTCGGACACCGCGCGGCGCATCAGGCCAGCGGCGCGCATGCCATTGGACAGACGCGAGTTGTTCACCATGTCGGCCATCTGCGCAAAGCCTCGCCCGAGCTCGCCCACCAACCAAGCCTTGGCGCCCTCCAGGCGGATTTCTCCGCTGGCCATGGAGCGCGTGCCCATCTTGTCTTTGAGCCGAATGATGCGGTAACTGTTGGGGCTGCCGTCCGGCAGGGTGCGAGGCAGCAGGAACAGCGAGACACCTTTCATGCCGACCGGGCCGCCTTCTGTTCGAGCCAGCACCATGGCGAGGGCGGCATCGGGGTTGGAGCAGAACCACTTGTCGCCATACAGGCGCCAGGTGTGTCCCGGCTCGCTGTCGTCCGGGCGGGCCAGGGTTTCGGTGGCCGACACGTCGGAACCCGCGCCTTGCTCGGTCATGAACATGGCGCCTTGCGAGAGGGCGTCCAGGTCCTGGGTCGTGAGGTCGGCCAGATATCGCTGCACCAGCGCGGGTTTGCCGTACTTGCGCAGGGTACGTGTGAGTGAATCGGTCATCGACAAAGGGCAGCACAGGCCGAATTCGGCCTGCACGAACAGGTAGGTCAGCGCGTACTTGACGGCAGCAGGCATCGGGCTGTTCCAGCCAAGAACGCCAGCGCGGTGCGACATGGCCGCCAGTCCGAATTCGCTGAACGCCAGTCGTTCCATCTCCACGTAATCGGGGTGTTTGAGGATGCGCTGAGCGTCGATGCCAGCACGCGAGCGGTGCTCCAGCGTAGGTGGGTTCAAGTCCGCGTTGTGGGCCAATGCGTCGAGTTCACCGCCTGCCAATTCACCCAGTCGCTGCAGATGCGGCTGCAGGTGGGCCACCAGCTCTTGAGACAGGTAGACAGGAAGCAGTTGAGCGAACTCGGGGTCGTCGGTATAGGCGTTGGCGCCTGCGCGATCGGGTACGGGGTGATCAAATCCGGCTGTGGCAAGGGGGGAGGGCAGTCGGGCATTCATGGCAGTTTTCCAGGAAAGAGAGCGGGCATAAAAGGAACGGGCAGGCTGAGATTTTTGGCAAGTGCCACGGTGTTGTCTAATATTGATTTTCAAATCTGCGATAAAAATCCTGTATCGCCATGGAATTCAGACACCTTCGCTACTTCATCGTCTTGGCCGAAGAACTGCATTTCGGCCGTGCGGCCAGGCGGCTCCACATCTCGCAGCCACCGCTGAGCTTCAACATCAAGCAGCTGGAGGCGTCCTTGGGCGTTGAGCTTTTCAGCCGCAACAGCCATGGTGTGCGCCTGACACCAGCGGGGGAGGCTTTTCGCAAGGCGGCCCACCGTGTGCTGGCCGAAGCGGGGGCTGCCACGGTGCAGGCCCGCGAGGTGGCCGCTGGCGTGACGAGCCGCGTGCGCATCGGTTTTGTGGGCTCGATGCTGTTTCGGGGTCTGCCTGAGCGGCTGGCCGAATTTCGCGCTGAACATCCCCAGGTGCAGGTGGAGCTGACGGAACTGAACTCGGCAGAACAGCTCGACGCCCTCTCGCGCGGAGCCATTGACATGGGTTTTGTGCACACAGACCGCATTGCAGGTGATTTGCAACATGAGCTGTACATGTCCGAGCCCTTTGTGTGCTGCCTGCCAGCCACGCACACGGCGGCCCGTGGAAAAATGCTCGATCCGAAGGGGCTCAAAGATGTGCCGTTGGTGCTGTTTTCCCGGGGCGCTTCACCCGACTATTACGAGCGCGTGGTGTCTCTGTGCAATTTGATGGGCTGGGACCCGCTCGTGCGCCATGAAGTCAGGCACTGGTTGAGCGTTGTGGCGCTGGTGCGCAAGGGCATGGGCGCAGCCTTGGTGCCTCGTGCGCTCATGGAGAGCGGTGTGGCCGACGTCGTGTTCAAACCATTGCCCGAATCTCCCGTGCGATCCGATGTGCATGTGGTCTGGCGCGAACGTCAAGTGCCTCAATCGTTGCTTCACAAGCTGGTGCCAGTTAACCGCAACTATTGATCCGGCACGCTGAAGTTTGAAATGTGTACGCTCAGTCATCTCGTAGGTCGGCGGCTTCAGCCCCGATATTGCTGGCTTCGGCTCGGTACGCATGTCGGGGCTGAAGCCGCCGACTTACAACATCTTTGAGCATTGAAAACTTCACAGGGCCGAATCAATAGGCGCTTTGCAGTCGTAGCCGGAAAAGGGTTGATCTGAGACCATCAATGACTGCGGGCTACAGCGACCGAATACCAGTTTGAGCGCGAGAAACGCCCGTTCACCGGGTGTTTTCACGCAGGCGGTCCGGGTGGTTTTGACACGACAATGTCAACAACCAAAATCTGGAGTGTTCAATGAAGTCCGCATTCAAATTTGCCTCCTTGGCCCTGTGCGCGGCCGGGTTGGCCACAGGTGCACATGCCCAAAACCGCGAAGTGAACATCATTTGCTCAGCCCAGGCGGCCTGGTGCAGCATGATCGCCGTCACGTTTGAGAAAAGCCAGGGCATCAAGGTCAACATGACGGCCAAGGGCTCGGGCGAGGCGCTGGCGCAGATCGTGGCCGAAAAAGCCAACCCCAAGACCGACATCTGGTTTGGCGGCACGGGTGACCCGCACCTGCAGGCGGCCGAACAAAACCTGAGCCTCGAATACAAATCTCCCACACTGCCCAAGTTGCACGACTGGGCGCAAAAGCAGGCTGCGCAGTCGGGCTACAAAACCGTGGGCATTTATTCCGGCCCGTTGGGCTTTGGCTACAACACCGAACTGCTGGCCAAGAAAAAACTGCCTGTGCCCAAGACCTGGGGTGACCTGCTCAAGCCTGAATACAAGGGCGAAATCCAGTCGGCCAACCCTGCTTCCAGCGGCACGGCCTACACCATGATCGCCACGTTGGTGCAGCTCATGGGCGAAGACAAGGCGTTTGACTACCTCAAGGCCTTGCACAAAAACATTGGCACCTACACCCGCTCGGGCACCGGCCCCATCAAGGCGGTGGCGCGGGGCGAGACGGCGGTGTCCATCAGCTTTGTGCACGACGGCCCCGGCGAAAAAGCCCAGGGCTTCCCGCTGGAGACCATCACCCCGGCCGATGGCACAGGCGCCGAGATCGGTTCCATGTCCATCGTGCGCGGCAGCCGCAATCTCGAGGCGGCCAAAAAGTTCTATGAATGGGCGCTGACCCCCTCAGCGCAAGCCCTGGGCGCAGCCACACTGCAATTTCAGCTGCCGTCCAACAAGGCCACGCAGGTCGATCCCCGCGTGCCCGACTTCCGCAAGATCAAGCTGATCAACTACGACTACGCCAAATACGGCCAGACGGCCGAGCGCAAGCGCCTGATCCAGCGCTGGGAAAAAGACGTCAACAGCCTGCCGCGCTGAAGGCTTTACACCATGAATCCAGCGCTGCGTTTGCGGCGCGCATTGCAAGGGTGGGTCGTGTTTGGCCTGCTGGGCTTTGTGCTGCTGCCTTGGTATTTCCTGCAACAAATGTCTTTGGCCGAGGCCATGCCCGGCATCTGGGCCGTGACTGAGGCCGGGGCCGAAACGGGCAGCGCCTGGGTGCAGGCGGCGCAGCACGGGCGGCCCTGGTTGTGGTCGGGGTTGGCGGGTTTGCTGGTCTGCGGCCTGGCCGTGGTGCGGGCCTGGCCCGCACGCATGCAAGGCGGCTTGCTGTTGCTGGGCAGCCTGATTGGTTTATTGGGCCTTATGGGCAGTGGCTTTGCCATTGGCGCCACGGGCTGGTCGTTTGCCTCACTGGAAACCGTGTGGGGCGCTTTGCCCACCGGCCAATACGGTATGGGCTGGGGTGCTGCGGTGGTGCTGCTCAGCCTGGTGGTGTTGCTGGGGGCTGGGCTGGCCCGGCTGGGCGCGTTTCGGGGTGATGTGTTTGTGGCCGCTGCCGTGGTGGGCTGCACCGCGTTGCTGGCGCTGTTTGTGGTGTACCCGGTGCTGCGCTCGCTCGTGGCCGCCTGGGTGGACGATGCCGGGGCTTATGCCTGGGCGCACCTGCTGGAGCGTGTGGCCACCGAGCGGGTGTGGGGCCTGGGCTGTGTGCAAGGGGCAGGGCGCTGCGGTGTGGCCTGGAACACCTTGTGGCTGGCCCTCATCACCGCCACGGGCACCACCGTCATGGGCACCTTGCTGGCCCTGTGGGCCGAGCGGGGTGGCACGCGGCTGGCCAAACCGCTCAATATTTTGGCCATGCTGCCCATCATCACGCCGCCCTTTGTGGTGGGGCTGGGCTTGATTTTGTTGTTTGGCCGTGCGGGCCTGTTCAACCAGGGTTTGGAGTGGGCCTTGGGCATTGAGCCCGGGCGCTGGTTTTATGGCGTGTTGGGCATTTGGCTGGCGCAAATGTTCGCCTTCACGCCGATTGCTTTCATGATCATGCGCGGTGTGGTGCAGGGCGTGAGTCCGAGCATGGAAGAGGCCGCGCAAACCCTGCGGGCCAGCCGCATGCAAACCTTCTGGACTGTCACGCTGCCGCTGCTCAAGCCCGGGCTGGCCAATGCGTTTTTGGTGGGCTTCATCGAAAGCATGGCCGATTTTGGCAACCCGATCATCGTGGGCGGGCAATACGCGGTGCTGTCCACCGAAATCTTCTTTGCTATCGTGGGTGCGGCGCTCGACCCCGGCATGGCCGCTGCGCTGGCGCTGGTGCTCACGGTGTTTGCGCTGGCGGTGTTTTTGGTGCAGCGCCGGGTGTTGGCGGGCAGCAGTTTCACCACCGTGTCGGGCAAGGGCGATGCGGGTGTGGCCCTGGCTTTGCCGCCTGCGGTGCTGCGGGTGTGCCGCAGCGTGGCGGGGCCGTGGCTTGTATTCACCGTGGTGGTGTATTTGTTTGCCTTGGCGGGCGGCTTTGTGCAGACCTGGGGGCGTGATTTCACGTTCACGCTGGGCCATTTCAAAACTGCGTTTGACGTGCAGTACGGTGAATTTGGTTGGGTGTTTGCGGGCACGGCCTGGAAGTCGCTCTTTACTACGCTCAGCCTCTCGGCCATGGCCGCGCCCCTTTGTGCGGGTGTGGGCTTGTTGATTGCCTGGCTGCTGGCGCGTACCGAATTCCGGGGCAAGGCGGCGTTCGAGTTTTCTGCGCTGCTCACCTTTGCCGTGCCGGGCACGGTGCTGGGCGTGAGCTACATCCTGGCCTTCAATGTGCCGCCGGTGGAGCTGACGGGCACCGGCTTGGTCATTGTGTTGTGCTTTGTGTTCCGCAATTTGCCGGTGGGCGTGCGGGCGGGCACAGCGGCCTTCAAGCAGCTCGACCGTTCGCTGGATGAAGCCTCGCAAATGCTGCGCGCCAGCACCCTGACCACGCTGCGCCGGGTGGTGCTGCCGCTGCTCAAACCCGCGCTGGTGGCGGCGCTGGTCTACAGCTTTGTGCGTTCCATGACCACGGTGTCGGCGGTGATCTTTCTGGTCACGGCGCAATACGAGCTGGCCACCACCTACATCATTGGCCGGGTGGGCAATGGCGACTATGGCGTGGCGCTGGCTTATTGCACGGTGCTCATGGTGCTCATGTCGGCCATCACCTGGGGCATTCAAAAGCTGGTGGGCCAACGGCAGTTGGGGCGGCGTGCCACAGCCACCCCAACGGCTTGATACAAGGATTCAAAACCATGGGCATTCAATTCAAACAAGTCACCAAACGCTATGGCGGTACCGACTCGCCACTGGTGGTGCAGGGCATCGACTTTGCCGTGCCCAAGGGCAGCTTGACCACGATCCTCGGGCCATCGGGCTGCGGCAAGACCACCACCTTGCGCATGATCGCCGGGCTGGAAGCGCCCACGGGCGGGCAGATCGTGATCGACGGTGTGGACGTGACGCACCTGGGGCCGTCCGAGCGCAATGTGAGCATGGTGTTTCAAAGCTATGCGCTGTTCCCGCACATGAACGTGATCGGCAATGTGCGCTACGGGCTGGATGTGAGCGGTGTGCACAAAACGGAAGCCCTGGAGCGTGCCCACAAAAGTCTGGCTCTGGTGGGCCTGGCGGGTTACGAAGAGCGCCTGCCCAGCGAACTCTCGGGCGGGCAGCAGCAGCGCGTGGCCCTGGCCCGCGCTCTGGTGCTGGAGCCCTCGGTTTTGTTGTTTGACGAGCCGCTGTCCAACCTCGACGCCCGCCTGCGCCGGTCCATGCGCGACGAAATCCGCCACCTGCAGCAGCGCCTGGGCCTCACGGTGGCCTATGTCACGCACGACCAAAGCGAAGCCCTGGCCGTGAGCGACCAGATCATCGTCATGGAGGCCGGGCGCATCGCCCAAGCGGGCACGCCGCAAGACCTGTACGAACGGCCCGCATCGGCTTTTGTGGCGGGCTTCATGGGCGAGGCGGTGCTGTTCGATGGGCTGGCCGATGGCTCGGTGCAGCTGGGGCCGCTGCGCCTGCTGCCGCGCCATGCCGTGGCCCCGGGCGCGGTACGGGCGGCGGTGCGGCCTGAGGCCTGGTTGGTCGGGCGCGAACTGCTGGGCGGCGAAAGCCTGCCGGGCAGCTTGTCTGCTGAACTCAAGCAATGGTCTTACCTGGGCAGCTTTGTGGAGCTGAGCTTTGACACCGAACTGGGCCCGGTGTTTGTCGTCTCGCCCGAAGTCGAGCGCGACTGGCACATCGGCCAGGTGCTGGCCCTGAGCTTGCCGGGGCGCGGTGTTTCGGTGGTGGCGGTTTGATGGCTTGGGGAACTGTAGGTCGGCGGCTTCAGCCCCGACATGGCTTGCTCCGGCACATGCTGCATGTCGGGGCTAAAGCCACCGACCTGCGAGATGACTGAGCTCTCACATTTCGAGCTTCAGTGAGCCGCTAACATTTGTCGGAGCTGAAGCGCTGACCTACAGACCGCTTGAGCGGTCCACAAAGAAAGGTATTCAATGAGCCAAGACGTGGTGTTCGATTTGGGCGGTGTGGTGTTTCGCTGGCAGCCGCTGGTGCTGCTGCAAGAGCTGTTCCCAACGCAAGTGCGCCATGAGGCCGACGCGCGCGAATGGGCCAGCCAGATTTTTCAGACCTTTCACCCCGAGGCCGACTGGGCGCTGTTTGACCTGGGCCAGATCGAACCCGAGCCGCTGGCCAAGCGCATCGCCCAGCGCACCGGCTTGGCCGAGGCCGATTTGCTGCACCTGATCGCCAACATCCCGCCGCATCTGCAACCGATCCCGGGCACGGTGGATTTGATTCACGCGCTGAAAGCCCAAGGCCACCGGCTGTACTACCTGTCCAACATGCCTGCGGGCTATGCCGACCATCTGGTGGGAAACAACAGCTTTTTCAGCCAGTTTGACGACGGCATCTTTTCAGCGCATGTGCAGCAGATCAAGCCGCTGCCGGATATTTTTGCCACCGCGCAAGAGCGCTGGCCGCTGCGCGGCGTTCCGGTGTTCATTGACGATGTGCAGCACAACATCGACGCTGCGCACCGTCACGGCTGGCAGGGCATCCGGTTTGAAACGCCGGGGCAGGTGAGGGCGGAGTTGGTGGGGCGGGGGTACTTGGTGGGGTGAGGGGGCGACAACCTGCGCAAGGCTGCGAGCGAAGTGTTCGGCGAGGACAATTTCGTCGCGCAGATCATTTGGCAGAAGGTGTTCTCTCCTAAAAATAGCGCGCGCTGGTTCTCCGAGGATCATGATTACATCCTGGTCTACGCAAAGACTGGCGACAGTTGGACCCCCAATCTGCTGCCTCAAACTGAAGAGATGATCGCCAGGTATAAAAACCCTGACAACGATTCTCGCGGCGTATGGCAGTCGGACAAGACGCACAGCGGCTACTTCTCTATCGACAAGAAGAGCAAGCGGTTGGTTGACCCCGATGTGGAAAAACGTGGCGAGAACGCAGGGCTGTCGAGCGACGTGGACGCGTATGACTTGATTTTGAAAAACAAAGAGCGCTTGTTGTCGATGGCCGAGCCTGTGCGCTTCATCTTTTCGCACTCAGCATTGCGCGAAGGTTGGGACAACCCCAATGTGTTTGTGATCTGCACGCTCAAGCACAGCGACAACACGATTTCTCGCCGCCAAGAAGTGGGCCGCGGCCTGCGCTTGTGTGTGAACCAAAACGGCGACCGCGTGGACCACCCAGCCATCGTCCACGATGTGAACGTGTTGACCGTGGTCGCCAGCGAGAGCTACAAGAACTTTGTGGCTGCGCTGCAAAAAGACATCAGCGAATCATTGTCAGAGCGGCCCAAGGTGGCCGACAAGGCTTACTTTGTGGGCAAGGTTCTGCAGACGCCAACAGGCCCTGTGACCTTGACGGACGAACAAGCCACCGACATTGAGTTTTACTTGATCCAAAACGGTTACGTTGACCGTAAACGCAACATCACCGAGAAGTACCACCAAGCCAAAGCCGATGGAACCTTGGCTCCATTGCCCGATGACTTGCTGCCCATGGCTGAGCAGGTGATTAAGTTGGTGGACTCTGTGTTCAGCGAAGGCCAGATGATGCAGCCTGCAGACGGGCGCAAAGCCAAGAAGCTGGTGCCCAATGCCAACTTCGATAAGCAAGAGTTCAAGGCGTTGTGGAATCGAATCAATCACAAGGCGGCCTACAGCGTGCACTTTGATTCGGCAGAGTTGGTGCAAAAAGCTATTGCGGCGATCAACGATAAAGATGGCAAGGTTGGCCTGCGTGTGACACCGCTGCAGTACACGATTCAGCGTGGTGAACAGATCGAACAGATTACCGCGGATGGCTTGCAAAGTGGAAATGCTTTTGTGTTGAAAGCGACCCAGACTGAAAACAACAAGATTTCAGTCCATTCAGCGGTGAAATACGACCTGATTGGCAAGCTGGCCGAAGGCACAGTACTCACTCGGCGCACCATCGCAGATATCCTCAATCGTGTGAATGCGGCCGTATTTGCTCAGTACAAATTGAACCCGGAGAGTTTCATTGCAGAAGCCATTCGGGTGATCAATGAGCAAAAAGCCACCGTGATCATTGAGCACTTGGCCTATGACACGGTCGAAGAGACCTTTGATCTGGACATCTTTACCGCAGGCCAGACCAAGCAAGACCTGAGCAAAGCGGGCAACAAACTGGAGCGGCACATTTACGACTACGTGCTGACCGACTCGAACATCGAGCGCCAGTTTGTGGAGGAGCTGGATACCAGCAAAGATGTGGTGGTCTACGCCAAATTGCCAAGGGGTTTTTTGATCCCCACACCCGTGGGCGACTACAACCCCGATTGGGCAATCTCGTTCAAAGACGGCAACATCAAGCACATTTACTTTGTGGCTGAGACCAAAGGCTCCATGTCCACCATGGACCTGCGCCCATTGGAGGCCACCAAGATTGAGTGCGCCCGCAAGTTTTTTGCGGAAGTGAATAAGAAATTTGCACCCGAAAACGTGAAGTACGACGTGGTGAACAGCTTCGGTAAGCTGATGGAGCTGGTGAAGTAAAAAGAACATCAAATTTCAGGGAAAAATATGACAAAACACCTTTTGATCTTGGGCGCAGGAGTCGACCGAACGAGTGGCATTGACTTTCCGCTGGCCAACACTTTATTGGCAGATGTGACGCGCTATCTCGATGGTCCCGGCAAAGATGTCGAGACGGCACTGCGCGGCATGCTTCCCGGATTGCGATTCAACTTCAACAGCATGATTGCTCGGGCGGTCGATAAAATTGCAACCAGGGAACCCCATGAGCAGAAGGCCATGGTTCAACGGGTGCAGGATGCCATTGCACATCTTGGGCAAGACCAAGATGGCATCCGAAAGCATGGTGAACTCATCATTCGCCTGTTCAACAAGCTGGCCACCATCGCACAAGAAAGTCAGCTTGATGCAGATACAGAGGCTTTGATTCGCGAGGTGTTCCCGAAGGATGCCGATGAACTCATCGACAGCGATTCGATCCTTGATATTCACAAGCTCTCGCTGTCCGATACCTTCAAGACGGTGTTAAAGCGTACCTTGAAGTTGGGACTCAGTTCTGAGCGTCACGAAGTTGCGGCCGCACTTGGTGCAGATATGCTCAATATTGAGACCTTGCTGATCGAAAAATTCTTAGGCTTCTACAACGACAAGCCGAACGACATCAAAAATTACCTGTACATCGCATGGGCGCTATGGGCGTACCTTGTCGCAAAACAAAGAGAAGTTCTTGACGCGCATGTTGATAGTCCGTTGCCGTTTTATGGCAAGGTGCCTGACGATCTCCGGGCGATTACGCTGAACTACACCGCGTTTTTGGAGCAGAGCCTTGGCAGTACAAAAACCATTTACTTTCACGGCGGCCTGAGCGACTACGTCCGCATGGACACTCGTGATCTGCTTCCGGTTGATGACATTCTCAATTGCGACCCTGCACAATTTATTCGAGATGTTGTGACCCCGAACATTGATGTCAGTGCCGATGACATCCGACAGCAGCGGCATGTGATTCCAGCATTGGTTCCTCCGCTTCGGCTGAAGCCGATTCTTTCTCACCGGTACATTGAGCTTTGGAGTCAAGCATCCGAGTGGGTCGGTGAAGCGGAGCATGTTGTCGTCGTAGGATATTCGTTCAACAACGCTGACGAGCACTTCAACGATATCTTGCGGTGTCATCCTGATCGCCGGATTGACATCGTGGTTCCAGAAGCGATGTCAGAGCAATTCGTGGCCAGAATGGAAAAGGTGTTCGGGACTGCTGCGAATCAGTACAGCAAAATTAAGGTCAACGGCTTCGATGCGCTGAAGGCAAAGAAGATTCGATTGATTGCTGCGAAGGCGGGCGATATCAGTCTTGCGGATCTTTTTGGAAGCTAATTTGGTTCGTTTGCGGCAATACGAATGTCAGCTCAGTGCCCCATGCCCCAAAGCCCTCTCCCGACTCCCCGCCAGCGCCTTCGCATCCGGCGCTGACAAATCCCACCCCTGCATGTGCCCGAGGCTGATATCGGTCAGCGCCTCGATCCACTGCGCGTGGTTGTTCAGGCAGGGGATGTAGCGGAAGCTTTCGCCGCCTGCGTGCACAAAGGCTTCTTGCGCTTCTTGCTGGATTTCTTCCAGCGTTTCCAGGCAGTCGCTGGTGAAGCCCGGGCAGATCACGTCTACCTTTTTCACGCCTTGCTGTGCCAGCGCAATCAGCGTGGGCTCGGTGTAGGGCTCCAGCCATTTGGCTTTGCCAAAGCGTGACTGGAAAGTGAGTTTGTATTGGTCTTTGCTCAGGCCCAGCGCCTCGGCCAGCAGGCGGCCGGTTTTCAGGCATTCGCAGTGGTAGGGGTCGCCCAGGTGCAGTGTGCGTTCGGGCACGCCATGGAAACTCATCACCAGTTTTTCGGCTTGGCCGTGGGTGGCCCAGTGTTCGCGCACGGTTTGGGCCAGCGCGGCGATGTAGCGCGGGTCGTCGTGGTAGCGGTTGACAAAGCGCATTTCGGGGATCAGCCGGGTTTTCAGGCCCCAGCGGTAGACCGCATCGAACACGCTGGCGGTGGTGGTGCCGCTGTATTGCGGGTAGGCGGGCACGATCAGCACGCGCTGCACACCTTCGGCCTTGAGGGCATTCAGCTGCTCGGGGATCGACGGCTGGCCGTAGCGCATGGCGTAGCGCACCGTGACGCTGTGGCCGCGCTCTTGCAGGGCGGTGCCCAGTGATTGGGCTTGTTGTTCGGTGAAGACTTTGAGCGGCGAGCCGCCTGCCGTCCAGATGCTGGCGTATTTGGCGGCCGACTTCTTGGGGCGCACCCGCAAGATGATGCCGTGCAGGATCAGCCACCAGATGGGCTTGGGGATCTCGACCACGCGGCCATCGCCCAAAAACTCGGCCAGGTAGCGGCGCAGGGCCGGGGCGGTGGGGCATCGGGTGTGCCCAGGTTGCAATACAGAATGGCCGTCTTGGGCGACTGGCCATGGGTGTAGGTGGGTTCTTTGTTGAAAGCCATGTCGGGTATTCTCCCTCACCATGCTTGACCTCTCCCGCATCCGCGCCATCACCCTCGATCTGGACGACACGCTGTGGCCCGTCTGGCCCACCATCCACCGCGCCGAAACGGTGCTGACCGACTGGCTGACCCAGCACGCGCCCGCCACGGCGGCGCTGTCCCATCAGTCCGAGGTCAAAAAAGCCGTCCGCGCCGAGATCAACGCCCGCCATGCCGACCGGGCACATGACCTGTCTTTTTTGCGGCTGGAGGCGATCCGGGCGCTGCTGCTGCAAGCCGGTGACCCGGCGCATCTGGCCGAGCCCGCGTTCGAGGCTTTTTTTGCCGAGCGCCAGCGGGTCGATTTGTTTGACGATGCCTTGCCTGCCTTGGCCTTTTGGAGCCAGCGCTACCCGGTGGTGGCGCTGTCGAATGGGAACGCCGACGTGCACCGCGTGGGCATTGGCCAGCACTTTCATGCCAGCGTGAGCGCCAAATCGCTGGGCGTGGCCAAGCCGGATTTGCGAATTTTTGTGGCGGGCGCGCAGGCCGCAGGCGTGCACCCGCACGAGGTGCTGCACATTGGCGACGATGCCCACCTGGACTGCGTGGGTGCGCTGGCCGCAGGCATGCAGGTGGCCTGGGTCAACCGCGAAGGCCACGCCTGGAGCCACGGCGACACCCGCCCACACCTGGACGTGCGAGACTTGCACGCGCTGTGTGCCTGCTGGCCTGGATACATGGCGTAAGTCGGTGACTGTAGGTCGGCGGCTTTAGCCCCGACATGAACCTGCGCCTAGCCCACTAATGTCGGACCTGAAGGTACCGACCTACGGGGTAGACTGACTGTAGGTCGGTGGCTTCAGCCCCGACATCAACGTCCACCCAGCCCACAAATGTCGGACCTGAAGGTACCGACCTGCGGGGAAAACTTGTTGCAGGTCGGCGGCTTTAGCCCCAACGAAAAGTTTGTGCAAGATGAACACAAGGAGACTGAAATGACTTTGAAGATTTACGGCATTGGCGCTTCCCGCGCAGCCCGCCCCATCTGGACCGCGCTCGAATTGGGCGTGCCGTTTGAGCACATCGCTATACCTTATGCCGGTGGTGCGACCCGCACGCCCGAGTTTTTGGCGATCAACCCCAACGGGCACATTCCTGCCCTGGTGGACGAGCGGCCTGAAGGCGCTGTCACGGTTTGGGAAAGTATGGCCTGCGCGCTCTACATTGCCCGCGTGCACGGCCAGGCCGATGGCCAGTCGATTGCGCCCGCCACGCCGCGCGAAGAGGCCGAGGCCCTGCGCTGGAGTTTCTGGACCGTGACCGAAATGGAGGCGGATGCGCTGACGGTGCTGATGCACCGCATGGCCATGCCCGAAGACCAGCGCAAACCTGAGCTGGCCGACAAAGCCGAGTCCCGCCTGAAAGTGCCGCTGGCCGTGCTGGAAAAGCACCTCCAAGCGCAGAACGCCAAAGGCGAGGCTTATTTGGCGGCTAACCGTTTCACCGTGGCCGACGTGTGCGTGGCCAGCGTGGCCAGCTGGCTGCGCCCCGCTGCGGCGCTGCTGGCGCAGTACCCGGCGGTGGCCACTTGGCTGCACGCCTGCGTGGAGCGGCCAGCGCAAAAGCAGGCGCGTGCCATGAAGTAAGGCCTGCTGGTTTGGGCCGTCAGGCCCACCAGCCTGCGGGGTGTCGTGCCAGGGCCATGCCCACCATGCTCAGCACCACCGCCAACGCGGCGATGAAAAACGCCAGACGTGAGCCGCGTGTGCGCCCACGCTTGAGCGCAAAGGACCCCAGCACGATGTAGACCACCAGCAGCACCAGCTTGGCACCCAGCCAGGTTTGCTGGAGTGGGTGATAGCCCAGCAGTGTCCACAAGCCGACGCCCGCCAACAGCAGCGGCACATCGATGGCCACACTCAAGATGCGCCAGAACGGCCGCATCGGCCAAGCGTGCAAGGCGCTCACGCCCAGGCCCCGCGCCACAAACAGCGCAATGCTCGCGCTGACGCAAGCGCGGTGCAGGTGCAGCAGGGCAGGGTAGAGCCAGGGCTGGTTGCTCAGCAGATCGTTCATGCCCCGGAGGGTAGCAGCTCTCCAGTCGGTGTCAGCAGGTGCCGCACCAGTTCGGCCACGCTGCGGATCTGCTCGCCAAAGGGCAGGCGTCCGGCTCCTCTAAAGAACAGGCCGCGCTCGGCGTCGCCGTCCATCGCATGGCCCAGTTGCTGGTCGATGCAGAACTGGCCGATGCCCGAAATGCCATCGCGCAGGCCGCAGGTTTGCAGACAGTCGAACGACATATTGCATTTGGCCTTGGGGTGGGCGCGTTCCTGCAGGATGGGCAGGATGCGCAGGTATTTGTCCAGCCAGGGCGTGCGCACGGCGCGGGCGGGCAGTCCGGCCACGCTGGTGAATTCCACAATGTCTTGCGGCCCAGCCTGCGCCAGGATGCGTTTGAACACGTCAGACGCGTCGCATTCCTCGGTCACGGCAAAGGCGGTACCCAGCTGGACGCCGGCCGCCCCCAAGCCTTGCAGGCGCACGATGTCGGCGTGGCTGTCGATACCGCCTGCGGCGATCAGCGGGATGTCTCGCTCGTAGCCCGCTTGTTTGAAGAACTCGCGCACCTGCGGAATCACCACGTCAAAGTCAAAGCGCGCATCGCCCAGGTCGGCCACTTTGGCCGCACCCAGGTGGCCACCGGCCAGGCGTGGGTTCTCGATCACGATGGCGTCGGGCAGGCGGCCTTTCTTTTCCCATTTGCGCACCAGCAGCTGCACGCCACGGGCATCCGACAGGATGGGGATCAGCGCCACCTCAGGGTGCTCGCGGGCCAGTTCGGGCAGGTCCAACGGCAGGCCCGCGCCCACCACCAGCGCGTCGGCACCGCTCTCCAGCGCCTGCTTCACATAGGCTTCGTAGGCGCTGAGCGCCTTCATCACGTTCACCGCGATCGCGCCCCGGCCTTGCGAGGCTGCTCGGGCGCTGTGGATTTCGCGGTCCAGTGCGGTCAGGTTGGCGGCGTCGATCAACTCGCGCGCATCGGGCTCCTTGTCCAGGTGCGCGGTTTGGGCCATCAGGTCCGGATGGCGGCGGCGCAGGTCCACCGATGAAATCGTGCCCATGCCGCCGAGCCGGGCCACAGCCGCAGCCAGCCCGGAGGCCGACACGCCCACGCCCATGCCACCTTGCACGATGGGCAGCAGGGTTTTGCCTTTGATCTGCAGCGGGCGCAGGCCCGCCGCTTCGGCCCGGGCCCGCCAGTCGACTGGCGTGACGTTCAGCGCGGTGTTGATCGCGGTGTTGTCCATCTCAGTGCTGCGCCTGGCCTTCAAACACCGGGAACAGCAGGTTGTTTTCGGTGTGGATGTGCTCGATCAGGTCTTCGGTCAGGCGTGCGGTGCCCGCGTACAGCGCTTGCCAGGTGTTGCAGGCGCCTGCAGGGGGCTGGTGCTGCTGGGTCAGCTCGGCCAGCCGTTCGATCTGCGCGCCGTGGCTTACATGCTCGTGGCGCATCATGCCAATCGGGTGCACCACCATCGGGTGGCCGCCCTGTTTGAGCAAAGGGAACAGGATCTGTTCTTCTTTGGCCATGTGTTCCAGCAGTTCCTGCTCCATGGTTTCCAGGTGGTCGGCCAGGCCGCGTGGCACTTGCGGGTGGTCGCGGTGCACGGCTTCAACGCGGCGGGCCATGCGGATCAGCTCGGGCAGTTGCTGGCGGTGCACCTCGTGGTAGCGCTGCAGGATGTGGTCAATCAGCGCTGTCGGCGAGGGCGCTGCGGGCAGCTCGGCTTGATGTTCCAGCGCCTGGATGGCTTGAAGCACCTGCTCGGTGTCCAGCCCTTTGTCGGCACAGGCTTTGGCCAAGGGCTGTTGTCCACCGCAGCAAAAGTCGAGTTTGAGCTTGCGAAAGATGGCGGTTGCGCCGGGAATCTGGACGGCGATGGAGCCGATGCTTTGTTGGGATTGGATGGCTGAAGTCATGGCATTTCCTTTAAATATTCATTGGACATGAATCTATTATGGGATAAGATTCATTCGTTGTGAATATTTACCATGCTGCGCTTCAGGTCTTTGCCGTGCCATGTGCTGGCGTCCGGACGCCAAATGAGGCACGCTGTGGTGGGTTTTGTCTGGAGATGTGACATGGATTTCTCGCCGTCGCCCCAAGCACGCCAGTGGCACGAACGCCTGCAGGCCTTCATGGACCGCTACCTCTTGCCGTACAACGCGGCTTGGCACCAGTGCGTGAAAGACGGCGTGTTTCCGCCGCCGTTCATGGATGACCTGAAAGCGCTGGCGCAGGAAGAAGGCTTGTGGAACCTGTTTTTGCCGGGCTTGCAGGCGAACGAGCCAGGCACGGGCCTTGGCCACCTGGACTACGCCCCGCTGGCCGAAACCATGGGCCGTTTGCCTTGGGCGGCCGAGGTCTTCAATTGCAACGCGCCCGACAGCGGCAACATGGAACTGCTGCACCGCTTTGCCAGCGATGCCCAAAAGCAGACTTGGCTGGCCCCCTTGCTGCGCGGCGAAATCCGCTCGGCCTTTGCCATGTCCGAGCCCGATGTGGCTTCGTCTGACCCCACCAATCTGCAAACCACCTTGCGTGCTGACGGCGATGACTGGGTTTTGAATGGCCGCAAATGGTTCATCACCGGCGCGGCGCACCCGTGTTGCCAGGTGTTGATCGTGATGTGCCGAAACGCGGATGCGCCTGAGCAGGCCGCACACCAGCAGCACAGCATGGTGTTGGTGCCGCTGAACACGCCGGGCGTTGAGGTGGTGCGCAACATCCCGGTGGTGCACCACTTGGCACCCGAAGGCCATTGCGAAATCGTGTTCCGTCAGGTGCGCGTGCCCAAAGACCATTTGCTGGGCGCATGGGGGCAGGGCTTTGCCATGGCGCAAGCGCGGCTGGGGCCGGGGCGGGTGCACCACTGCATGCGCACCATCGGCCAGTGCGAGCTTGCGCTGGAGATGGCCACCGAACGGGCGCTGGAGCGCAGCGCCTTTGGCAAGCATTTGTCTGACCAGTCCAATGTGCAGGATTGGCTGGCCGAGTCCCGGCTGGAGATCGACCAGGCTCGGCTTTTGGTGCTCAAGACCGCCTGGATGCTCGATGTGGGCCAGGCACCTGCCGCCGAGTTGCGCGCCCAGGTCTCGGCCATCAAGGTCGTGGCGGCGCGGCTGCAAACCCGCGTGGTTGACCGCGCCATGCAGGTCTTTGGGGCCATGGGCCTGTCGCCCGACACGCCGCTGGCGTATTTCTGGACCTGGGGCCGCGCCATGCACCTGATGGACGGCCCTGATGAAGTCCATTTGCGCACCCTGGCCCGGCACGAGCTGCACAAAGCGCGTGAGCGCATGGGGCAAACCGCCGCCTACTTCACAACGCCCGAGCAAATGCGTGCACCGCCGCACCTGTCGGCTTGATGCACGGAAAAAAAACCTTTTTTGAAGGAAACACCTCATGAACCGCCTTGCTGAAGATCCCCGTTTGACGAACACCCTGCTCACCTTGCCACCCCAGCCCATCAGCACCGATGTGCTGCGCGAAAAGTACCTCAAGGACGGTGAAACCAACATCGAGCAGCTCTACGACCGTGTGGCCCGAGCGCTCGCCAGTGTGGAAAAGCCCGAGCTGCGTGCGCAATACGAAGCCCAATTTCGCCGCAACTTGGACGCGGGTGCCATTGGGGCAGGCCGCATCATGAGCGCGGCGGGCACCGGCATCCAGGCCACGCTGATCAACTGCTTTGTGCAACCGGTGGGCGACTGCATCCAGGGCACCGACGACGACGGCTACCCCGGCATCTATGAAGCGCTGCGCGAAGCTGCCGAGACCATGCGCCGTGGCGGTGGCGTGGGCTATGACTTCTCGCGCATCCGCCCCAAGGGCGCGTGCGTCAAGGGCACGGCGTCCACCGCGTCGGGCCCCTGCAGCTACATCAATGTGTTTGACCAATCGTGCGCCACGGTCGAAAGCGCCGGTGCGCGGCGCGGCGCGCAAATGGGCGTGCTGCGCATCGACCACCCCGATGTGCTGGAGTTCATCACCGCCAAGCGCACGCCGGGCCGCTGGAACAACTTCAACGTCTCGGTGGGCGTGACCGATGCTTTCATCACCGCAGTGCAGCAAGACACCGACTGGGCGCTGGTGCACCCGGCCGAGCCGGGGGCCGAGCAGATTCAGCAAGGTGCCCATGCCCGAGCCGACGGCCAATGGGTTTACCGCACGCTGCCCGCCCGCGAGCTGTGGGACACCATCATGAAGTCGGCCTACGACTTTGCCGAGCCCGGCATCCTGTTTCTGGACCGCATCCAGACCGACAACAACCTGCGCGCGGTCGAATCGATCAACGCGACCAACCCCTGTGTGACGGCCGACACCTGGGTCATGACCGACAGTGGCGCTCGGCAGGTGAGTGAGTTGATTGGCCAGCCCTTCAAGGCCCTGGTCAACGGCCAGGCGTATCCGGTGGAGAGCGCAGGCTTTTTTGCCACCGGCACCAAGCCGGTGCTGGCGCTGCAAACCCGCGAAGGCCAACGCCTGCGCCTCACGGCCGACCACCGCGTGCGCCGCGTGGCGCAGCAAACCCGCTACACCCAGACGCTGGACTGGACCCCAGCAGGGCGCTTGCAGCCGGGTGACCAGATCGTGCTGAACGACCACCGCGCTGCTTTGGGCTGGGACGGCCCGGGCACCGAGGCGCAGGGTTACCTGATGGGCCTGCTGATTGGCGACGGCACGCTCAAGGCCGACAAAGCCGTGATTTCGGTCTGGGCACCCGAGCTGCGCGCCGTGGGGCAGGGCGCTGCCGTGGTGGCCCGCAGCGGTGCTGATGGCGTGATCGAAGCGGCCGAGGCCGCCATGGCGAGCCTGCCGCAGCGTGCCGACTTTGCGGGGTTTCAGCGTCCGGTGGCTGGGCGCGGCGAGCGCCGCATGGCCAGTGCCAGCCTGCGTGACCTGGCCCTGAGCCTGGGTCTCAAGCCCGGTGCCAAGACCCTCACGCCCGAGATCGAGCGCCAGTCGTCGGGCTTTTATGCGGGCCTGCTGCGCGGCCTGTTCGATGCCGATGGCAGCGTGCAGGGCAGCCAGAGCAAAGGCGTGAGCGTGCGCCTGTCGCAAAGCGACGAAGCCCTGCTGCGCAGCGCCCAGCGCATGCTGCAACGCCTGGGCGTCGTGAGCACGCTCTACACCGAACGCCGCCCCGCTGGTTTGCGCTTGTTGCCCAACGGCAAAGGCGAGCAGCAAGCCTACGAAACCCAAGCCCAGCACGAACTCGTCATCAGTGGCGAAAACCTGCGCACCTTTGCCGAGCGCGTGGGCTTTGCCGACACCGACAAGGCCGAACGCCTGCAGGCGGCGCTGGCTGGCTACAAACGCGACCTCAACCGTGAGCGCTTTACCGTCACCGTTTCGGCCCTGGTGCCCTGTGGCGAGGAGCCGGTCTACGACGTGACGGTGAGCGATGTGCATGCCTTTGACGCCAATGGCCTGGTGGTGCACAACTGCGGTGAACAACCCCTGCCGCCCTATGGCTGCTGCGATCTGGGCCCGATCATCCTGCCCAAGTTTGTGCGCCACGCCTTTGGCCACGGCGGTTCGGCCAGCTTTGACTTTGAGGGCTTTGCGCAAAGCGTGGCGCTGCAGGTGCGGGCGCTGGACAACGTGCTCGAACTCACCCACTGGCCGCTGCCCCAGCAGCAGCAAGAGGCGCAGGCCAAGCGCCGCATTGGCGTGGGCTTTACGGGCTTGGGCGATGCGCTGGTGATGCTGGGCCTGCCCTACAACGCGCCCGAAGGCCGCGAGATGGCGCGCCGCATTGCCGAGTGCATGCGCGATGCGGCCTACACCGCATCGGTCGCGCTGGCGCAAGAGAAGGGCGTTTTTCCGCTGTTGGATGCCAACACCTACCTGGCCGAAGGCACCTTTGCCAGCCGCTTGCCCGACGAGATCAAAAAACAGATCAAGAAGCACGGCCTGCGCAACAGCCACCTGCTGTCCATCGCGCCCACCGGCACCGTGAGCCTGGCCTTTGCCGACAACGCCTCCAATGGCATCGAACCCGCCTTCAGCTGGACCTACACCCGCAAAAAGCGCGAAGCCGACGGCTCGCGCAGCGAATACGAGGTGCAGGACCACGCCTACCGCCTGTACCAGGCGCTGGACGGTGACACGGCCCAACTGCCGCCCGCCTTTGTGGGCGCGTTGGAGATGAGCGCCGAAGACCACATCGCCATGATGCAGGCGGTGCAACCCTACATCGACACCTCGATCTCCAAGACGGTGAATGTGGCGGCCGACTACCCGTATGAGGATTTCAAGCAGCTGTACCTGCAGGCCTGGACAGCGCGGCTCAAGGGCCTGGCCACCTACCGGCCCAACAGCATTCTGGGTGCGGTGCTCGAAGTCAAACCCACCGAGCCCGCTGCAGCATCGGCTGCAGCATCGGTTGCCAATGCGGCCACAGCTGTGCCCACTGCCGCTGCGGCAGACCCGATGCGCACCGTCATCGAAAGCCGCCCCTTGGGCGCGCTCGATGCCGTGGCCGAAAAAATCGAATACTGGACCAGCGAGGGTGCCAAATCGCTGTACCTGATCGTGTCCTTCCTGCCTGTCTCACGCGGCGAAGGCCAAGGCACGGTGGACCGGGCGATTGAGTTTTTCATGCCCGTGGGCCAGAGCGGCGAATCGCAGCAGTGGATCACGGCCAGCATGCGGCTGCTGTCATTGGCGGCGCGTGGCGGGTTTCTGGAGCGTGCCCTGTCGGACATGCGCAAAGTGGCCTGGGACCGCGGCCCCGTGCGCTGCGGCCACAAGGTGCGCGAAGACGGTGCCCGCGTGCCCCTGTGGCACGACTCCGAAGTGGCGGCCATCGCCTGGGCAATCCAGAACATTCTGGAACTGCGCACCCAGCGCCAAGGCACAGCGGGCCAGATGACGCTGCCCCTGCCCGAAGTGGAAGCACCCGCCACCGCCGCCCCGGCCAGCGGCGTGATGGCCGGCAAGAAATGCCCCGACTGCGGCGCGCATGCCGTCATCAAGAAAGACGGCTGCGAATACTGCACGCAGTGCGGGTTTGTGGGGGCTTGCGGGTGAAGCTGAATGGTCAGTCTCGCCGACCGAAAGCAGACAAGGGTTCAGCCTCGCTCACTCTCCGGTTGGCAGCGGAAGGCGACGCTCATCATTCCGTTGCGATGGTCCGGACACGACCCATTGCCGTCATTACTTCGTTGTACCGAATGCATGATGATAGGCAACGGTGCCGCTTGGTGTTGGTAGCCTAAACGAGAGAGCCATGAAGTATTCCGGTGGCACATCTGGCAAGACAAGATTGGTGTCGTTTACGAAGCCAAACCGCTGGTAATAGAACGGGTCACCAAGGACAACACAGCCTGACGCACCTTGCTCAGAAAGTCTCTTCAGCACCTCGCGCATTAGTTCAGAGCCGATGCC